>VIDN01041408.1_pt1 | contig 13506 bp, 10 predicted proteins | sample 5025121 | NCBI WGS metagenome assembly VIDN01 (sample SAMN11852952, study PRJNA449069) | gut metagenome | isolation source: stool from female vole | host: Microtus ochrogaster | place: USA:Florida | collected 2017 | reverse complement strand
TCCGTCTCAAAAGATGGTCTTGTGGGATCATTGAGTCTATATCCAATATCACTATCTGAACCTGGCCGTTCTGTTTACCCATCATAAAAATGACCTCCTGTAATTGATATAATAATTATACCATAAAGAAGGCCTAAATTCTTTAATTTGTCAACAGGTCCAATAATTTACACTCTCGCCCTTTCCGCCCTGTCCGGTATTCTATCAAATTTTTCTGAAAGCATTTCTTCTATGCATGAAAATGGCATATTCCACAGAAACAGTCCTAAGCAGTTGATAAAGCCGAGCAAAACGTCAAAATTTTTCGATTACTATTCCTTATACATCATTGTTTTCTGTATCGTTGATTTTTTGAGAATTTTAGTGTATAATTTTTACATAATATAATATTTAAGAAAAAACAAAGGAAGTTATGGTGTTTAGCTTCTATAAGCATCATATAAGATGATTATATGGATGGCATGATTGGAACTATCATTATATTTTTATTAACTGTTGTGGTAATTGCTTTTCCCTATGGTATAGCGACAGTGATTTCTACTTATCCAGGTAAGTTTTGGATAAAAAGAATGTATCAAAACCCAATCTTAGATGATGATATATTATATTTTTACTATCAAAAAGCCACGGGATATAGAATGCTTTTTATGGTACATACTTTTTTTAAAAATGTAATTAAGATATTTGGGACTGCGGCTTTGTTTATTACCGTATATTATGCTGTTCTCGATGGAGAAAATGAACATAATTTAATATTGTTGTTTTCGCTGATAACCGCTATATGCCAAGTTACTGAAATACTAGTTCCAATGGATAAATTTATACAGATATACACACATGCAGCAAGAATTATGGAGTATGCATTGCTCCCGGAATCTGCTGGGGTAAAAAATGATTATATAGATAAGAAAACGGCATATGAAAAATTGCAAGAGGCATATAAAAGTGCTGAAGAATATATTGGAAAAGAATATATTTAGGTAAAAGAATATTGAAAAAATGGAGTAACCATAGGGTGGTTAATGGGATATTATCCTTTGCTGACAAAATTGTTCGGATGTGAATGCTCCATATGTTAATAGAAAATATACGGAGGAAAAGAGGATGTTATTGGAAAGATTACAGTCAGTTTTTAAGCGCATGCAAGAGTAATAGATCTGGTCACTACAGTTATTAAGAATAAAGGTTAGTAAAAATTATGAATGAAGGATTTTAAGTGAACAAAATGGATTGCTATATTGAGGAATATAAGAATGAAAAAGGAAAAATTATTGCAAGATTACAGGATAAGACATCTAGGAGGTAATATTATCTGTATTCAAAGTTACTTTTGGTGCAGAACAGAAAGAATATGATTTTGTTCTGAAAAATTATTATCAAATGCGGTTTAGTCCAACTGTGGCAATTGATGTAAAAGAAGTTGGTCACAGTTCTAAATGGGTATAGCGTGAAGTATGGAAACAGGTGCATAATACTGGAATAGATACAAAATCGCAGAACACTTTGAAATTACAGTGGGAGCAGTTTAAAACTGAACGCAAGGCTGTGAGCCGAGAGCAATGGGAAGAAGAGAAACAGGGACGGTTTGAACTAAAACAGGATAAAAGGAAAGAAAAGTATAGGAGGAGATAGTTTTTGGCTGAAAATTTTGAGTTAAAGGATGGAGTTTTGAAAAAGAGTGATACTTTAATATACAGTTTGTCGAAGAAAATGTTGGTTTTTTTGTTTATATATTATTTCATAATTTTAATTTCAGGAGGAACTTTTGCAATTATAATTGCGTGTACTTTAATGGGAGAAGTGGGAAAACAGCAAATTATGAAACTGGCATTTGTTATATCCATAGCAGTTAGTGGGATGCTATGTAGCGTTCATTATATTAGAAGATTATATAAGGCTTGTTTGACAAATAGGATTGAAATAAGTGGTGATGAAATAAAATGTATTGGGAATGTTACATATTTTCTTTTTAGACCTCTCTTTGCCCTTGCCTTTTCAATAGTAATGGTATTTATGTTATTGTCAGGAATGTTTATTGTAACTGGAAACTTGGATTATATTTTAAATGAGAAATTTGTATATTTATGTGTAGTTATATCAAGCTTTTTGGGATATTCAGTCGGTAATTTGATAGATAGATTTGAGAAAATTAGTAAAGAAAAAATTTCTAATCTTTTATAAAATATGAAAGGAATGTATTATATATATGGCTGATGAAAGAAAAGAGCTTATTAAAGAATTGCAAAAATTAGCAGAAGAAGTTTTGGCATTAAAGCTAGAGCATCGTCAAAAACGCCCTATTGTTATCGAGTTTAGCGGTTCGCCGAAAGCGGGAAAAACCTCCTGTATTAATTCTTTGGAACTATTTCTAAAACGCAATGGATTTTCAGTTAGTATTGTACAAGAGCGAGCAAGTATTTGCCCTGTTAGTGATAAACAAAGCCCAATGTTTAATTTATGGACTGCTTGTATGTCATTGGCAGGACTCATAGGGACACTTGAAAATAAGAAAAATCAGGTGGATGTTTTAATTTTAGACAGAGGTATTTTTGATGCATTGTGTTGGTTTCAGTGGCTTGTATGCAACAAAAAGATGGAAGAAGATCAAAAAGAAGTAACAGAAAATTTTTTGCTTATGGAAGAACTGGTAAAAAGTATAGATATTGTGTTTGCTTTTTGTGTTTTGCCAAATGTTTCTATAGAAAGAGAGTATGCTACACTGTTGACAGATAAGTTAGGAAGTATCATGAATCAAAAAGTACTTGGGGAATATTTGGAAGCGATTGAGGATACGATTTCAAATAAAAGCAGCTTTTTTCATAAAGTATTTAAAATTGAAACTTCTTGCAAAAATCAAGATGAAGTGGGAAAGGAGGTTACAACGATAACGCTTGAAACATTAAAAGATTTATTAATGGAACGTATAGGTTATTTTGAAAAAAATGAAATATTGAATGATATATTGCTATCCGAACAAATACTTAGTGATGATAAATTAACTGATGTATTAAGTACGATTAAGTTTGATTTAAGAAATTTAGTTGAAGAAAACTCTAATTATATACAGCCTATACCTATAGCCGTAATCACTAATATAGAAAAAGACAAGGTGTTGGTAATTAAAAAGAATAGAAGTGCAGTGTCGTTGGATTCACCTGAACGAGATAAGATTTTGCTTTATATTGGTGGTCATTCAAGGTATGAAGATTCAACAGAGGTAACATCTCATGATTTCATTTCCATATGCAAGAGTACTTTAAAAAGAGAAATTAAAGAGGAAATTGGTATAGCGATTGCATTGAATGGTATAAGACCGTTTTATATATATACTCCTTCTAATGAGCGAAGTAAAAAACATTTGGCTGTTTGTTTTGTGATTTCTCTTGATGAAGAAATTAAGTTACATTTAGATTCTCAGGAACTTATACTTAATAAAGGGAAAAGTAAAAGTGGAAAATTTTTAACTATTGATGAAATTTGCCAAGAACCTGAATTAGAACAATGGAGCGAAATGATCTTGAAACAATGTTTTAATACTGAGTATGAATCAAATAGACAATTATCAATTTTTGAAAACTGATTTGTGGTTAGATATTGGTTAAAAAAATTTGTTTGGAAGAAATACGAGAGCGATTTTTGGAGAATTTGGATAATAGCCAATCCAATAAAAGCCAGAGAATTGCAGCCAGTTTAAGTCATCTGCCGAGAAGTTCGAGCGGTACAAGTGTGTAAAAGTTATTTGATATAGAAGATCTATGAGATTGCCTGTCATGTTTATATTTAATTTAATAATCTGTTTTAGTAAAAATATTGTTGCCAGTATTGATATAAAGGTAAACGTCAAACCATGCGCCTAACCTTAAAATAAACGCCGCTTTCTATGAGCGGCATGGTTTCCTGCATTCTTTCGGAAGGCTTTCTGACCATGGCATTAGGTAGTCAAGCTCTGCAGGATCTATACTCCCTTTTTCGTCACAGTGTTTAGGTAACTCTGTGAGTATATATCTGAAGTAGTAATACGGACGAAGATTATTCAGCTTTGCGGTCTCTGAAATGCTGTACACCAAGGCACTTGAACTGGCGCCATTTGCTGTGTTGTGGAACATCTAGTTTTTCTTCCCCAGACAGAACATTCTGATGGCACGCTCTGAAGCCGAATTATCAATTGGAACATCGGGATTATTGTGATTGTCAATAAAAAAGTTCCCAAAATGTCGGAGAGAAAATGAGACGGAACACCCGGTGGCGAAAACCGGGCGCATCATTTTATTTTTCGGAGTTATTGAGATTAGCAAGCAGACTGAGGAGGTGTTCGATTTCTGCTTTATTCTTAGCGATTTCGTCATCTCTCTTAGCAATATCAGCCTCCTTCTTGGCGATGTCGGCATGGTTTTTAGCGATTTCATCATCCTTCTTTACGATTTCCGCCTCTTTTTGAGAGAGCTGTTCCTTCAGTTCATCCCGCTCCTGGGTGGTTTGTTTAAGGCGTTTTTCCCTGCCTGCCGTGCGGCGGTAGTAATCCTCGCGCGCTTCGCACTGCTGTTTGATCTTTTCCTGCTGCGTAAGTTGGCAGACCGTCGTAACGGCATCTTCGATGTACTGATTATTTTCTGCGAGCATCTTTAATTCCTCCCATGTGGTGGCTTTAAACACGGTAGCCCAACGGTCGATCTGATAATCACGGTCTTCCTTGGTTGCAAGGTCTATCTGTGTTAAGTCTAACACAGACAGACGGAATTTGTCACTATATATCCGGTGATTTTTTTTATTCATCAGATAGTAGTTGGCGAAAAATTCGGGGCTATCCTCAAAGAGGGTGAAGTCCAAAAACCCGATCTGTATGGCGGGACGGACATCTTCATAATCCTCCCCGCGGTTTAAGCTGTCAAAGACGCGGCACAGATAGCACAGGGAGCGTTCCGGCCAGTTCCCTTCATTTATGACCTGGAGCTCCAAATTGATGGTAGTTTGTCCGTTTAAATCCACTTTGATGTCGAGGATATAGTTTTTTTCATCAATGGTCTTGCCCAATTCGATCGGATTAAGGATCGTGACGGAGGTAACGTCATCAGGATCCAGATGGAGCAGGGCGCAGATCAGGGACTTTAAGACATTGGTGTTGGTCTGCATCAATGCTCGGAAAAGGTAATCATTGGACATACGGACGGGGATGGCTCCGTGGAGGTCATCCAGATTGACGGTATCTGTGTATGTAGTGGAAACATTGCTTTTTTTCATGGTTTCGTTCATAAATATGCTCCTTTCATTGGTGCTATAAGTTGCTGTACGATATTACAGACCGGCGTTCTTCGTTGCAAGCCGGTATCCCCTGCTGCAAACTGGTGTTTACCAGTGCTTAATCTTGTAAACCGGTATTTAATGTTACAGGTTGGCGTTTAATCTTGTAAACTTGTGTTCAATCTTGCAAGCCGGGGATTAATTTCACAGACTGGGGACAACCATGTAAATTAAAACTCCTTGTTCTTGCTGAAAAATCATAGAACGAATAAGAAACAGTTCCTAAAGAAAAACACTTAAGAAGATACAAAAACAATAATAATAGAAATAGCTTTAACAATTATAAACAAACAAAAGTCGCATCACACGACGGGTATGTCTTTAAAAATAAGAAATCGCCGGCGATCTGCCAATGAAATCCCAGACACTAAACAAAATACACTGAAATGAGAATATCGCATATTGGATCAAAAGTCAATCCTTTGGGCAAAAGTTCCCTTAAGAAATTTTTGCCCAAATTCTTTCCCAAAAAGTTTAATCACGGCAGCTAAATCTGTTTGAACACTTTAAAATAGAGGATTCTGGCGCATTTGAGTTTTAAAAATGGGGAAACTTATCATATGGCAATGTGTGAAGAATTGTGTTACAATAATGACGTTACATAGTTCAATAGATTAAAGATTTTGTGAATAATCTTACAAGAGGAGAACTGTATATGGGTGCAATAGTAAATTTGAAAAATACATATGAAGATTTTGCAGTGGAATTTGAAGTGTTACCGCCTGTAGATATTACTGAAAAGATGGACGATCGTCGGAAAAGAATTGTTGATGGAATTGCATCTATTGATGAACAGCTTGCAGAAAACCAAAAGGTTCTTGATAGTTTGAATTCAGAAATAAATAAATTGACAAATCATGCAGATGGTATTGATTATATGGTAGCTGTGGCTAGTGGTGTATTGGCTGGTATTATCGATATTATTTTTGTTGAAGATTTTTCACTTGAAAAAGCAAATGAATGGGGAAACCAAAAAACAAATAACTTTGTTGTAAAGATAGCACAGAAAAAAGGATATGAAGGTGATGATTTATACGGTGCTGTCGATTTTTTGGAAAAGAAATATCCTATTGCGGCGGATAAGGCGACAAATGAATATGGAGGAGGTTTACAGCATCATTTAAGAGATTTTTCACATCACCCAACTCCAATGGGGCTAATATTCTCTTTTTTAACACAGTTTACTCATAAAGTGTACGGAACAGATGTAGCTGGTGTTTTTAAAATAGTGGAATTAAAAGAGGGAGACTTAATTTTAGTTGGGAAAAACTTTCCTGAAAAAGTCACATTTGGTGTGATTAATTGGATTTTTCATATGGTGAGTGATATGGCTGGCTCATCTAGCTCTATCTTGGAAGGAAAAGTTGGAACGGGACTTCCGGGACCTTTGGTCTCGTTATTGAAAGAAATATCAGCTTTACCCATTTTTAGAAAATTAAACGACAAAGGTTATAAAGAGTTCTCAGTATGGATTTCGAAGTTATTTAATGGAACATTATTGGGAAAAAGGGATGAAAATGGTAAACTGATTCCTTTGAAATTTGACTTAAGGACAGAGATCGGGGTAGCGCAGTATATAGGTAAGCAAGCTGTACCTGTAATTATTAACGAATGCATTGTAAGAGGGTTTTACTTTATAAGGAGATTTTATATGGAACTCTGCGATAATAATGTAAAACAGATAAGTGACTTGAAAGATATAAGCTGGGAAAATACGCTACCATTTAAGAATAGAACTGTTATTAGAATGTTGACTATATCGACAGGAACAATGACAGCAATAGATTTAGCAGATGCTGCTATTGAGTCTGCTGTAAAATCTGGTGGTGTAGGACCTGCATTTGTTTCTAATATGCTTGTAAAGGTTAACTTTGTGGGAATTGGTAGATTTGCAATCGCAGTTGGTTCAGATGTAAGTATGGGAATGAAGCGTAGTAAATTAAGAAATCAGCGCATTGTTGCTATGAATGAGCAGATATTTCTTATGAATGGAAAGACATTTTTTAAACAAGCAGAAATGTGGATTGCAGCGGAAAGTGTAGAAGAAACATTAGAAGAAGCTTATACCTTGATGGAAGAAACTGCAAAGACATATGCAAAGGCATATTCTGATATGAAGTCTGATTTGAAAAAGATAGGAACCTATATAACATGTATTGAGGAGAAAAATGTAGGATTGCTAGAGGAAGTGAATGATATACTTAAATGGGAGTAAATGTATATGAGTAAAAATGAGATATTAAGCATAGATAATATAAACGAGAGTCAAGTGCCCTCGGTTATTAACGATCAATTTAGCAGATTGTCAATTTTGCGTAAGAATGTTGATGAAGCCTCAAAAAAGGCATTACAAGCACAAGAGAGCACTAGATCCGCAAAGAATAAATCAGCAAAACTTTTTCATAAAAAAGAAGCAATAGAATCATTACAGGAAGCTACTAGCGATATAGCTGATGCGCAAATTTCTGCAGCGCAAGCACAAGAACTGTCTTTTGAATATCAGCAGAAACTAACTGAGGTGACAAAATACCTTTTTGGCTTAGGTGTTACTAATATTGCGATGAATCGAAGCGTGTGTCGTGAATTGGAAATGAAATTAAAAGGGGCATCAGAAGAAGAACTCGATGAATTTGCTCGTCAAGAGATAATTGGAGTTGTTAAGCAGCTTAAAGCTCAAGAAGATATTATGAAAAAGCAAAGTGAGTTGACTAATCGTGTTAAGGAACATGAGAGTAAACTGACAAGGTATGAGGAGAAAACCACTGAATATGACTCTAAATTTAAAGCGCACGAAGAGTATGACAAGAAACAGGATGATTTACTACAAAAGCATACTGAAAAAGATATAGAACATGATGCTTTGATTGGAGAAAATAAAAAGAGAATTACTGAGCATGGTAGATTGTTTGATGAGAAAGCAAAAAAGGATAAAAGCCAAGATGAAGAAATAGCACGTCAGGCAGCCAAAGACGAAGAACTGGGCAAACGAATTGCTAAGGGTGAAGAAAAAGATAGAAGCCAAGATGAGGAAATAGCACGTCAGGCAGCCAAGGATGAAGAGTTAGGTAAACGGATTGATAAGTGCGAAGAAAAAGATAGAAGCCAAGATGAGGAAATAGCACGTCAGGCAACCAAAGATGAAGAATTAAGCAAATTGGTAAATGAATTGAGACAAACTAATCTCGAAAAGGAGAAGCAGATAAGAGAACTTGAAACTATATGTAAGGCGCTGTCATCGAAAATAGAATTAGGTTCAGAACATGTTAATGGTGTGGAAAATGAATTGATTGCAAAAATTGATGAAAAGGCAAGCAAAAAGGAAAATGTAGTTTCTTACATTATCTGTGCTATTGCATTATTGATTTCTATTATTCGGTTTTTCGTATAATGTTGTCTATATTTTTTGGTATATTGCTTCAAAATGGGTAGTGTAAAAAAGTTTGTGTCTTTGGTAAAAATGTTACTATCATTGGCTCAAAAAAACCGTCAGGAAACTTATGCGCTTGCAACAACTTCATCTAATAAAGCATGTGTGAAAATGATGAATAGCGAAGTTGCATTTGTGGAAGTTCCACTTCCAGCTATGAATCCTGTTTCACCCGGCGAAAATGGATTCCGTCCGGATATCACCATAAATATCGCTTCTGTTATCAGTGGTTTTTCCAATCCTCATTATGCCGCTTGTTGAGGATTATTTTGCGTGGGTAAAAGAGATTCTTGCCGATGCTGCCGTTTTTCCCAAAGGAAAAACAGCTGACGGATTAAAATACAGACTCAATCAGTAGAAATATTTAAAAGTATTTCTTGATAATCCCGATGTTCCAATTGATAATTCGGCTTCAGAGGCGCCATCATAACATTCTGTCTGGGGAAGAAAAACCGGATGTTCCACAACACAGCAAATGGCGCCAATTCAAGTGCCTTGGTGTATAGTATTTCAGGGACCATAAAGCTGAATAATCTTCGTCCGTATTACTACTTCAGATATATACTCACAGAGTTATCTAAACACTGTGACGAAAAGGGAAAATATATCCTGCAGAGCTTGACTGCCTAATGCCATGGTCAGAAAGCCTTCCGGAAAAATGCAGGAAACCACGCCGCTCATAGAAAGCGGCGTTTATTTTAAGGTTAGGCGCAGGGTTTGACGTTTACTTATCAAGCTAATCAATAATGGCTTCCGCGTCTGGAATGCCGGATTCCGTATCTGGAGTTACTAAAAATGGTGGAGAAGGCACAGTGCGTAAGCTTGTCGTATGATGGCGTTGCAAGAAGTGACAAAAACCTATTTGAAAATTCTTTACTTTTCTTAAATTCGAATGTATAATCAAATTATAAAATTTTACGGAATATACGGATAGACCAGCTTTGGAAAGTCTTAATATAGAAAATGCATAGACGGTATAAAAGGATAAATATACTAAAACTCACTAAGAGTGCATTTTCAAAAGCTATCGATATTATAGTATATAGCACACCCTATTATATGGGATTAAAATCTACTTCGTCGGGATTGGATGGATAAAGCAATTAATATTTACTTAATCCAAAACTTAATGAGGAAAATTTTATGAGCAGAAGAAAATATCATACTAAAAAGGATCCTGCCACGTTGACCGATATAAATAAAGGCGTACAAACGCTTGCTGAAACGTCTGGGAAAACAGGAGAAAAATTAGATGATATTAAATGTAATACAGATGTATTGGTTAGGAGCAACAGAGCCAAATTACCACTTATCGTGGCAATTATAAGTGCTGTTGCGACGATTATCGGGACTATTGCCACAATCATCGGAATTCTTATTTCAAACGTCAAGCCTATAGCGGAATCCCCATCGGATATATCCGGTACAGATACAACAACATCTGCTTATGAAATATATTTATACTCTGACTATAAGAGAGTCGAAGTAGGCTTTCAAACTGATATAACTGCAACACTAAATTTTGATACAGATTCCGTCTATATAGATGCGTATCTTGATTCTGTCCATAATGGAGATACGGTGATAATGACACAGAAAAATTCGTCAGAATGGCAGGCAAGGGTTTATTTTCAAGAGATTGGAAACTTTGAGATTGTAGCAACTGCCATTGCTCCGGATGGTACGATAATAGAAGGAACTGTGGAAATAGAGATTATCCCTGTTGGTGGGAATATAGTTGATCAGATTTTTTGAAGGTAAAAATTAAATTTCCTTTATGAAAAAAGAGAGAGCGGAAAATTCATTACCGACCTTTTGAACTTTAGAATCAATTATGATACTAATGAATTGTAATTGAAGAAAATTGGAATGGCGGAGAAGTAATGATTGCTCCGTTTTTATCAGGAGATGATATTTATTATTATTTTTTGACAGGATAGTTGTTGAATTTACAAAGGAGAGTTATAAAATGGAGATAAAACCTAAATATAATCAGTTATTATGTGTTAATAGAATGCGGCAATCATCTATGGAGCGTGAGGCTACAATTGATCAGTTTTACAGTGATAGATCAAGAATTTTATACTCGTCTTCTTTTCGCAGATTACAGCAAAAGGCACAGGTTTTTTCTCTGGAACCAAATGCAAGTGTAAGAACTCGTTTAACTCACTCGCTTGAGGTATCTGACTTGGGACGTACCCTTGCAAATAGAATAGCATACAAATTGAGTGAAAATAGTTTTCTTGATTCTGACAAAATATCGGATGTTGTGGCTATAGTGGAGAATGCGTGTTTGCTGCATGATATTGGGAATCCTCCTTTTGGGCACTTTGGCGAAATTGCTATTCGTGATTGGGCTAATAATGATGCATTAAAGGCACTTCCCAAAGGAATAAGTACGGATGATCCACTGCTGGAAAAATTGATGAGTGATTTTCGGGAATTTGATGGAAATCCGCAAGGGTTTAGAACAATTACAAAATTGCATACAGAATATGATGAATATAGTTTTAACTTAACTTTTGCGACATTGTTATGTACCCTTAAATATTCACGAGCTGCCGGTGAAGCAAAAGGTTCCGGCATTTTGAAAAAAGCCGGATATTTTCGAAGTGAAGAAGAGATAGTGGAAAAGATTTGTTCGGAAACGGGAATAGAGTTACATCATCGTTATCCATTTACATATATAATGGAAGCTGCTGACGATATTGCATATTGCATGAGTGATATCGCAGATGGTATAGAAAAACGAATATTGACAGTTGATGTGTTTATTAACGAATTTGAGAAAGAGTGGAAAAGGGAATATAAAAACGAGAACATACCAATAGAATTGCCGGATACTAATGATATTCAATTTGGAAGAGATATATCAGTTCCATGGTCTCAAAAGGCAATGCAAGAAACAGTAGATAATTTTTTTGAACATGAAAGGGAAATTTTTGATGGAACTGCTGATTCGTTGATAAGTATTGATAAACCAATGGGACGTGTTCTTGAAACAATAAAAAGCGTTTCAAGGAGAATTTTATATCCTTCATTTGAAGCGGAAAGCATAGAACTTACAGGATATGCTGTGATAACCGGTATTTTAAAAAACTATGAGAGAGTTTTGAGTTTATCTAATGAAGTGTTTTTGAAAATGATAAACGGGGAGAAGACGGATAATATTGATGTAGAGAGACGATTATACAATCGTTTGGGACGACGCTATATCTCTGCATATAAATATGCAATAAGCAAACTCGATGAAAAGCAACATGATTATGCAATTAAAGAGTGGTGGTTGCGAGTGCATTTATTGATAGACCATGTTAGCGGTATGACAGATGAATTTGCGCTTGAAACTTATCAAATGTTAGAAGGAATAAGTTTAATGCATAAGTAAATTTTTATAATAAATTACAGAAATTAGATGAATTACTGTAGGTGTTTCAAATATAATTTATAGGAAATTATAATAAACTTTGAAAATTATTTATAATTAATTATTGTAATTCATGAAACTTGAGTGAAAGATGTAAATAAAACAATATATTTTATTGCGTTGACAATATATATTTTTTTATATATAATTTATTTGCAATATAGTTTATAAAAAAGAAAGGGAAATATATGATAGTAACAGGAAAAGATTTTGATAATAGATATGCCGCGGGTCAAGAGGCGGTTAATCGAGGGGAGTGGAGATTGGCTTATGACTGCTTTAATGATTGCCTTCAATATTTGAAATATTATGAATCTTGGCGAGAAGATGAAATTTCACAACTTGAAAAACTCGTTGATCAATGTAATGCAATGTTTTAATATACAGTAGAAATATTTGTTATAAAAACCTATCAAACAAATGTAGAGTTTAAAAAGAGGTGGAAGTCAAACCACCTCTTTTCGCGTAAGATTTGAACATTTAGACATTTTGGCTTATTTATTTTTGAAATAGCGTGCTTATAACTACTACATACAGTCGCTAATATATTTGAAGGCAGAGCGGTTCGTGCTATGTCTGTGTTGGAATACAATAGGATTATTGAAACTAACTGAAAAATTGATAAAGGAAATTTTCTAAGTGTAAAAAGATTATTTTATTAAAAGATTAGAGGATAAAACTATGGGATTTGCAGAATTTGAAGAAAAAGAATTTGAGAAACCGCTATATAATCAATTGGAGAATGGTAGATGTGATGTATGGACACCAGGACAATGTTTTGAAGGATATATTGGTTTTGATTATTCCGCTAATATTAACACATATGAGTTCTGGAATAGATTTGGTGGTTTCATACCAGGAGGTGTAGTTTTAAATGATTATAATATGGGATATATATGGAGAAAAATGAAAAAGAAGAGAATGCTTCCTGATTTTAGCGTAAATTTATTTATACAAGCTAAAAGACCATATATACATAGCGGAACATTCGGGGGTGCGATATACGATGACAAGCACTATTCTTTTGAGATAAATCAAAGGCAGCAAAAAATATTGGAACGATTAGATCATAAACTTCACCATAGGGCTTTATTAGTTTACGCTGCTCCGGTATTTGGGACATATGAGGAATTATACAGATATACAAGAGAAGGAAAGATAATTGATAATACTTCTTTTCCCAAAATAGATACATTGTCTGGACATTCTCATTGGTATTATTGTGATGCTAAAAATGGAATAGCCCACAGTGAGCCTGAGGAAGAAGAATCATTTAGTATATTTGAACTAATTGAGGAAATAAAGCAAGAGCATTATAATGCTGAAAACATAGAATTCAATGAAAATATAATAG
>VIDN01436641.1_pt1 | contig 14625 bp, 19 predicted proteins | sample 5025121 | NCBI WGS metagenome assembly VIDN01 (sample SAMN11852952, study PRJNA449069) | gut metagenome | isolation source: stool from female vole | host: Microtus ochrogaster | place: USA:Florida | collected 2017 | reverse complement strand
TCATGTTTCTACTGGTGATATATTCAGATCAAACATTAAAAACGGTACAGAACTTGGAATGGAAGCAAAGAAATACATGGACCAGGGGCTTTTGGTTCCGGATGAACTTACCGTTAAGATCCTTCTTGACAGAGTAGCACAGGAAGACTGTCAAAACGGTTATGTCCTGGATGGATTTCCGAGAACGATTCCCCAAGCGGAGGTTCTGGATCGGGCGCTTAATGAGATCGGAGATAAAATTGACTATGCTATCAATGTGGATGTTCCGGATGAGAATATTATTCGAAGAATGGGCGGAAGACGTGCCTGCCTTTCCTGTGGAGCAACCTTCCATGTAGAACATATCCCACCTAAACAGGAGGGAATATGTGATACCTGCGGTAAAGAACTGGTGCTTCGGGATGATGATAAGCCGGAGACGGTAAAGAATCGTCTGGATGTTTACCATAAGCAGACTCAGCCCCTCATTGATTTTTATCAGGCAAAGGGCATTCTCCGGACGGTAGATGGAACAGTAGACATGAAGGATGTATTTGCTGCAATTACGGCAATTTTGGATTGAGATGATATTTGAAAGGCTGGTTCGTAAATGGCAGTAACGATTAAATCGGAACGAGAAATTGGATTGATGCGTGAGTCCTGCAAGATTCTGGCAGAGGTTCACGCAAGGCTTGGAGAAGCCATAAGACCCGGGATGTCTACTCTGGAGATTGATACGCTTGGAGAAAAGCTTATACGGAGCTATGGCTGTATACCTAATTTTTTAAACTATAACGGATATCCTGCTTCCATTTGTGTTTCTGTAAACGATGAAGTGGTGCATGGAATACCTTCAAAAGACAGGATTTTGATGGAAGGGGATATTGTCAGTCTGGATGCGGGGCTTATCTATAAAGGCTATCATTCGGATGCGGCAAGAACCCACGCAGTGGGAAAGATCAGCAAGGAAGCCGAGCAGTTAATCAAGGTGACAAGACAGAGCTTTTTTGAGGGAATCAAATATGCAAAAGAGGGTTGTCACCTGTATGATATATCAAATGCCATAGACAGCTGCTGCAGCAGTTTTGGTTACGGAGTGGTACGTGATCTGGTGGGGCATGGTATCGGCACAAGGCTTCATGAGGAGCCGCAGATACCTAATTTCAGGCAGTGGCGCAGAGGAATAAAACTGAAAGCCGGTATGACGCTTGCCATTGAGCCAATGATCAATATGGGCAGCTGGCAGGTAGAGTGGCTTGATGATGACTGGACGGTAGTCACCAGAGACGGTTCGCTTTCGGCACATTATGAAAATACTGTGCTGATCACTAAGGGAGAACCGGAAATACTTACATTGCTTCCCGGGATGGAATCGTGAAGAAAGGCAGGTATCTGGATGATAGGAATGTTTGCCATTTCAAAAGCAGGACATGATAAGGGAAAGATGTATCTTGTAGTCGGAGAAGATGAAACCACGGTGGATCTGTCGGACGGCAGAATCAGAACGCTGGATAATCCTAAGAGGAAAAAGAAAAAGCATGTGCAGATTGTGAAAAAGGATTTGGATCCTATTTTGATGCATAAGCTTTTAAAGGAAGAGACGATATATAATGAAGAAATAAAGCATGCCATCAGAATCAGAACAAATAAGGAGGTAACGCATGTCTAAGGCTGACGTAATTGAAATTGAAGGAACGGTAGTGGAGAAGCTTCCCAATACCATGTTTCAGGTGGAACTAGAAAACGGACACAGAGTATTGGCGCACATCAGCGGAAAGCTGAGACAGAATTTTATTCGTATTCTGCCCGGTGATAAAGTTACTCTGGAATTATCACCCTATGACCTGAGCAAGGGCAGAATTATTTGGAGAGACAAATAGCAAAATATATTTTCTTTTATCTTGCATTTGTAGATATACCATGTTATAATGTAAAACGGTCTTTTTTGAAAGGAGGTTTAACATGAAGGTTAGATCATCAGTAAAACCGATTTGCGAGAAATGCAAAATCATCAAGAGAAAAGGACGTATCAGAGTTATCTGTGAGAATCCGAAGCACAAACAAAGACAAGGATAATCCACTGCAGTGCCGCATGAGGCACATGGTATTAAGCAGGAGGGTTCTTGTCCAATTAGTATGAAAGCGGCTGCAGTCCGGTTTATGAAACCGAACTGATTTCCATATAATTGTACGACGGAGCCTTAGTGATTACTTCTTGATTCGTAACTGTGCCGGCAGGCAGATGTGTTGCGTAAGATCGGAAACGTCCGGTTGGGCAAAACAGCCCCAATCAATTAGTATTAGCGCATAGGATATGCGCAAAGGAAAATGGAGGAAATGTAAATGGCTCGTATTGCAGGTGTTGACTTACCGAGAGAAAAACGTATTGAAATTGGTTTGACTTATGTTTATGGAATCGGAAGAGTAAGCTCAAACAAGATTCTTGAGAAGGCAAAGGTTAATCCGGATACTCGTGTAAGAGAGTTGACCGACGAAGAAGTTAAGAGAATCAGCGAAGTAATTGATGCTGATTACATGGTAGAAGGTGATTTGCGTAGAGAAGTCGCCATGAATATCAAGAGACTTCAGGAAATTGGATGCTATAGAGGCATCCGTCACAGAAAAGGTCTCCCCGTGCGTGGACAGAAGACAAAGACCAACGCAAGAACCAGAAAAGGTCCCAAGAGGACTGTTGCAAACAAAAAGAAATAAAAATTGTTACAAGAAAACTATTTTAAAGAAAGTAGGTTAGTTTAAATGGCAGCAAAAAAAGTTACAAAAAAAGTGACAAAAAAACGTGTCAAGAAAAACGTTGAACATGGACAGGCACATATTCAGTCTTCATTTAACAATACAATTGTTACATTGACAGACAACGAAGGAAACGCCCTCAGCTGGGCAAGTGCCGGCGGTCTTGGATTTAGAGGTTCAAGGAAATCTACTCCCTATGCAGCTCAAATGGCAGCAGAAACAGCTACCAAGGCTGCGCTGGTACATGGATTAAAGACAGTTGATGTTATGGTTAAGGGACCCGGTTCAGGCCGTGAGGCAGCGATTCGTGCACTTTCTGCATGCGGACTTGAGGTAACCAGTATCAGAGACGTGACACCTGTTCCTCATAACGGATGCCGTCCGCCTAAGCGTCGTAGAGTATAGCAGCACGAGAAGATTTTCTAAGGCGATAAAGAACATCGCCTAAGAAAAACTATGTCTCGTGTAGAAGAACAGCAGAGCTGTTCTTCGAGAGAAGTAAAAACAGTTGGAAGAAGGCGCATGGTGCGCTGTAAACAATATTTTCAGGAGGAAATTTTAAAATGGCAGTAAACAGAGTTCCGGTATTAAAAAGATGCAGAGCGCTTGGTCTTGAGCCTGCGTACTTAGGATATGACAAGAAATCAAACAGAACAAATGCAAGAGCAGGCAAGAAGGTAAGTGAATACGGTCTTCAGCTCAGAGAAAAACAGAAAGCAAAATTTATCTATGGTGTGCTTGAGAAGCCTTTCAGAAATTATTACAATAAGGCTGACAGAATGAAAGGCATGACCGGTGAAAATCTGATGATTCTTCTTGAAAGAAGACTTGACAGTGTGATTTTCAGAATGGGATTTGCCAGAACCAGAAGAGAAGCAAGACAGGTAGTTGGTCATAAGCATGTTCTGGTGAACGGAAAGTCAGTAAATATTCCTTCCTATCTGATCAAGGCGGGAGATGTCATTGAAATCAGAGAAAAATCAAGATCCTTACAGAGATACAAAGATATCCTGGAAGTAACCGCAGGAAGACTGGTGCCTGAATGGATGGAAGTGGATCAGGAAGCAATGAAGGGAACTGTTAAGAACCTTCCTACCAGAGAAATGATTGACGTTCCTGTTAATGAGATGCTTATCGTCGAGTTGTACTCCAAGTAAAATCATGGGGTGAGTCAATTGTTCGTAAAGGAGGGTATTTGCGGTGTTTGATTTTGAGAGACCTAATATTGAGGTAGCAGAAATCTCTGAGGATAAGAAATATGGCAGATTTGTCGTAGAACCTTTGGAAAGAGGTTACGGTATTACACTTGGTAATTCGCTTAGAAGAATTATGCTTTCTTCACTGCCCGGCGCCGCTGTGAGCCAGGTAAAGATTGAAGGCGTACTTCATGAGTTCAGTTCCATTGAAGGAGTTAAAGAGGATGTGACTGAAATCATCATGAATATCAAGAACCTTGCTATCAGGAACAACAGTGATACAAATGAACCCAAGACGGCATATATTGAGTATGAAGGAGAAGGGGTTGTAAAGGCATCTGATATTCAATGTGATCAGGATATTGAAATTTTAAATCCGGATATCACAATTGCAACTTTAAGCGGCAAAAATACCAAGCTTTATATGGAGCTGACCATCACAAAGGGCAGAGGTTATGTGAGTGCTGACAAGAATAAAAGTGATGATCTGCCGATTGGAGTTATCGCAATCGATTCTATTTATACACCGGTTGAGAGAGTCAATGTGACTGTCGAAAATACACGTGTGGGTCAGATTACAGACTATGATAAGCTGTCATTAGATGTTTATACCAACGGAACCCTGGTACCTGATGAGGCGGTCAGTCTGGCTGCAAAAGTACTCAGCGAACATTTAAGTCTTTTCATTGACTTGTCTGAAAATGCCAAGACTGCAGAAGTTATGGTAGAGAAGGAAGAGGATGAAAAAGAAAAAGTATTGGAGATGAGTATTGACGAGTTAGAGTTGTCAGTTCGTTCCTACAATTGTTTGAAGAGAGCCGGTATCAATACCGTTGAAGAATTAACAAACAAAACCTCTGAGGATATGATGAAGGTACGTAATCTGGGACGTAAGTCTTTAGAAGAGGTTTTGGCAAAGTTAAAAGAATTAGGATTGCAGCTTAATCCGAGTGATGAGGCGTAATCTGATTAAAAGCATGAAGCATGCTGCGGTAAGGCCGAAGAGTGCGCGGTGTGTTCTCATAAATGGTGAATGTTTCTGAAAACGGGAACAAAATGTAACTGCATTCGGTAAGTAAGACCAAAGAGCGTGGCCGGATGTACCATGACGGGCAGAGCCCCATTGAGAATAGGAGAGTCCCTGTGGTTTTATTACGGGAGGCTGAATCCTTCGGAAAGGAGCCATAAATGGCAAAATACAGAAAACTTGGCAGAACATCAAGCCAGAGAAAAGCATTACTGAGAAGTCAGGTAACAAGCCTTATTTATAAGGGAAAAATTATTACCACAGAGGCAAGAGCAAAAGAAGTGATCAAGATTGCAGACGGTCTGATCGCACTTGCTGTTAAGGAAAAGGATAACTATGAGACTGTTAAGGTTTCCGCAAAGGTTCCGTTAAAAGATAAGGACGGAAAGAGAGTGAAGGAAGTAGTTGACGGCAAGAAGGTTACCAAGTATGAGACCGTTGAGAAGGAAATCAAAAAGGATCTTCCTTCCAGACTGCATGCAAGGCATCAGATGCTGAAGGTTCTTTATCCTGTAACAGAAGTTCCAACGAAAGCTGCAGGAAGAAAGAGAGGAACCAAGGAAGTAGATCTGGTTGCAAAATTATTTGATGAGTATGGCCCTAAGTATGCAAACCGCAACGGTGGTTATACCAGAATCATCAAGATCGGACAGCGTAAAGGCGATGGAGCTCTGCAGGTTGTTCTTGAATTAGTTTAAAAGTAAGATACCCGTGATTATTCACGGGTATTTTTTGTTTGCGGCTTGGACAATCCGTATGAAAGTGATATAATGGTATAAGTAACATACATTTATATTCTTATAAGGGGTAAAGAGATGAAGGTACAAACGAAAATCTTAATTGTTGCATTAATACCGCTTCTTGCATTGGGACTGGCAGTTATTTTAATTGGAAATATCCAAATCAGCAAGGTGGTGACAGGAACGATTGAAAACGGACTGCGCAGTACGGCAGTTTCCGTCAGGGATACGTTAAGTTATGTGGACGAGGGTGCCTATCAGCTAGACGGTGATACACTGTATAAAGGTGACTTTAACGTCAGTGAGGCAACGGCGATTGGTGATGATGTCAGGAAAGCAGCAGATACGGATATTACCGTTTTTTACGGAGACACCAGATATATGACATCCGTCGTAGATAATCAGGGTAACCGTGTAGTAGGAACTAAAGCAGGGGATGCAGTGGTTCAAAAGGTTCTAGTTGGAGGACAGGAGCATTTTGCAACAAATGTGGATGTAGCAGGAAAGCCATATTTTGGTTACTATGTTCCTTTATATGAAAACGGAAATGTTGTCGGAATGGTTTTTGCAGGAATGCCAGAGGCGGATGCAAAAGGGCAGATCTCAGCGATTATTTACCTGATTGCAGGAATTGTTATATTTCTCTTTTTGGTTTGCGCAGTTCTTCTTTTTGTGGTAGTAAGCAGGATTGTGAAAGCACTGCGTACAGGCGAGGAGGCCTTGGTGCATGTTTCGGAAGGCAGATTGAATGTGGATATGGATCAGAGAATCTTAGACCGCAGGGATGAGATTGGAAAGATCGGAGAGGCAATTTTAGAGTTAAAAACAAAGCAGTTGGAGGTTATTACCAACATTAAGGAACAAAGTAATGAGCTTAACGATGCATCGGTATATCTTAGCGAAAAGACCAATGTGGGTTCGGATCATATCAGGCAGGTAGAGCGTGCGGTGGAAGAAATTGCACTGGGTGCAGGAAACCAAGCAGAAGAAACGCAGAATGCCACAGAAAATATCATTGTCATGGGAAATATGATCGAAGAGACAGTCAATGAGATCGATGTGATGAACAGCAATGCTAAGTATATTAAAGAGCTTGGACAGACGGCAATGGAAACTCTTCACGATCTGCAGAAGATCAATCAAAAGACGAAAGAGTCCATTGATATGATTTATGCACAAACTAACACAACGAATACATCGGCGCAGAAAATTAAAGAGGCAACGGCCCTTATTACCGATATTGCGGAGGAAACAAATCTTTTGTCCTTAAATGCATCTATAGAGGCGGCGAGAGCGGGCGAGCAGGGACGAGGATTTGCAGTAGTGGCAGCACAGATACAGAAGCTGGCGGAGCAGTCCAATGAGTCGGCAAGGCAGATTGAAGAGATTATTAATCTGCTGCTCAGCGATTCGGAAAAAGCAGTGGAATCTATGGAAGAAGTCAGGCTGACAATGGAAAGACAGGATGAAAATGTCAGAAAGACGAATAAACAGGTCAACGAAGTATTAGGGCAGGTGGAACAGTCCCTTGAAGCAATCGGGAGAGTTGCTGAAAAGACTACAAGACTGAATGAAGCAAGAATCAATGTTACGGATACCGTGCAGAACCTTACGGCAGTTGCTCAGGAAAATGCAGCCAGCACACAGGAATCAGCAGCATCCGTCAATCAAGTCAGTGAGATTATTCATGATATTGCGGAAAATGCCGGAAAGCTGAAACAGATTGCATCCCTAATGGATGATAGTATGAGCAGGTTTGAGACAGAGTAAGGCGAGCAGACACGGAGATAGAGATGGATAATATTTACGATGCTTTAAAAGGCTTCTTAAAAGCAATAATTAATTTATTTGTTTCAGTCATTGATTTATTTTCAGGAATTATCAATGGGATCGCTTTTATTCTGGGTAAGCTAAAACCCAAAGCGTCAAAGCGGTTAAATGAGATTGGAGAAAATGGTTTTGAAGGCAGGCTGGGTGGTATAGACAGAAGGTTCCTGACAAGGAAAGAGACGACTGCCTTTTCAGGAAATGAAGAAGCAGTGGTTAATGCAGTGAGAGAGGAACTTCGGGAAAAGGTGACCAGCCAGGAAAGGTATTATTACCTGCATGCCAGGGCATCAGAAAACGGAAACGGGTTTTATGTGATTGTTTTTGCAATTCTTGCTTTTGCCCTGTTTGCCTCAGACATGCTCTATACTATTAGATCATCAGATGGTATCAGGATCCTGTCGGCAGTGATTATGGCGGTTATATGTGCGGCGGCATGTATTGTGGTGGTGCAATACCGCAAAAGGCTTGTCAGGAATCGATTGATAAGACTTATCCTTGAGGAAGAGTTTAAGGACATCGAATGGGGCAAGATTCATCCGATCACAGAAGTAAACAGAGAAGAAAACATAACGGAAAAGAAAGAGCTGGCCAAGTAGGTCAGCTCTTTTTAGGGTTATTGGACAACTTTTTGAAAATGCTGGTAATCCTTACTGGAATTCCAATTTCCGCCCCAGGTAAACCCATGGGCTATAAAGAGCTTATAGCACAGATCATTTTCGTCAATTTTATAAGGAAAGTTCACGGAACGGTCAGCATATACTTCACTTCCTTTGGGAGAAATATAGGTTTCACCGCTTCCGTCTTTGTTAAAGACTACATAAGGGTTGTAAAAAGGATTGACATCAATGGCACACCCTAAAGCATGCTTGGACAGGCTGCTTGTGCCGTCTACCACACGGTAATTAAAGCAGGAGGTGTTGTTGTCCTCCATAGATGCGGTATCATCGCCGCCATATTCGTCAATCAGCCGGATCTTTTCAATTTGATATTCATTTTGGTACAGTTCATAAAAAATCTCGATCAAGTCCTGTGCAATACCCTTATTGCAAATTAATTCACCAATTTGAACTTCTCCCTGAAAGTCATAGTATAAGACATTCATATAGCACAGGTCGTCGTAAGAGACAGCAGGGGTGTCGGTATCTGCTATCACATTGGTTGCCTGGAGAGAAAGGGCAGGAGCGATACTTTTTGCAACGGGATAAGAAATTCCGGTTATCCGTGCAGTCACGGCATCAGACAGAGGCTGAAAAAAGAAGCTATCCTGATAGTGTGTGCTTTCCTCAGATTCTACATCTAAGGGAACAAAGACCGGGATTTCTTCCAGCAATGGAGAAGCGGTGGGGGTAGGGGCAGGCTCAGGAGTGGCAGTTGGAGAAGGGCTCGGAGCTTCAGTTTTTTCGGGAGTAGCATATGCAATCTCTGGATTTTGGTCGGCGTAGTCAGCAAGAGTTTCTCCGTGGGAGAGCAGCCTTCCGACTGTGGAACAGATTAATACAAAAGCGGCCAAAAAAATCAGAGGTTTCATCCATTTATCCATATCCATGTTACTGTTTCCTTTCCTTCCTTATCAACTTACATTTGTATCAAAACCCGCTATCTGCGCTTGCGCCAAAGCGGACAACACGCGCTTGCGTAAAAGCTCGCAAACCCGCGCTTGTGCCGAAGCTCGTAACCCGAGCTTGTGCCGAAGCTCGTAACCCGAGCTTGTGCCGAAGCCCGCAACCCGAGCTTGTGCCAAAGCTCGCAAACCCGCGCTTGCGCGCTCTCTGTCCGATTTCATCGGACGTTTGCTCGCTAACAGACGCAACAAAAACAAATGCCTGCTTCGCAGCCGCTTGTTTTTGTTTTGCGTCTGTTATATTATAGTATATGTTTTGGTAAAACACAATCTATTGCAAATGGAAAGAACATCCTGTAGAATAAGTGTTTGAGAGAATTGCCGACCGGCAGGGAGGTCTTATATGGGAATTATTGAGACGAAGGATCTTGTTTTTGAATATATACGGCGGGACGAAGAAGGAAATGTTGAGGGGATTACCAGAGCGGTTGATGAGGTCACTCTTGATATTAAGAAAGGCAGCTTTATTGCTGTTTTGGGGCACAATGGTTCCGGGAAGTCTACGCTTGCCAAACATATCAATGCCATTTTATATCCAACGGAGGGAACCGTCTGGGTGGATGGAATGGATACGTCGGATGAAGAAAAGTTATGGGATATCAGGCAGGAGGCAGGCATGGTATTTCAAAATCCGGATAATCAGATTATCGGTCAGGTAGTAGAAGAGGATGTGGGATTCGGACCTGAAAACCTGGGGGTACCCACCAAAGAAATTTGGGAGCGAGTGGAAGAAAGTCTCAAGGCGGTGGGAATGTACGAATTTCGAAAATATTCTCCCAATAAGCTTTCCGGAGGGCAGAAGCAGAGGGTGTCTATTGCCGGCGTGATCGCCATGCATCCGAAGTGCATTGTGCTGGACGAGCCCACAGCTATGCTGGATCCCAATGGGCGTAAAGAAGTGATTCGCGCGGTCAGAGCACTGAATGATGTAGAGGGAATCACAGTTATTTTGATTACACATTATATGGAAGAAATTATTCATGCAGATAAAGTGTTTGTGATGGATAAAGGAAGTATTGCCATGGAAGGAACGCCGAGGGAGATTTTCAGCCAGGTAGAAAGATTGAAAGAACTCAGACTTGATGTTCCGCAGGTTACTTTGCTTGCCCACGAACTGAAAAAAGCAGGATTGAATATTGCTGATGGAATCCTGACTGTGCAGGAGCTCATAAGCGCTCTGAAGCTGTAAAAAGAGGAGAGCAGAGATGTCAATTATTTTGGATCATGTAAGTCATATCTATGAAGCCGGAACAGCGATGGAATTTGCGGCCCTGAAAGATATCAATCTGGTCATACCGGACGGACAGTTTATCGGCTTGATTGGTCATACCGGATCAGGAAAGTCTACGCTGGTACAGCATTTAAACGGATTATTGGCGCCCACAGGCGGAAACATTTATTACAATGGTGCAGACATTCATGACAGTGATTTTAATAAAAAGGAACTGCGTAGTAAGGTGGGGCTGGTGTTTCAGTATCCGGAGCATCAGTTGTTTGAAATCGATGTCTTTACTGATGTATGTTTTGGTCCAAAAAATCTGGGACTTAGCAGAAAGGAGACGGAACTGCGTGCTTATGCTGCTTTAAAGCAGGTGGGACTGGAAGATGAATATTTTTATCAATCTCCTTTTGATCTGTCAGGCGGACAAAAGAGAAGAGTGGCGATTGCCGGAGTCTTGGCGATGAAGCCGGAGGTTTTGATTCTGGATGAGCCGACTGCAGGACTGGATCCAAAGGGAAGGGACGAAATTTTGGATCAGGTGGCAAAACTGCGGGAAGAAACCGGAATTACGGTGATCCTGGTATCTCACAGTATGGAAGATGTGGCAAAATATGTGGACAGAATTATTGTTATGAATAAGGGGCAGATCATGTATGATGATGAGCCGAAAGCGGTTTTCAGGCATTATAAGGAATTGGAGAGCGTGGGACTTGCGGCGCCTTCCGTTACTTATATTATGCAGGCGCTTAAGCAAAAGGGACTGCCTGTAGATACGGATATTACTACGATAAAGGAAGCTAAGACAGCTATTTTGAAGGCGCTGGGACGATAGAGGTAATGAAATGCTGAGAGATATTACTTTGGGACAATATTATCAGACGGATTCGGTGATACACAGACTGGATCCACGAGTAAAGCTGGTTACGACACTTTGCTATATTATTTCCCTTTTTATTGTAGATAACTGGATAGGATATGTAATTGCGGGGCTGTTTCTGCTGGTAGTGATAAAGCTTTCCAAAGTTCCTTTTAAATTTATGATCAGAGGCATGAAGGCCATAGTGTTTCTGCTTTTGATAGCGGTAGTATTTAATTTGTTTTTGACACCGGGTGAACCGCTGGTAACGCTGTGGAAGCTTACCATCACCAGAGAAGGAATAAGGCTGGCTTCCTTTATGGCAGTGAGACTGGTGTTTCTGATTATGGGATCTTCAGTAATGACGTTGACTACCACGCCGAATAATCTGACCGATGCTATTGAAAAACTTCTGGGGCCCCTTAAAGTGATTAAGGTTCCAGTGCACGAGATTGCTATGATGATGTCTATTGCGCTTCGATTTATTCCTATTTTATTGGAAGAAACAGACAAGATTATGAAGGCACAGATAGCTAGAGGCGCAGACTTTGAAAGCGGAAACCTGATCAAAAAGGCAAAAAGCCTGGTGCCGCTTTTGGTCCCCTTGTTTATTTCAGCATTCCGCAGAGCCAATGATCTGGCAATGGCAATGGAGGCAAGATGTTATCGGGGAGGAGAACACCGAACCAAAATGAAACCGCTTGCTTACCGGAAGAGAGATGCAATCGCATACGTCATCGTGGTCTGCTATCTGGCAGTTTGTATTGTATGCGGAAGAATATTGTGGTAAAGGATAGTAGGTAAGTTGAAGAGAGTGATGCTGGTGGTGGCATACGATGGAACTGATTACCATGGGTGGCAGTTTCAGCCGGGGGTGCCCACGATCGAAGGAGAATTGAATAAGGCATTAAGGGAACTTTTGGGAGAGGAAATTTCGGTGATTGGAGCCAGCAGAACAGATTCCGGCGTGCATGCACTCTGCAACGCTGCAGTGTTTGATACGGATACCAGAATACCGGCCGAAAAGCTGTCTTATGCATTAAATCAGCGATTACCAGAAGATATTAAGATTCAGAGGTCCATGGAAGTTGCGAATAATTTTCACCCCAGACATTGCAACAGTAGAAAGACTTACGAGTATCGGATTTTAAATTGTGAATTTCCACTTCCGACGAAAAGGAGATATTCACACTTCACATACGTGTATCTTGATGTGGAAAAGATGCGGAAAGCAGCGGATTACCTTGTGGGGGAACATGATTTTAAAAGCTTTTGTGCTGCAGGTGCCGTGACAGAAACCACGGTACGGACAATCTACACACTTTCCGTAGAAAAGCGGGAGAATGAGATCGTCATAAGGGTGTGTGGAAACGGTTTCCTCTATAATATGGTAAGAATTATTGCCGGAACCTTGATGGAGGTGGGCAGGGGGAACTATGCTCCGGAGAAGGTGAAAGATATCCTTGCATCAAAAGACAGGGGAGCGGCGGGGCCTACGGCTCCTGCATGCGGACTTACGCTGGCGGCATATGAATGGCTGGATGGTGCAGAATTTTAATTTGGTAATTTAAATTTTATCCTAAAATGTGGTTGACACGCTTGGAAGCGTATAATATAATTATTCAATGTGACGATGTTTGGTAATGCTTTGTCCAACGGAACTTTTGAGCAGGTCCTGCTTGGAAAGATCCGTTATTCCCTGACAGAGTATTATGATAGATACCTAAGTATATCGGAAAGAACCGACGGCCCGGACATCCGGCGGCAGATGGAAGATAGAGAGGGTGTAAATTGAAGATTAGGAAAGGCATGGTGAATGGAATGAAAACATTTATGGCTAGTCCTGCTACCATCGACAGAAAATGGTATGTGGTTGACGCTGCAAATATGACATTAGGACGTTTAGCTTCAGAAGTAGCTAAAGTTTTAAGAGGTAAAAATAAGCCTATATTTACTCCGCACATTGATACAGGCGATTATGTGATCGTAGTAAATGCAGACAAGGTTAAAGTAACAGGTAAGAAGCTTGATCAGAAGATTTATTATCGTCATTCAGAATATGTAGGTGGTATGAAAGAGACTACTCTTCGTGAAATGATGGCGAAGAAGCCTGAGAAGGTAGTAGAGCTTGCTGTTAAGGGCATGCTTCCCAAGGGACCTTTAGGAAGACAGATGTACACTAAGCTTTATGTATATGCTGGTCCTGATCACAAGCATGCGGCTCAGAAGCCCGAAGTATTAACATTTTAAGGGACTGAAAGGAGAAGAAGGAAATGGCTAAGTCAGCAAGATTTTACGGAACCGGCAGAAGAAAAAAATCAATTGCCAGAGTATATTTAGTACCCGGCAAAGGAGATATCAAGATCAATAAAAGAGCAATCGATGATTATTTTGGGTTAGAGACCTTAAAAGTTATCGTTCGCCAGCCCCTTGCGGCTACAGATACTACAGATAAGTATGATGTACTTGTAAATGTACGCGGAGGCGGTTATACAGGTCAGGCAGGTGCAATCAGACACGGAATTGCAAGAGCTCTGCTTCAGGTAGATGCAGATTACAGACCGATACTTAAGAAAGCCGGCTACTTAACAAGAGACCCTCGTATGAAAGAGAGAAAGAAATACGGTCTCAAAGCAGCAAGAAGAGCACCCCAGTTTTCAAAACGTTAAGCAGTTATCTGCGAACAGAGACGCATATACAAAGCCCCGAATGCTTGCATTCCAGGGGCTTTTGTTATGCGTCTTTGTTCATTGGAACGCAAGAATGACCGAGATGAAGCGAAGCGGAATCGAGGTTCTTCTTGTGTTCGCAGATAACGTCTGGAAGTTTAGTAATCCGAATGCCTGCGAATTCATCTCTTGGATTCCGCAGATAATCTATGAGGATAATACGCAGCAAAGCGGAGTGGAGGTTAACGCTTGTCTTCGCAGTAATCCATCAATTTTTTGGCATATTCATTTGTAAAAACTGTTGTTGAATATATGATGTAATCATGTTAAACTAAATACATGATTAAAAATGTAATTTTTGCAGGGAATGGGTTTAGCTCGTTCCCAATTTTTTATACAGATTTTTATACGAAGAATGGGAGGGGGGCATTTGGGACACATATTATCATGATTTTATCTGGGAGAAGGAAGTAACAGATCAAATTACCGGAAAAAAGTATATGATTCGTTACGCGGAGGTTTCCCTACAGGAGAGAATTGAGTGGGAAAATGGTGATAGGTAAAAGGAACAGGCGACTGCCTGAATAAAGAAAAGGGTATTATAAGCAGAGTTGTTGTTTTTGCCTTAACTTTTTAATATATTTCGGTTATAATAGTTTTAAAGCAATATGGTTTATATACAGAGGTGATTATATGTGTGATGTAAAGAAATATGAAAAAATTTATGAAGAAAT
>VIDN01448017.1_pt1 | contig 14898 bp, 14 predicted proteins | sample 5025121 | NCBI WGS metagenome assembly VIDN01 (sample SAMN11852952, study PRJNA449069) | gut metagenome | isolation source: stool from female vole | host: Microtus ochrogaster | place: USA:Florida | collected 2017 | reverse complement strand
GGGGATGCTCCTGCATCCCTCCTCTCGCATCCCCCTTATCAGACTAGTTTGTAGTAACCTGCTCTTATTCTTTATCAAATACATGAATCTTCTCAACGTCAAATGCAAACTTAACAGTGTCACCAGGTCTTGCTGTTGTACGTGAGTCAACTCTTGCGGTGAGCGGGAACTCAGCCAGATCAAAGTACAGATAAACTTCTGCACCAAGTAATTCATATACTTTGATGGTTGATTCAAATTTGCACTTAGCTGTCTCAAGGTATGCCGGTGAATCATAAATATCTTCAGGACGAATACCAAATGTAACAGTCTTTCCGTTGTAGCCGCCGTCAATAAGCTTCTTAGATTTAGCTGCAGGAAGCGGAATGCTGTTTCCGGCAATCTTCAGGTTTGCCACGTCTCCATTTACCTCAACAACTGCGTCAAGGAAGTTCATCTGAGGTGATCCCATAAATCCTGCAACAAACAGGTTAGTAGGTCTCTCATATAAGTTCTGAGGTGTATCTACCTGCTGAACAACACCATCTTTCATAACAACGATTCTGTCACCAAGTGTCATAGCCTCTGTCTGGTCATGTGTTACATAAATGATGGTAGTACCCAGTCTCTGGTGAAGCTTGGAAATCTCAACACGCATCTGCACACGAAGCTTTGCATCCAAGTTTGAAAGAGGCTCATCCATCAGGAACACCTTAGGATTACGAACGATTGCACGGCCCATAGCAACACGCTGTCTCTGACCACCTGACAAAGCCTTCGGCTTACGATCAAGAAGCGGTGTCAGGTCAAGAATCTTTGCTGCTTCCTTAACCATTTTGTCAATTTCATCCTTCGGTACTTTTCTTAACTTAAGACCGAAAGCCATGTTATCATATACAGACATATGAGGATACAGAGCGTAGTTCTGGAATACCATTGCGATATCTCTATCCTTCGGTTCCACATCGTTAACTACTCTGTCACCAATCTTCAGTTCACCGGAAGAAATGTCTTCCAAACCTGCGATCATACGAAGTGTTGTAGACTTACCACATCCAGAAGGACCTACGAAGATGATGAATTCCTGATCCTTAATCTCCAGATTGAAGTCCTTAACTGCTTCAAATCCGTTAGGATATATCTTGTAGATGTTTTTTAATGATAAACTTGCCATTTCATTTGCCTCCTTAAAATATTTGATTCACGATCAAGTCTGTGAATAGTATACATGAGTTTTTATTTTTTTACTATACCACTATTCCACAAAGATTTTATCCTTCCTTGTAAAAAATGCTTAGAAAGAAATTGTTTTCTAATTTTCAATAGCAACTTGACTAAAAATATAAACGGTCACTAGACATTTTGTACAATTACTTTTTATCCCGGTCATCATAAAAGGCAAGCTGGTTCTTCCCCCGCTCCTTCGCCTTATAAAGTGCCTGATCAGCTGCCTTATACAAGGTTTCAAAATCGTCTCCATCTTTAGGGAAAACTGCCGCTCCTATGCTTGCCGTTGCTGAATACTTCACGTATTCTCCTGCCTGGAACTCCTTAAAGAAATCCACCAGCTTCTGTGCCTCTCTGAGTGTATTGGAATCATCCTTTAAGGATTTCAGGAAAATGGTAAACTCATCACCACCAGTACGTCCAATAATATCTGTTACACGGAAATTCTCACCAATGTGTTTTCCCAGCGTGCGCAGCACCTCGTCTCCAAACGCATGTCCCATGGTATCATTAATCTTCTTGAAATTATCAATATCAAGAACAAACATCAGGGCAAGCTCCTTCGGATTCTCACTTATGTACTCTTTGATCTTGCGCTCAGTTGCCATCTTATTGCTCAGCCCCGTAAGCAGGTCCGTATCTGCCTTTTCCTCCAGCGCCCTGCTGTCTCCCTCATGCTGTATTTTTATGATAATATTGACAATCATGTAAAGCAGAACAAACAGTATGATGACACTGGAAACCCGCAGAACCATTTTCCATGCATCATTCCAGATCAGTCTTTCCTGACGGGAAATATATTCCTGATCATACTCTGCAATAAGCACCAATTCCTCTCCCGCCGGTACATGAAAAACCACTCCATTCCGGCCTCCTGCTGATATGTCCATTCTTCCGGTTCCCTGACTCCGCATTCTGTTTTGAAACTTTGATATCTCCGCCTTGGTTTGTCCTGTAATGTTTTTCAAGAGATTTCCGCCGGAAAAAAGAGGATCATTTCCATCCGTGGAAATAAAAATATTTCCGTCAAAATCCATCAATGCAGATGCCGCCGGACGATAACTCTCGGAACTCATATTAATGAATTCCATAAGATCTCCTACCGGATAATAAAGAAGGACTCTGCTTTCCTGTCCAGAAACAGGAATCGTAAACAGGAGCATCATTCCATCTGCAATCTCCTCATCTTCAATATAAAGCATCGAACTCTCTTCCGGCTCTATAACCGCTTCATAATAAGATTTTTGGCTCAAATCTGCTGCTTTTCCGCCAAGATCAACTGCCACGCTTCCCTTTTCCACATAAACAGCCTCAATAACACCCTCATCTTCACAAAAAACTTCCAAATACTTTTGAATCTGCTGCCAGGATTCCAGACTTCCCTCTTCAACCAGATGTGCAAGCATCTCTCCGCCTGTCTGAATGCTGTAAAGCTTCGAAGAAACTCTCTCCGAATATTTTCCAGCTATTTGCACGATGTTATTTCTGATCATACTTTCCGCCCTTTGCAGAATCTTTTTAGAAGAATCAAAAAGCATCACAATAATCACCACAATAAAGGCCGCAAGCAATGCTGCCCATTGTAAAATTGCCGTCTTTCTTTTCTTCTTCATCCCCTGATCCCCGCGTTTTTGTTTCTTATTCCTCATTAGACTGCTCATTTTCCTTCTCTTCCAATATCTGTTCTGTTTCCTCAATCAAAGACGGATCCTCTCCCTCGGACACCGTCCAGCTGCTGTCATTTATAGCTTCTTCTTCCGGTTCAAATTTCTTAAAAGTCTTGTTATAAAGCATTGCATTTAAGAATACAGGGCCGGAAATTCCAAGTCCCATCACCACCGGAAAGATCTGAAACAAATAATATGTTATAAGAACCGGAATCACCCAGACCGCCATCATTAAAATTGTTTTGGGAAGGCTTAAAATACCCATGTAAAAGGAATTCTTAAAGGTATTTGCAATTGTATTTTCAAATCTTGCAAGAACTGGAAACACATGCATCGTTGCAAAAACTGCCAGTATGCTTATTGCCGCAAGCGCCACCTTAACCCAGGATGGAAAAGCAATATCTGCATAAACAAATATTAACAGGTCACCAATAATCACCGCTGCCGCCAGCAGCATGATCAGCCAGATAATTGTTGCCTGCTTAAAATTCTGCCTGAATGATTTGAAAAATGCCTTTGTGACGTATCCTTCCTCATTCCTTACCATTTTGAGAGCAACATAGTTTAATGCCGTGATTGCTGCTCCCACAGTGATAATTGGAATACAACAGATGAATGTCAGAATATTCAGCCAGATCAAATCAGCCAGTTTATTTAATCCGCTCATAATCGGACTGTCAATATTAAATAGTTTTCCCATTCCTTTTCTTCCTTCTGGTTCACTTATATTTTCTATTCTTTAAACTTGCCGGACACCTGTTTGTACTGCTGGTTCAGTTTTCTGTATGTAACTAAGATCTCAGCCGTACGTGTTTTTACCTTTTTTATGATCTCATCATAATTTTTCAAAAACACATTTGCAGCTGTCTTATTATATTTTCCGGCCGCCGCCTCTGCCCTAATCAGAGCCACAATATCATTCTCCTCCATAGGCATTCGATATGCCCGGCTTCCCAGAAGTGCCGTAATCGTATCCGCCAGCTGTAGAATTTCCTGATCATGAGTCATCTGTGTTCCCCGCAGTCCCCTGGGATAGCCGCTTCCATCGCACCGCTCATGATGAGCTGCAACCAGATTTACCACCCCTGCTGCCATATGATCTGTCAAAACCCTTTCTGCCAGCTGCACATGAGTTTTTACTCTTTCATATTCTTCGTCCGTCAGTTTTCTGGGGGCTTCAATAATCTCTCTCGGTATCGCCAGCATTCCGATATCGTGCAGAAGACTTCCATAATAAAGCTGCTCCATCTCAGACTCGGAAAGGTTCAGTTTGACTCCCAGCATTTCCACAATAGACATGCAGGTAACCGTATCAAGCACAGACTTTTCACTTCGGAATCCTTGGCAGAACATCAACATCTCCAAAAATTTCCGTTTGTCTTCGTTGGTAAAGATCATGTAATCTATGGCGGCTTCCAACTCTGCCTTATACGCACCGCTCTTTACCTTATTTAAAATATCTTCATCCCTTACTGTCTCTTCAAATAAACGATCTGCCTTAGGACTTAAAACCGTACCAACCTGCTTTTGAAGCATGCTCATGTCAAAAGAGTCCTTCATGGCTCTGGAAAAAATATCCACTTTCTCCGCATAATTCAAAAACTCTGCAATCTCTTTATGTTCACATTTCAAATCCTTCAACTTCGAAAAATTCGTGTGATGGTAAAGAATGACTGATGCATACTCACTAAGCGGAGATAAATGTTTAAAAATAAGATATCCATATGTAGCATGGGGCATTGGTTCCTTATATTCATACCCCACCAGATCTTTTGTGTTATTTGTCTTATATGCACCGATATCATGAAGAGAAGCCAGACAGACAATATCCGCCAGCTCAAACTTTTCGTAACCGCCACTGTGTTCCAGCATCTTAAACAAATAATATGCCACCCTGGATCCGTGTTCCATCACTCTGCGGTCAGCCATCTCCAAAGTATCACGCATCAATCTGAATATGTCTTTGCTGTGAATATATTCCATAAACCACACTCATTTCTTTAATAAATACTCCATGGGAGTATAGATAATGCCATCCTGACATCTCTCGGCTCCCAGATCCCGAAACCCCACACGGTGATAAAAAGGAACTCCATACGGTGATGCATTCACTGTCAGCCGGCTTTTCCCAAGCTCATCCCGCACATATACAGCCATGTGTTCGATCAGCATCCTTCCGATTCCCCGTCTGTGATACTCCTTATCCACAAAAAGCAGAGAAATATGCATCTCGTTACGCAGTGTGATCATCCCAACCATCTTTTTGCCCCGGCAGGCTGTTATCATCTGATACGCCCCCGACTGAAACAACCGTTTTAGTCCGGTATCTGTAATAAAATCCTCAAAACTTCTGATTCCCTCCGGAGAATAGTCCTCCGCTTCAAATTCCAAAAAGGTCTTCCATGCAAGCCCCATGGCATCTTCCCACTGATCTTGAGCTGCAAATCCGATTTTATAATGCGCTTCCTCAACCATCGTATTTCCCCTTACTACTGTCAAGGAATTATTATATCAGAAAATGCATATTTTTACAATCAGCATCTACGGCACCATTTCCTTGCCCACCTGATTAACCAGAGGCAGTCCATTTTCCAATGCATACGCATTTTCCAATGTGGTAAGAGCTATTGCCTGCATGGCCTCTCTGGTAAAGAACCCCATATGAGAAGTAATGAGCACATTAGGAAACGTCATAAGTCTGGCCAAATTATCATCGGTTATGATCTCGCCGGAACGGTCCTCGTAAAATACGCCCTCTTCCTCTTCGTATACATCAAGTCCCACTCCTCCGAATTTTCTTTCCAGCATCGCATCAATCAATGCTTCTGTATCAATCAGACCGCCTCTTGACGTATTAATCAGATATACTCCCTGCTTCATTAATTTAATGGAAGCTTCATTAATAATATATCTGGTATCTGATGTGAGCGGACAATGAAGAGAAATCACATCCGAGCATTTAAAAAGCTCCTCCAAAGTCACATATTCTGCCTCCAGGCCTTCCACCGGATAAGGATCGTAACAAAGCACATGCATTTGAAATCCATTTAGAATTCGAATCATAGCCTGACCGATCTTTCCCGTCCCGATCACTCCTGCCGTCTTTTCATGCAGATCAATGCCCATCAGCCCATTAAGACTCATATTAAAATCTCTCGTACGATTATAAGCCTTATGCGTAAGACGGTTCACCGTCAACAATAATGCCATGGAAAACTCCGCTACCGCTTCCGGCGAATAGCTTGGAACTCTTAAAATAATGATTTTATCCTCTGCCGCCTTCACATCCACATTGTTAAAACCTGCGCTGCGCAGCAAAATAGCTTTGACTTTCATCTCATAAAGCGCATCAATCATCTCCGCATTTACATAATCATTGACAAAAATGCAGATTGCGTCATATCCTTTCGCCATAAAGATTGTTTCCTGATTGCACGCCGCCTCGATAAAATGAATATCAAAGCCATAGTCCTTTCCCATTGGCTCAAACCAAATCCTGTCATAAGGTTTTGTCCCATAAAATGCAATTTTCATATAAACAACCATGCCTTTCCGCTAATTTTACTTCTTACTTTTCTGCACATGCTATACTTATTATTTGCTGGGAAATAAAGATTTTATTCTTTTTACTGTCAAAACACTAAAACAGATTTGCAAAAAAGTTTTTAATAGAATTTTTTATATTCTGCCAAAAACTGTTGACGGCATTGGATGCTGCATTCTTTACTGCCCCTTTTACCAGTTCATCCGCATGGTCCACAAAATCCGCTCCATACTCTTCATAAAGGCTTCCTGCCTTTTCTACCACATACTCTGCTGAAAATCCCATATCCTCCAGCTTTTCCATGGTATTTACAAGTGCCTTGGCATCTGCTTCCTCAATCGTTACTCCGAATTTTTCCTGGCCTTCATCAATTGCTTTCTGAATACCTTCTCCGGAGCTTAAATTTCCATCTGCCGCCTGGTCCTTCAAAAAATCAAAAACCTCATCCGCCGTTTCCTGGTCCATATCCTCAAATACACCGGATAACTGCTGCTTAATCTGATCCAAAACTCCCTGATCTTCACTCGTTCCGGAAGCATAAGCTCCTGCCGGAATCATTCCTGCTGTTAAAAATGCGCAAAGCACTGCAATAATAATTTTTCTTTTCACTCTCGGCCTCCACTGCTTACTCTGTCATCATGCTGAAATATTTTAAATCTGATATTCTTTTACGCGTTCCATGATCCATGGATAAATCTCTTCATATACCTGAATTTTATTTTTTTCATTCAAAAGTTCGTGTCTGCCGCCCGGATACAGTTTCATGGATACTCTCTCCATCCCTGCCTTTTTAAAACCCTCATAGGCCTTGCGGACACCTTCCCCATAATCTCCCACCGGATCCATGTCCCCTGAAATAAAATGAACCGGAAGGCTCTTCGGCATCTTATCCAGATTTTCCTTTTTATTTAAACGGCTTAGCAACTGAAATAATGTTTTAAATCCGTTCACTTTAAAGATAAATCCGCACATCTCATCTTTCTCGTATGCTTCCACTACCTTTTCATCTGTGCAGAGCCAGTCAAAAGATGTTTTGGAATTTTCGATTCTTTTATTGTAAGAACCAAATGCCAGCCTGTCAATCACCTTTGCCGTGTGCTTTTCACCAAACACCACTCCAACTACCGCTGCAACCGCCTGACATACCAAGTTCTGAAAGTTTGACCTTGAACCGGTTCCACAGATAAGCGCTCCCTCAATCCCTGCTCCGTAGCGGAATAAATAGTTGCGGAGAATAAATGATCCCATGCTGTGTCCCAAAATCACATAGGGAATTCCCGGATAGTCCTCCTGCGTCATCTTTTTCAGACGGTGAACATCTCTGACCACCACAGTAGCCGGATCCTGCTCGCAGAAGTATCCATATTCCCCATCCTCGGAAACACTTTTCCCGTGCCCAAGATGATCGTCTCCTGTCACCAGAATCCCTCTTTCACCAAAAAACTGCGCCACATCTTCATACCGCTCTATATATTCTGCCATCCCATGAACAATCTGTAAAATACAGACCACCTTACCTTCCGGTACCCATCTGACGGCATGAAGCTTTGTCTTTCCATCTCTGGAATCAAACGTGAATTCTTCTTTTTTAACCATTGCAGCCTCCCAATCTTCCTGTATATCAGGCGATCTCCGCCCCCGCAGGCATATCCTTCTCTGGTGTAAGAAGCGCCAAATTTCCTTCTTTATCCTCTGCACAAAGAAGCATTCCCTCTGAAACTACTCCTGCCAGGGTTGCAGGCTTTAAGTTTACCAGAACCATAACCTTTTTACCCACCATCTCCTGTGCGCTGTAATGTTGTTTAATTCCGGAGACAATTTGTTTTACCTGGCTTCCGATGCGGACCTTGGAGCAGAGCAGCTTCTTAGATTTAGGCACTTCCTCACAGGCAATAATCTCTCCCACCTGAAACTGCATTTTGTCAAACAAGTCATAGGTGATTTCTTCCTTCGGATCAATATCGATCACTTCTTCGTTATCTGCTTGATCCGCTATCTCTTCTTCTTTCTTCTCTGCGGACTTTCTCTCTTCAAACATAGCCTCCGCTTTTTCTACAATTTCCTTCGCATCCAATCTGGCAAACAGAATCTCAGGCTTTTCCGTCACCTGACTGCCTGAAGGATAAAGACCGAACTTTGTCAGTTCTTCAAATCCTCTCACCTGTGCATGGAGCTGTCCGGCAATTTTAGACGCGGTTTGCGGCATAAAGGGCTCTAAAAGCGACGTACCGATCAGAATGCTTTCCACCAGATTATAGAGTACCGTGGCAAGCCGGTCTTTCTTTTCTTCTTCCTTTGCCAGTACCCACGGTTCCGTCTCATCAATATATTTATTGCAGCGTTTGAACAGCGCAAAAATTTCTGTCAGCGCATCCGCCACGCGCAGTTCTTCCATTTTCGCCGCAACTTTATCATAGGCTGTCGTTGCCGTCTTTTTCAGTTCCTCATCCACCGGCTCGCATACGCCCTTATCTGCAACAGTCCCTCCAAAATATTTGTTGCTCATGGAAATGGTTCTGTTAACCAGATTCCCAAGCGTATTGGCAAGATCCGAATTAATTCTCTCTACCAGAAGTTCCCAGGAGATGGTTCCGTCATTTTCAAAGGGCATCTCATGAAGTACAAAGTAGCGAACCGCGTCCACACCAAAAAAATCTACCAGATCATCTGCATAGATTACATTCCCTTTGGACTTGCTCATTTTGCCATCCCCTTGTAAAAGCCAAGGATGCCCAAAAATCTGTTTCGGCAGAGGCTCGCCTAACGCCATCAGAAAAATCGGCCAATAGATCGTATGAAAACGAATGATATCCTTACCGATCAGATGCAGATCCGCCGGCCAGAGCTTTTGATACTGCTGCGTACTGTTTCCTTCACAGTCATAGCCGATACCGGTAATATAATTTGTCAGTGCATCCAGCCACACATAAACCACATGCTTCTCGTCAAAGCTGACCGGAATTCCCCACTTAAAGGAACTGCGGGACACACAAAGATCCTGAAGTCCTGGCAGAAGGAAATTGTTCATCATCTCATTCTTACGTGACACCGGCTGAATAAATTCCGGATGAGCGTTAATATGCGCAATCAGTCTGTCCGCATACTTACTCATCTTGAAAAAGTAAGCTTCTTCCTTCGCTGGTTTCACTTCTCTTCCACAATCAGGACATTTGCCGTCTACAAGCTGTGATTCCGTCCAAAAGGATTCACAGGGTGTACAATACATTCCCTCATAAGCTCCCTTATAGATATCTCCCTGATCATAAAGTCTCTTAAAAATCTTCTGAACCTGCTTTTCATGATAATCATCTGTGGTACGGATAAAATGATCATAAGAAGTATCCATCAGATCCCAAAGTCCCTTGATCGTGCCTGCCACGCGGTCCACAAATTCCTTGGGAGTTATTCCCTCTTCCTGGGCCTTTAATTCGATTTTCTGTCCATGCTCGTCAGTCCCGGTCTGAAAAAATACATCATATCCATCTTTTCTCTTAAATCTTGCAATACTGTCCGCCAGAACAATTTCGTAGCTGTTGCCTATATGAGGCTTTCCTGATGTATAGGCAATTGCCGTAGTAATATAATATTTTCCCTTACTCATTCTTCTATCCTCCTCTGATTGCCTTCTGCCGCCGGCTGCTTCACCGGTTTTATTTTCTTTGCCAGAGCATACATCATAAGCGCCGCAAGCGTTCCTATGACTGCACCTCCCAAAATATCGGTAGGAAAATGTACAAAAAGATACATTCGGCTGAACGCAATCACCGCCGCACCCAAAAGCGCCGCGATACCGGCTTTACGATTATGTAAGAAGATCGTGACTGCCGATGCCATCCCATGCATCGTATGCCCCGACGGGAAAGAATATTCCGACGGCGGTGGAATGATCAGTATATCCATGTTATCAAGCACCTGAAAAGGTCTTGGTCTCGCCACCAGATTTTTGATTGCACCATTCCCCAGAGCAAAACAAAAAAGCATAGTAAGTGCCATCAGCACACCGCACCTTCTGCTCTTTTTAAAACACATACAGAGCAGTGCAATCACAATCCAGACAATACCATTGTCTCCCAGTTCCGTGAAAAATATCATAATAGGATCCAGCCAGCTGCAATGAAGATTCTGTAATGCAAATAAAAAATTCAGTTCAGACTCCTGTATCGATAACAGCATATTTCTATCCTCCTCAAATACTTTTATTTTACATGATATACGCCATTACGTCAAACCGGGATTTTGAAGGCTCTGACATTTCAAATTATAAGACGAAATCGTTATATGCAGCAGCCCCCGGGCGGTGGAAGCACCCGGGGGCTGCATATTCTAAACAAGGGATTGGATAAAAGCAATTTATTCTACGTCCTGAAGGGCAGCAAAATCTTCTTCTCCGGTACGAACTTTGACCACTTTGTCCACATGGTAAACAAAAATCTTACCGTCACCGATATGCCCCGTGTAAAGCGCTTTCTTTGCCGCTTCAATTACATCCTCAACCGGAATTTTGCTGACTACCACTTCAATTTTAACCTTAGGAAGAAGTGTGGCATCCATCTCAACACCACGATACATTTCTCCGGCGCCCTTTTGCACACCACATCCCATAACCTGTGTCACCGTCATTCCGGTAACTCCAAGGTCATTCATAGCCTTCTTCAGGCGCTCATACCTTGACAATTTTGCAATCACAACCACTTTATGAATGCCGGTATCTTCAATCGGGGCCGAAACCACTTTTACAGCAGCATTACGAAGGGTTTCGGAAGCCTGTTCGTATTCCTCAACTCCAAGACTGGTATTTTCATTTACTTCCATAGTCATTGTATTGGAAATATCCATGATACTGAATCCTGAATAAGCGGAAGGAAGGCCATGCTCACAGGAATCAAGTCCTACGATCTCTTCTTCCTCGCTGGCACGCAGTCCTACTGTCACTTTTATAATGAGGAAAGCAATTGTAATTGTTACCGCTGTCCATGCGGCAACTGCTGCAAACCCTACAAGCTGAAGCCCAAGCTGTTTAAGGCCTCCGCCGTAAAAAAGACCCACAACACTGTCATTTCCGGGTGCCGATGTTGTCGCAAATAATCCGGTTGCAATGGTTCCCCAAATACCGTTTAGGCAGTGAACCGCAACAGCTCCCACCGGATCGTCAATATGTAATTTGTAATCCAAAAACCACACTCCAAATACTACCAGAAGACCGGCGACAGCACCGATGATGATCGCGCCAGTCACATCCGTCACATCACAGGGCGCCGTGATTGCTACCAAACCGGCCAGGGAAGCATTCAGACACATAGACACGTCCGGCTTTCCGTATTTGATCCAAGTAAAAACCATACATACTACGGTAGCAATTGCCGGAGCAACCGTAGTTGTCACAAAGACAGACCCTAACTGCTCCACACTGGTACATGCCGCTCCATTAAATCCATACCAGCCAAGCCACAAAATAAATACACCAAGACATCCGATCGGAAGATTGTGTCCGGGGAAAGCATTGACTTTCGTAACTTTTCCCTGCTTATCCATAACAAATTTACCGATACGGGGACCCAGTATTTTGGCACCGATGAGTGCAGAAATACCTCCTACCATGTGAATTGCACAAGAGCCGGCAAAATCATGAAAGCCGATCTGCGCAAGCCAGCCTCCGCCCCAGATCCAATGTGCCTCAACAGGATAGATCAGCGCGGATATAATGCCGGAATAAATACAATAGGATAAGAACTTTGTCCTCTCCGCCATCGCACCGGAAACGATTGTTGCCGTTGTTGCACAGAAAACCAGATTGAATACAAAATTGGACCAGTCAAAGTTTTCATAAGATGTAAAAATATCCAATCCCGGCTTTCCGATCAGCCCCGCCAGATCTTCTCCAAGTAAAAGCCCAAAGCCGATTAAAATAAATACGACTGTGCCGATACAGAAATCCATCAGGTTCTTCATCAGAATATTTCCTGCATTCTTTGCTCTGGTAAATCCAGTCTCGACCATCGCAAACCCTGCCTGCATCCAAAAAACCAACGCTGCACCGATCAAAAACCAGACGCTGAATATCTGGCCGTTTACAGTGCTTAAAATTTCTTCTGTCATAATAAAACCTCCATTTTCTCATAACGTAAAAGATTTTCTTTTACTCCTTTCCTCCTCATGAAGCCGCAGCATGTTCTGCATGCCGCCTTGTCAAGTACCAAATGCCTGCAGTCGTATTGGATGAAAAAAGGCACTGCGAAATTCGCAGCGCCTTTGCTTCATGTATTGCATGATAGCATTCACTATTTTTTCTGTCAACTATTTTTTTAAATTTTTCAAATAGCGATAATAATGACGATCTAAATCCACTTCGCTGTCAAAGGCAAACCCAAGCTTCTCAAGAAGATGTACCGAACATTGGTTATTCTCATCAACAAATGCCTGCACGGCCGGAAATTCCAATTTTTCTCCGGCATACCTAAGAATTGCACTGCAGACCTCAAACGCATAGCCCTGACCCTGATATTCAACATCAATCACAAATCCCAGCTCTGGAATATCATAACCTTCCCGGACATTTAAACCGGCCCGTCCGATCACACGCCCGCTTTCCTTATGCAGAACCGTCCAAAGTCCAAACCCGTAAAACTCATAGATCTGCTTCACATATGCTTTGATATATTCAATTTCCTGTTCTCGGTCCGGAAACAAATCCTCCATATACTGCGTAATAGAAGGGTCACTGTAAATGCGGTAAAATTCATCCACATCCCGGGGCGTAGTCTCCCGCACCTTCATCCGCTCCGTTTCCAAAATATTCCAAGGGATACCTGCAAGCCGGCAAAATGCTTCCTCATAGGAACAGTATTCCACTGCCGGAAGATCTTCCACCGCATATCTGGCACCGGAAAAGCTTTCCTCTCTGTTTCCATCATGATACAGCGCAATTACATAATAACCCTCCTGATGCAATTTATGAAACACAGAAGCTATATCTGTCACCGTCAATGTATAATCTTTATCCATGTCTTTCAAATAAAATATATCTTCATTGCCAATAGAAAAGAACTCTGCCTGCACTCCTGCCTGCTCTAATCCCTCAGAAATCATTTCCCTGTATATACCGGCCTCTTTTTCATAATTCTCAGATAATAGAAACAGAATATATTTTAGCATTGTCAACTTCACCTTCTTCCGCTAAAATGAGACTAGACAAAAATCCCGTCTGCAAATTCTCTAAAACATTATAATACGGGATCAACCACTTGAAAAGAAAGGAAGTATCATCATGGCACAAAATCCTGTTGTCACATTTACCATGGAAAACGGAGATGTAATAAAGGCAGAATTATATCCGGATATTGCACCGATTTCCGTAAACAATTTTATCAGTCTGATCAACAAAAATTTTTATGACGGAGTCATTTTCCACCGTGTTATCAAAGGCTTTATGATCCAAGGCGGCGATCCGGAAGGAACAGGCTTTGGCGGTCCCGGATACAGCATCAAGGGTGAATTTTCTTCAAACGGCGTGGAGAATAATTTAAAGCACACGGAAGGCGTTCTCTCCATGGCAAGAAGCATGGCGCCCGACTCCGCCGGATCTCAATTTTTTATCATGCACAAGAACAGTCCTCATTTGGACGGCTCCTATGCAGCGTTCGGCAAAGTAATAGAGGGCATGGAAAATGTCAATAAGATTGCTGAGACAGCAACCGATTATTCGGACCGTCCTTTGGAAGATCAGCGGATTAAAACGGTTACTGTCGAGACTTTTGGAGTAGAATATTCGGAACCGGAGAAGCTATAAAAAGTTTCGAGGTGATACATGTATCCAAATGGGGAGGCTGCCACACTAAATTAATTAATGTGACAGCCTCAAATTGTCCATAAAGTTTGTTGCGGCGTCAGCCATGTTGTTCATATTTTGTTCATATTTAATTTAAAAAAACTTAATTGACATTCCATTCTTTAGACATTTCTCTCTCGTATACTAACATCATAAGATACAAAGTAGATATTATTTGTGACATTTTCAAAGTAATTGATTTATTAATAACTTTTTCATAATAGGATAAATATTCTACATATTCTTCAATATCTTCCCTTGTCAGCTTATCCAAGAGAGACAGCGGAAATTCGGCTATTTCCATTTTGGCACAATATGGGTTTTTATCATGCAGATATTCAAAGAAAACACGCAAATCGTATGCATAGGCAAGTCTTGTTCGTGAAGAGGTATACTCCGTAATGCCGCGGAAAAATTGCTTGCAAAAGCCCGGAAGCGTTTCCATAACGGCGCGCATTTTCTCTACATTGTGGACATTCTGTTGGTCATGATAATTGGTGTTTTTTTTAGTGTTCATAGTTGTAAATTCCTCTGTTTTTATTTAGTGCGGATGATTTTATCCAGTTCCATTCTGCCGTTTTGATAGGAAGAGCTTACCTCTTGGTACAGGTCTTGATAAAAAGCAATGGCAGTATGCTGTCTTTCTTTCGCAATTT
>VIDN01627107.1_pt1 | contig 15849 bp, 10 predicted proteins | sample 5025121 | NCBI WGS metagenome assembly VIDN01 (sample SAMN11852952, study PRJNA449069) | gut metagenome | isolation source: stool from female vole | host: Microtus ochrogaster | place: USA:Florida | collected 2017 | reverse complement strand
CGCAATAACTTAAACATAAAAATTAATTAACTCAATATCATTATAAAAATAATTATGCTTTATGTATAATGACATGATTTAGTTTGGTTCCCGATTTTCCTGAGGAGGGAATTATATTCCGGGATGTGACCTCTGTGCTGCAGGATGCGGACGGACTTAAACTTGCCGTTGACACTATGCAGGAGAAAATCAAGGACTTGGATTATGATGTGGTGGCGGGACCGGAATCCAGAGGATTTATCTTTGGAACGCCCATTGCATACAATAATCATAAGCCTTTTGTGCTGATTCGCAAAAAGGGAAAGCTGCCCTGCGAGACGGTAGAGATAGCGTATGATTTGGAGTACGGTCAGGCGGTTATCGAGATGCACAAGGACAGCATTAAGCCGGGTCAGAAGGTGCTGATTGTGGACGATTTGATTGCTACCGGCGGCACCACGGAGGCAATGGTAAAGCTGATTGAGTCTCTGGGCGGCGAGGTAGTAGGCGTTGTAGTGCTGATGGAATTAGCCGGTTTAAACGGCAGAGAGAGGCTGAAAGGCTACCGTCTGGAGTCCGCCATCTGCTATCCCGGAAAATAGAAACAATCTAATCAAGCTGGAGTGGGATTTATGACAGAAGAAAAGCAGGAAGATATCATTGACTATGGCAAAATAAGTAAATTGCAGGAATTTGTGGCTCCTGAGGAATTATATCAGGACCTTATTAAGCGTGTGAAAAAATATCACCCCAGCGATGATATTTCCATGATTGAGAGGGCATATCGGATTGCCAATGAGGCTCATAAAAATCAGTATCGCCGGTCTGGAGAGCCTTACATTGTCCATCCCTTAAATGTGGCAATTATTCTGGCGGATCTGGAGATGGATAAAGAAACCATTGTAGCGGGACTCCTTCATGATGTTGTGGAGGACACAGCCATGACAGAGGAGGATTTAATACGGGACTTTGGCGAAGATGTAGCTATTTTGGTGGACGGCGTTACTAAGCTGGAAAAAATCCCCTTGTCGGAGGACGGTGAAGGCTTTGACAGCAAGCTGGAGATGCAGGCGGAAAACTTAAGAAAAATGTTTCTTGCCATGGCGAAGGATATCCGGGTTATTTTGATTAAGCTGGCTGACCGTCTTCACAATATGCGTACGCTGAAATACCAGAATAAAGAAGGACAGCAGCGCATTGCAAAAGAGACTCTGGAAATTTACTGTCCCATTGCCCAGAGATTGGGCATCAGCAGGATTAAGGTGGAGCTGGATGATTTGTCCTTAAAATATCTGGAGCCGGATGCTTATTATGATTTGGTGGATAAGATTGCAGTCAGAAAGGGTGTCCGCGAAAAGCTTATCCAGAGCATTGTGGATGAGGTCAGCGAGCATATCGCCCATGCAGGCATCAAGGCCAAGGTGGACGGCAGGGTAAAGCACTTTTTTAGTATTTACAAAAAGATGAAGAACCAGAACAAGACGCTGGATCAGATATATGACTTGTTTGCGGTACGCATCATTGTGGATACGGTAAAGGACTGTTATGCGGCTCTGGGTGTCATTCACGAGATGTATAAGCCGATTCCCGGGCGTTTCAAGGATTATATTGCCATGCCCAAGGAAAATATGTATCAGTCCCTGCATACAACTCTGATCGGAACCAGCGGGCAGCCCTTTGAGATACAGATTCGTACTTTTGACATGCATAAAGCAGCGGAGTATGGTATCGCGGCTCATTGGAAATACAAGGAAGTCTCTGACGGCAAAAAGGTGGGGAATCAGGAGGAGGAGAAACTAGTTTGGCTGCGCCAGATTTTGGAGTGGCAGCGGGATATGTCGGACAACAAAGAGTTCTTAAGTCTGCTTAAGAATGATTTGGATTTGTTTGCCGACAATGTGTACTGTTTTACTCCTACCGGAGAAGTCAAAAACCTCCCGGCAGGCTCCACCCCCATTGACTTTGCTTACAGCATTCATTCCGCTGTGGGAAACAGGATGGTGGGCGCCAGGGTCAACGGCAAGCTGGTGACCATTGATTATGTCATTAAAAACGGTGACCGAATTGAGATTATCACTTCCCAGAACTCCAAGGGTCCCAGTCATGATTGGCTGAATGTAGTAAAGAGTACTCAGGCCAAAAACAAAATCAATCAATGGTTCAAGAATGAACTGAAAGAAGATAATATTGTTAAGGGAAGAGAACTGCTTTCCAACTATTGCAAGACAAAAAGCATTAATCAGTCCCTTTTGATGAAGCAGGAGTATCTGGATGAGGTTATGCACAAGTATGGATTCCGTGATTGGGATTCCGTGCTGGCAGCCATCGGGCACGGTGCTTTAAAAGAAGGTCAGGTTATCAATAAGCTGCAGGAACTTTACGACAGGGAACACCGCAAAGAACTCACCAACGAGGAAGTGCTTGCAAGCATTGCAGAGGCGGGGATTACTCCAAACGGCAGACCTGCCATGATGAAGCCCAGAAGCGGTATTGTGGTAAGGGGCATCGCAGATTTGTCCGTGCGTTTTTCCAAATGCTGTTCCCCGGTTCCGGGAGACGAGATTGTGGGCTTTGTCACCAGAGGAAGAGGTATTTCCATCCATCGGACGGACTGTCTGAATATTCTGGATTTGCCGGAGATAGACAGAGTCCGGCTGATAGATGCGGAGTGGCAGGTGCAGGAGGATGCAACCTCCGAGAAGTATCTAGCGGAAATCAGGATTTTTGCCAACAACAGAAACGGTCTTTTGGCGGATATCTCCAAAGCGCTCACGGAGAAAAATATTGACATTCTTTCCATGAACACTAAGACCAACCGGCAGGGACTTGCGACTTTGCAGACCACCTTTGAGATTGCAAGCAGGGAGGAGCTGAACCGCATTATTGAGAAAATCAGGGGAATTGAGAGTGTATTAGATATAGAAAGGGCTACGGGCTAATGGGAGAAATAAAAATAGGGCGTGTGGTGCTGGGAATGTACAGTACCAATTGTTATTTTGTGTATCGGGAGAATGGAACTGAGGCAATCGTGGTGGATGCTCCCGATTATGGAAGTTCGATTTATGAGAATCTTGCCAAAAACGGTCTTCATGTGGCTGGTATCCTGCTTACACACGGACATTTTGACCATGTATGGGGATTGGAAGATTTAAAGAAGACAGCCAATGAGAAAGCTGCCGAAGAAGGGCGAAGTCAAGTTTTGGTCTATGCCGGCGAGGATGAGAGGGAGCTGCTTGCAGATCCCCATAAAAATGTTTCAGAGCAGATGCATCGGCCTGTCAGTCTGAAGGCGGATGTGTATGTAAAAGACGGCGAAGAGATTACCATAGCCGGAATGACATGTAAAGTGATTGCCACGCCGGGACATACCAAGGGAGGCTGTTGCTATTATTTTGAAGAGGCAGGGTTTTTAATCTGCGGAGACACCTTGTTTTTGGAATCCGTGGGGCGGACGGATTTTGCCACGGGAAGTATGAGTACATTGGTGCGCTCCATCAAGGAAAAACTCTTTGTGCTGCCGGATGACACCAAGGCGTATCCAGGACATGGGGACAGCACTACCATCGGACATGAGAAGAAATACAATCCCTTTGTGGGATGATGATAAAAGTGATAAAGGGGAAACAAAATGAACGAAAACACGATGTATGTAAAAGTAAACAGGACAAATTTTGAGTACGATGTACACGCTTTGTTAAAGGCATTCTATCCGGAAAAGGATGTAAAAGTAGTGACTCCGGATAGTACCGTGCTGGAGCGGGAGTGCGACAATCATTTCTGGGCGGAGATTCTGTTTTCAACCCGTGGCGCCTCCATAAAGCTGGAAGGCGTTTCCTATGAATGGCAGAGTATGCATGAGCAGGCAGAAAAAGGCTTTAAAGATGGCTTTAAGGCGTTTTTTTATAAAACTCTGCAGCATCATACGGGCAAATCCCTGCCATGGGGCAATCTGACGGGAATCCGTCCCACAAAGATTGCTTACGGGATGCTGGAAGAGGGGAAAAGCCATAAAGAAATCATGGATTATTTGTGTCAGGAACATTTCGTCAGTGAAGAAAAGGCGGCGCTTGGTATTGATATTGCTGAGAGGGAGCGGGAAATTCTGCGGGGAATCCATCTTGGCGGAGACGATAACTCAGGTTATAGCCTTTACATAGGAATTCCGTTCTGTCCCACTACCTGTCTGTATTGTTCCTTTACTTCTTATGGGATTGGGGCTTATAAAGATATGGTGGATACCTATATCGACTGCCTGATAAAAGAAATGACGCAAGTGTCGGAAATGTGCCGTCATAAAGCCTTGGACAGCGTTTATATCGGCGGCGGAACTCCGACTACTTTGGAGCCACAGCAGCTGGACAGGCTGCTTTGCGCCTTAAAAGAATCTTTTCCTCTGGAAAGTGTGAAAGAATTTACCGTGGAAGCAGGCAGGGCGGACAGCATCACGAGAGAGAAGCTGGAAATCCTCCATAAACACGGCGTGGGAAGAATTTCTGTCAATCCCCAGACCATGAAGCCGGAAACTTTGGATATCATTGGCAGGCGTGCAAGCGTCAGTCAGGTGCTTGAGGCGTACGCCATGGCAAGGGAGATAGGTTTTGACAATATCAATATGGATTTGATTCTGGGGCTTCCGGGGGAGGATGCTTCGGATGTGCAGCGCACCATTGATCAGGTGGTATCCCTTGCGCCGGATTCCCTGACGGTGCATTCTCTGGCAATCAAAAGGGCTTCTCAGATGAGCAAATGGATACAGGAAAATGGTATTTCCCTGCTGAATAACACGGAGGAAACCATGAAAATCGCAGCAGAGGGAGCAGAGAGCTTAGGGATGAAGCCCTATTATCTGTACCGTCAGAAAAATATGTCCGGCAACTTTGAAAATGTGGGCTATGCGAAGCCCGGAAAATATGGTCTTTACAATATTCTTATTATGGAGGAAAAACAGACCATAGTAGCATTAGGGGCAGGTTCGATTACGAAAAGGGTGTATCCTGACGGGCGGATCGAGCGGTGCGAGAATGTGAAGGAAGTGGCTTTATACATAGAGAAAATTGACGAGATGATTGAGAGAAAACGGCAGCTTCTTTTAACCTAAAAGACTATTTTTCGATGACGAATCAACTTCAATTAAATTTTGATTGGCTTCCCGAATATTATCTGTTATAATATCAACCATATCTAGGGAACATCTAACATTTCAAACCATTTCGGCTGAAAATCCCTATATAACAAATGAATATGGCGGATTGAAGGAAATGGTGTGATAGGGAAAGTCACTTGAGGAGATGAATCTGCTGGACGACTTTCTGTTTGTGTCGATGGTGAGTTACCCGGAGATAGGGGAGAGATTTGTAAGAAGCCTCCTGAAGACTATTTTTGGCAGGGAATTCAAACACATGACGGTCACGGCCCAGAAAGTGTTTTATGGAGCAGATACCAAACTGCGCGGCGCAAGGCTGGATGTGTATGTAGAGCCGGAAACGGGAGACTCGAAGGTGACGGAAATGCACATACAGATGGTAGAGGTATTATGAAAATGGTGCAGGAAAATGCTAAGCAGGCAGAGGAAATCACAAAGCAAGTGGAGGAAATTGCGAAGCTGAAAGAAGAACTTGCACAGTAAAAGGCAAGAAAGAGCCTGCAGAACACGTTTAGTGGATAGCCATTTTTCGGAAACTCTGTAATGCCATGAGAAAGGGAAGAGGTTGCGGCTTCTTCCTTTTTTCTGCTCATCACTATGATGTGCTGTGGCAGCTTGTATTCATATAATGCTATCTTGATATAGTAAATATTACCAAGGCAAAAGATACAAAACTAGTAAAAATATAAAAAAAGCATATAAAGAGACAATTAGTAGGATGAACAGAATTGAAAATTTTAACAGAATGTGATAGAATTTAACCATCAATGTGGATAGTTTGCCTATTTATTCGCAAAAAGGCATTGAAAAAATATACGGGAGAGCCGTAAACACCATGGAGTCATGGAGAAAGAAGGAGGTAGTTATGAAGAAAAGAACGAAAGGGAGGATACTGTCACTGCTATTGACGGTATGCATGCTGTTGGGGACCCTGCCCGCAGAGCTGTTTGGGGGGGTGACTGCGGTAACGGCGGCGGAATCTAGTGCGGCGGAATATGTTGTATATTCTCCGGGAGAGTGGGATGATGTAAGTGGAAAAAGAACCACAGTGTGGGATTTTAACGCAAGTAATCGTCCTGCTAAAAATATTTCCGTGGCTGCGAATGAATCTTTGTGCAGTATCATATGCTAGTCGGGTACCATAGCATTGAAAAGTAATACGACAGATGGTTTGTCGTTATGAGGCGGTGCTAAGATTTTGATACCTATGGATGCTAATACGAAGTCAGTACAGGTTACGATAACGGTTAATGGCACAAATAATCAGCGATATTATGATATTGCTGGTACGAAGTTGTATCAGAAGGCACCGGATGCAGACTCCTTGGGGTGTGATAAGGGAGATTCAGTTACAGTAACTTCTGATAAATTTGATGATGAAGGATATCTGATTATTACTGCAAATGGTGGCGAGTGCAAAACAAAAACAATTACCATCGTGGAAACAAAACCCACCGGCACCTATGGCATCACCATCAACGATGGTAAAGGCACTGAAGAGAGTGCTGCAAGCACGGTGACGGATGAAAACGGCAACTCCATTACAGAAGCATCGGCAGGAGCGACGGTGACCGTTACGGCAGCTGCGGCCGCGAATGGTATGCAGTTTACCGGATGGACAGGTACATATAGTGATGGTGAGAATACTGTAAATATTGACTTTGCCGATGCAAAGGCGCTTACTACCACTTTCACTATGCCGGCGGCTGAAGTAACGCTTTCGACAAGTTATGCGAGTGCGTCAAGCATTCATGAGGTTACATGGGTATGCGATGGCGGCACAGCGAATACGAAAACAGCAGCCGAAGGCGATTCTGTTACAATCACTGCCGATAAGATTTCCGGCAAGAGATTTACAGGGTGGGAGGTGACTTCCGGCTTAACCCTTACAGACGAGCAGAAGGCTGCCTCCGAGCTGACCTTTACCATGCCAGCAGGACCTGTGTCGCTGGCGGCACAGTATGATTCCATTGAATACAAATTGGTTTCCCAAACGACATGGAATTTTACCAAAGAAGACTTTGCGAGAATGGGAATTACAGGAAAAGGAGAGATAAAACAAGCCTTTGAAGGTATTACACCTAGCAAGGCGACTGCAAAATTTGATACGAATGCTACTTCCGTATGTGTGGCCGCCGGTCAATCCATAGCCCTGCCCGTTGGCGCGAACACGGCGGCGGTTAAGATTACTATTACTCTGGCCGGTGTCAATGACGATAGATATATCTATATTGGAGCAGGTGATTATCGGGAAGAAGTATGGCAGAAGGATGTAGAAGGAAAACTGAGTTTTGGCGAAGATAAGGTTTATAGTAATGACCAATATTACCTCAAATCTGATGAGACATTTAGCAATACCTTAGTCATTGCAGGCGGTGCGGGTGAAAACAAAATCGCTTCCATCGTCTTGGAGGAGTATGCTGAGGATGACGGCAGCTTGCCCGAAATCCATACCATCACTGCAACGAGCGGCAGAGCGGATAAGTCTGCAGCCGCAGCCGGCACTGTTGTGAATGTGACGGCAAACAAGCCGGTAGATGGTAAGCAATTTGACAAATGGGTGGGAACTTATGGTGACGGACAGAAGGTTTCCTTTACCAATGCCACTCAAGAGACCACGACTTTTACCATGCCGGAGGCGGATGTAACCCTTGAGGCAACTTATAAGGAACAGGTAGTTGAGTACAACATCACTGCAACCGATTGTACCGTGACGGATGCAGATGGCAATTCCCTTGCGAAAGCGGCTGCAGGCACTATAGTGACTGTACAGGCGAATGCGGCTCCCGCTGGTCAGGAATTTGACAAGTGGGAAGTGACTCCCGCTACTTTGAGCTTGACCGATGATGCCACAGAAGCAGGAAAGGCAACCTTTACCATGCCTGCAGGGGCTGTGACCATTAAGGCAGTTTATAAGGCTAAAACATATGCACTTACCGTGACAAACGGCACCGCAAAAGCAACCAATGAGGCGGGAAAAGAAATTACATCTCCGCTGCCTGCAGGTGCGACGGTAGTGCTTACACCAAACGAAGCTCCCGCCAATCAGATATTTGACAAGTGGGTAGTGAACTCGGGTGATTTGACTCTTACGGCAGAACAGGCAAAGACTGCTGGACTTACCTTTACTATGCCCGGATCCGCAGTGGAGATTGCGGCAACGTACAAGTCTGATGCAAACGCACACACTATTACTGTGACGAATGGTACCGCAAACCTGAAGAAAGCAGAACAGGGAGCTACCGTGAACATTACGGCAGCTGCGGCTCCCGCTGGCAAAGAATTTGACAAGTGGGTTGTGAAAGCGGGAACGGTTACGCTTGCCAATGCAAGAGCAGAAGAAACCAGCTTTACCATGCCGGCAGAGAATGTGGAGGTAGAGGCGACATATAAGGAGCCTACTGTAGTGGAACCGGACTCTGCTTCATCCGATGTGAAGGATGTTCAGTTAGATGAGACAAATAAGCCTGTATTTAAGAATGCGCTGAACCAAGAAGTCTCTGGCAAGATTATTATTCATGCGGAGAAACAGGCGAATGATTCCGGTTTGACGGATGCAATTAAAACGAAGATAAATACACTGATTGCAGATCTTTCAGCTGAGGACAAAGAAAAGGTGCAGACTCTCTGCTATGACATTAATGCTTATTTGAATGCGGTAATTCTTTCAAATAAGGTCAGCATGACAGGAAAGGTGAAGATTAAATTTACCTATCCTGAGGGAGTGACTTCTAGAAACAGCATTTATGCCCTGCATGAAGATAAAGAAGTTGAAGTGAAAAAAGAGAGCGACTGTTTCTGGGTTACTGCGGACGGATTTAGCCCTTATACCATTGTGATTAAACCTGTGACAGAATCTGCTGTTACCATCACAAGGGAGGGCGGCTATGAAGAGGGTGCCTATGCTGAATGGAGTCCGGTGGCTGGAGCTGACGGCTATCTGGCATATGTGTCCACAAGCGCTACGGATTTCCCTGAGAGCAGCCGTATTGACAATGAACTGCTCCGTCAGTATGAGGATCATTGGAGAGTGGATACCGTCGGATTGAAGTCGGGAATCTATTACATCAAAGTGGTAGCGGCAACCGTTGACCCTACTACCAAGGCAGCTACTCCTATCGGAGAGGCTGTAACTAGTGCTTTGACCGTGACAGGTTATGACCGCACAGGTTTTGCGTTCTCCAAAGGTTCCGGTTCCAAGTATTCAGGCACCGGACTCGGCGCATACAATAATGATGGTACGCTTAAGAAAGGCGCACAGGTGATTTATGTGACGGCGGATACTGCCAAGACCTGTAAAGCCACGGTTAACGGCGCAGAAGTGGTGGGTCTCCAATCTATTCTCGATGCCAAGCAGAAGGGCGGAACGGAGAATGATATTTTGGATATCCGAATCATCGGCAAGATATCGAGAACTGATTTGGATCATATTTCTTCCAAGGCGGAAGGACTCCAGATTAAAGGAAAAGCAAATTACAATGATATGAATATCACCATTGAGGGAATCGGTGAGGACGCAGCCGTACACGGCTTCGGATTCCTGGTGAGAAATTGTGCGAATGTAGAATTCAGAAACTTTGCAGTTATGGCATTTATGGATGATGGTATCTCTCTAGATACGGCAAACTGCAATATCTGGATACATGATATGGATCTTTTCTATGGCTCCACTGGCGGAGACTCTGACCAGGCGAAGGGTGACGGTTCCATTGATGTGAAAGGGAAATCTACTTATATTACGATATCCTATAATCACTTCTGGGATTCCGGAAAATGTTCCCTTTGCGGAATGAGTGACAGTGAAGAGTTTATGGTGACATATCACCACAATTGGTTTGACCACTCCGATTCCAGACATGCCCGTGTCAGAGTAGGAAGCATCCATTTCTATAACAATTACTATGACGGCAATGCCAAGTATGGTGTGGGCGTGACCAAGGCAAGTTCTGCATTTGTGGAAGCTAACTACTTCAGAAACTGTAAAAGTCCTATGCTCATTTCCATGCAGGGCTCAGATATTGCAGAAGGTACTGCCAATGCAACCTTCTCGGGTGAGCCCGGCGGTATGATCAAGGCTTACAATAATGTGGTTGTAGGAGCAAAACGTCTTATTTACGCCAACGCGGGTCAGGGCGTACAGGGCGCTACCGGTCCGGCGGATAATAAACAATTTGATGCATATCTTGCCTCTGAAAGAAATGAGGAAGTAGATGAATTCTATGTGACGGCATCGGGCGGAACGCCTTACAACAATTTTGATCTTACCTATGACCTTGGAGTGAGGGCAGATCAGATTGACAAACCGGAAGATGTTCCCGCTATCGTTACAGCAAAAGCAGGACGCTTGAACGGCGGCGATTTCAAATGGGACTTTAATAATGCCACGGACGATACGGATTATGGCGTGAATGCCACATTGAAGAGCCAAGTGGTTAATTATACTTCACCGGTGAAGGCTGTAGGCGGTATTGACGGTATAGTCTCCGGCTCCAACAGCGGAGGCGGCGGTAATCTGGGGGGTGAAGATCCGGACGAAGGTGACCCCGACGAGGGTGGAGATAATCCCATCCTGAGTACTGGAACCGTGCACAATTTTACTACGGATGGAAACGCTAGCTCCTATTATAAGATTAAAGGCAATATGAAGAGCAATCCAGCTCCAATGTCTTACGGCGGTATGACACTGACAAAAGCATTGAAGATGGAAAGTTCTACAGAGATTACCTTTACAGCAGCAAGCGCCGGAACATTGATTTTAGTGCAGACTCCAAATAAGAAGACCAAAATAGACGGCACGAATTATACATCTGACGCAAGCGGTGTGCTCAAGGTAGAAAATCTGGCAGCAGGAGCACATGATATCGCCAAGGGCGAGACGGCGGAGGTGTATTACATTGCTTTCCTGCCGGATGGTGGAAGTGAGGATCCCAATCCTCCCGTGGAGGGAAGCTATAAGATAACCGTGACGAACGGTACGGCAAGCGCAGCTTCTGCCAAGGCAGGTGAAAAAATCACCATCAGCGCCAAGACCATTGCTAACAAAACTTTTGAAAAATGGGTTGTAAAATCCGGTGCGGTTGAATTGGCAAACGAGACATCGGCAACCACAACCTTTACCATGCCAGCAGGAGCTGTGACCATTGAGGCACAGTATAAGGATGCAGAGACTCCTGTGGATCCCGTAGATCCGGAGAACAAGGATTTTGAGCTGAATGTGGGTACAGATTTGGAGAACGGAACTTATACGACAAATGTACAGAAAAATGGTTTTACCATTCTCGCAGATGCTACTAACAGCGTAGCGGTAGATACGAATAAGAAAACAGTCGATAAAGTTGACTATAATAAGAGACTGAAGACTGGCGGTGCGGGTACGGAGGCTTACAGAAGTATTTCCTTTACCGCAGAGGAAAATGCAACACTCACTATGATTGCTATTAGCTCTAATAGTACTGATACTCGCACCGTAGGCATTGGGACTTTGGAGAATGGCAAGCTAAATGATGGTCAAACCATATCAGTAGGAACGACAGCGAAGAGTTATACCGTGAAACTCAAAGAAGCGGGTACTTACTATATTCACTCTACAAGTGGCGGTGTGAATTTCTATTATTTCAAAGTGAGCTATCCGTCACAGACGGAAGAACCGGGCAGTACGAGAGTGGACGATGAAGTGCGCGAGCAGGCTCCGGACTTTAAGCCAGGAGACCTCTATGTATCCACAAAGGGTACCTCCGCTGCAGCGGGAAGTTTTGAGGATCCCATGGATCTTAAGACTGCATTAAGCAGCATTACCCCGGGTCATACGATTTGGATGTTCTCCGGCACCTATTATGCATATGATATGTATCAGGAGCCCATCATTATTGAGGAGAGCAACAGCGGAACGGCCGATGCACTTAAGAAGATCAGCAGCATCAAGGGCAAGAGAGTAACCATTGATTTTGACGGAATGGAAGAGTTGGGATCCAACAGAGGAATTACCTTGGACGGCTCCTATTGGCACTTCTATGACATTGATATCTGCAATGCAGGCGACAACGGCATGTTGTTGTCCGGCGACCATAACACGATTGAGTTGTGTCAGTTCTATGGAAACCATGACACAGGTCTGCAGTTGAGCAGATATAACACGAGTTATGATATCAAAGATCAGTGGCCTTCCTATAACCTGATCCTGAATTGTACGGCATTTAACAACAAGGATGAGGCAACGACGGAAAATGCAGACGGATTTGCGGCAAAACTGACCTGCGGCGAGGGCAATGTGTTTGACGGATGTATCGCATATTGTAATAGCGATGATGGTTGGGATCTCTTTGCCAAGACTGCTACGGGTCCCATCGGCCAGGTGACACTTAGAAATTGTATCTCTTTTGCAAACGGTAAGCTGACCAATGGCGAAGGTTCCGCAAACGGAGACATGAATGGCTTCAAGCTGGGAGGCTCCGGCGTGGCAACGGATCATATCGTGGAGAACTGTCTGGCATTCAATAACGGTGCAACAGGCTTCACGGACAATAACAATCCGGGCAATCATACGATAACCAACTGTACTGCAGTGAACAATGGTAAGTATGATGCAAACAAGGCCAACTTGATGATTTACAGGGCTTCATCCGGAGCTCAGTATACCAACCTGTTGTCTTCTGTAGAAAACAAAGGGGCAACTACGGACCAATTTAAGGGTACATTGAACAACAGCCTGTACCACTATAAGGATGGAAAAGAAAACGGCAGTTACTATTGGGTAAACAGTTACAACTTCGGCGGCGACAAGCTGAAGTATACAGGAAGCGAAAAAGCGGATTATACAGTTACGGATGCTGACTTTGTCAATGTGACGATTCCCGGTTACAATAAGGCAACAGATGCATATACTGCGGATTACCACGAGATTTTCAGAAATCCGGACGGAAGCATCAATGTGGATGGTCTGTTTGAAGTGAAGAAAGAAAGTCCTCTCTACACCGCAGGTAAGGACGGTACTTATATCGGTGCGAAATTCTCCAAGGACGGCGAGCCCAAGACCTATACCGTATCCGTGGAGAGCGGAAGCGCATCACCTGTGAAGGCTGCAGAAGGTGCGACGGTAACCATTACTGCAGATACTGTTCCCGGAATGATATTTGACAAGTGGACCGTGAAAACTGGAGATGTTACTTTGGCGGATGCTACCGCTGCTGAGACTACATTTACCATGCCGGCGGCTTTGGTGGAGATAGTGGCGAACTATAAGAAAGCGGAAGCTCCGGTTTACAACATATCTATCACCGGAGGAAGCGCAACACCCACTCAGGCATCCGTAGGTACGAAAGTAACGATTACGGCAGCTGCGGCTCCGGAAGGCAAAGTATTTGAAAAATGGGTAGTGAAGGCCGGAGGAATCACTCTGGCAGATGAAACAAGTGCAACCACCACCTTTACTATGGGCAGTGCGGTTGTAGAGCTGGAGGCAGTCTATAAGGATGCACAGACAACTCCGGTGGATCCTACACCTGTAGACCCTACGCCTGTAGATCCTACACCCGTAGATCCTACACCGACAGACCCTGTAACACCGGAGAATCCTGTAACACCCGGCGATTCAGATGACGATGATGACGACGATGACGATTACGAGGCTCCTGCAGCGCCTGAGACACCGGCAGCTCCTACGGCTCCTGGGGCTCCGGCAGCACCTGCGGCTCCCGGAAAGCGGATTGTGAGAGGAGACCAGACAGTCATTGCAGATGCTCAAGTAGTTGGAAATGCAACATTTACAAGATCAAACGGAAATGAAGCAACGGGTGATATTATCATCCATGCAGAGACCGTCGAGCCCACCAAGGATATTTTAAAGGCAGTTGAAGAATATACCAAGGCGGTAAAGGATGCATCTAAGGTCATTGTACAGTATTATGACATTAAGGCATATGAAGGTGTAATTGACAGCGCTCATGTGGTAACGCTGAACGGAAAGGTAAAGATAAAATTCCAGTATCCGAAAGGCGTGACGAAGGATAGCTATGATATCATTGCTCTGCATGATACCAAGCCTGTTCCGGTAGAGATGCAAAAGAGCTTCTTCTGGATTACGGCAGACGGCTTCAGTCCTTATACCATTGTTTATGTGCCGAAGGAGGCTCAGAGTGCAAAGACAGGCGATACTGCAACAGTTCAGCCGGATAATGCCCAGACGGCAAATCAGGACCCTGTTGTGGGAGGCGCTGCAGCAGTGGTAACAACACCACAGAATAGCGGAAGTTCCGTATTTGTGATTGTATTGATTGCCATGATAGTCGGTGTGGCTGCGATAGGATTTGTAATCCTTGCATCCCGCAGAAAGAAAGAAGAGTAATTAACTGAATGCATCACTCAGACCCGCTACAGTTTATGTAGCGGGTCTGTTTAATGTAAAGCGTGAAAAGTACTTTTCATGCTGAAAAAAAGCTTGACATTTCCAGGTGCAAAAAATATCATAGATAGAGCAAAAGCACAGTGGAGGACGGCAATGAAAACACATGAAGATACATATTCTTTGAGAAAAACAGAAAACAGGAGCATATTCCGTCAGGGAATGCGGGACGGAGTGCCCATAGGCATTGGTTATCTGGCAGTGTCCTTTTCCTTGGGAATTGCGGCGAAAAATGCCGGCTTAACGCCGTTTCAGGGATTTCTGGCAAGCTTTCTGGTGAATGCATCTGCCGGAGAGTATGCAGGATTTACCTTGATTGCGGCGGGGGCAACCTATCTGGAAATGGTGGTTATGACTCTGGTGGTCAATGCCAGATATCTGTTGATGAGCTGTGCCATGAGCCAGCGGGTGAAGCCCGAACTTCCGTGGTATCACCGCCTGCTTATGGCCTATGATATTACGGACGAGTTGTTTGCCATTGCCATTTCAAGACCGGGGTACCTGAATCCCAATTATACCTATGGAGCGGTGCTGACGGCGGCTCCCGGCTGGGCTATTGGAACTGCGCTGGGGTGTATTGCGGGGAATCTGATGCCGCTGCGGCTTGTGAGTGCATTCAGTGTTGCTTTGTTTGGGATGTTCCTTGCGGTTATTGTTCCCCCTGCCAGAAAAGATCATGTGATAGCGGGATTAATTCTCTTTTGCTTTGCAGCAAGTTATGGGGCATCCTGCCTTCCGGGAATTGCTTTTGTGTCGGACGGAACCAAGACCATTGTTTTAACGGTTGTAATTTCCGCCATAGCGGCGGTTCTGTTCCCTAAGAAGGAAGAAAGTGAGGCGGCGCAATGACCCAGAATACTTATATTTATATTTTTATTATGGCGGCAGTCAGTTATGCAATCCGTATGATGCCGCTTACCTTTATCAGAACACAGATCAAAAATCGTTTTTTACAGTCCTTTTTGTATTACGTTCCTTATGTGACGCTGTCGGTGATGACCTTTCCGGCCATATTGGGAGCGACTCAGAGCCCTATATCCGGCGCTCTTGCTTTACTTGTGGGAATTGCTGCAGCATGGTTTGGCGCAAATTTATTTACGGTTGCCGTTTTTTGCTGCGCTGTGGTTTTTGTGGCGGAATTTTTCCTCTAAAAATTAACCCTTGACATTTATTGCCTTTTGGTATATAGTGAAGACAGTTAATCAGTTTTAAGATAAGAGTGGCGGTTGCCACTCTTTCTTCTTTGTGTGATGGAGGTAATATGTCCCAGAAAGAGATTTATGAGGCGAAGACGGAGGAACTGCTTTCGTCCATTGTGGAAAAGCACGGT
>VIDN01324932.1_pt1 | contig 16808 bp, 12 predicted proteins | sample 5025121 | NCBI WGS metagenome assembly VIDN01 (sample SAMN11852952, study PRJNA449069) | gut metagenome | isolation source: stool from female vole | host: Microtus ochrogaster | place: USA:Florida | collected 2017 | reverse complement strand
GTCAACAGGAGATTTTTCAGGCTGAAGAGGTGGAGACAGATGTATTCGACAAGACTGTAGCAGAGAAAGGCGAGCTGATTGATAAGCTGACATCGTTGGATAACGGTTTTGAACGGCTCTATGAGAAAGTGGCGGAAGAGCTGCAGAATAACCGGGGAAAATACACAGAGCAGATTAAGACGTTGCAAGAGTTGATTACAGAAGTGACAGACACAAGCGTAACTATTCAGGCACAGGAAGCGCGCAACAAGAAGCTTATTGAGGACTACTTCAACAAAGGGCGTGAAAATATCCGCATGAACCGCAAGACATCCAAAGCAGCAATTGACTATTTCATCTATATCCCTATTGACAAAGCAAACGATTATGTACCCCAGCTTCCTGAGCAACGTCCTGACGTAATCTACCTTTGCAGTCCCAACAATCCGACTGGAACTGCCATGACCCGCTCAGAACTTCAGAAATGGGTGGATTATGCACGCAAAGAGGGGTGTCTGATTCTATTCGATTCCGCCTACGAGGCCTATATACATAGCGAAGATGTGCCGCACAGCATTTATGAGCTTGAGGGGGCAAAGGAAGTAGCAGTTGAGTTCCGTAGTTTCTCAAAGACCGCTGGTTTTACGGGGGTCCGTTGCGGATACACCGTAGTGCCATTCGCGCTCAAAGGACGCGATTCGAAAGGAGAAGAAGTGAGCCTCAACCGACTTTGGAATCGCCGTCAATGCACAAAATTCAACGGAGCGTCTTATATTTCCCAGCGAGCCGCAGAAGCGGTCTACTCTCCGGAAGGAAGAGTCCAGATAGAAGAGACTATCGAATATTATATGGAGAATGCGAGGATGATGCGCAAGTCGCTCACCGAGCAAGGTTATGACGTGATAGGAGGCGTTGACTCCCCTTATATCTGGCTCAAGACCCCAGACAAGATGACATCATGGGAATTCTTCGACTATTTGCTCCGACGCCACGGCATCGTAGGCACTCCCGGTTCCGGTTTTGGAGCAGAGGGGGAAGGATATCTGCGTCTTACTGCCTTCAATACGCATGAAGCAACTGAGGAAGCGATGCTTAGAATGCATAATTGACTGCGTCCAAGCTGAAGCAAGTCATAATGCATAATGCATAATTCTGCCTCTGAGAGAAAATGAACCATAGGAATGGGATAAGCGTTTTAATCAGTGAAAATTTTTGGGATTTATATTGTCTATGACCTTATAACCCCATAAACCAATAACCAATTATTAAAACACACATTACTATGGAAAACAATTTGAATATGGCAGCAGCCCAAGCAGCGGCTCAAGTATCGAAGACAGCAGCAGAAGTATCATCAGAATCAGCGAAAATTGCAGCAGAATCAGGATTTGCAGCAGCCAAGGATATGGCAGCAGAAAAATATGCCGACATAAAGGATGCAGCCGCCGACAAACTTGCGGATGCAAAGGAAGCCGCTCAGGCTGCAGCAACGCAAGCACAAGACAAGGCTTCAGAGTTGAAGGATAATCTGCAAGATAAGCTTGCTGATGCAAAGGATGCGCTTGGCGACAAAGTGGACCAAGCAAAAGACAAACTCAGCGGATTTGCAGCCCAGGCTCTCGGAAAGATTTCTGAGTTGGCTTCAAAGGCAGCTGACTCGCTAAATAATGATAAATGATAAATGATCAATGAACAATTAAGAATAGAATAAGAGGATGTCGATTTTTTCAAATCGGCATCTTTTTTTTTGGCTGATTTTAATTTTCGGGGCGAGATAATTGCTAATGCCGCTACTTTTCATTAACTTTGCAGTTATAATTTTGAAATTTGAATTTTAAGGAGTGCCAGATGGTAGAAGCAATTCGATTAGTTACCTAAAGTCAGGTAACGCGCAGAGGACTGCGCTATCTACACTCTCTGACAACTGACAACAATGAATAAGATAGCAAGATATTTCGCAGCAGCTGCTTCCATCGCAGCCATTGCTCTCGCCGGAGGATGCGGCGAGAAAGGATTTACAATCAAAGGACAACTCGCCGACAGCGACAACGACAAGGTGCTTCTTGAGAAAGCCGACTATTCAGGCTATTGGACTATAGTAGACTCAACACGCACCGACAGTAAGGGAAACTTCAAGTTTGCCCAGCCTCAACAGAGCGGACCGGAAATCTTCCGTCTCACCCTCGACAACAAATATATCTACCTTCCCGTCGACTCCACTGAAACTCTGACCGTGACAAGCTCAAAGGAGAAGTTCGGCCATGACTTCGAGGTTTCCGGCACTGAGCAAGCAGCCCGTATGGCACAGTTTGAAAAAGATCTCATAGCTTTTGTGCCTCATATCAACAATGCTGACTCTCTTAAGGATTTCAAGAGACGCATTTATAACGAATATATGCATGAGTCTCAGGGCAACGTAATGAGCTACTATATACTGACGAAGACTATCGGCAACAAACCTCTCTACGATCCTACTACCGACGACTACCGCTATATTATGGCTGTAGCCAACAACTACAATCATTACCGTCCGGAAGATGCACACGCACCATTCCTCCTCTCTCTGGCTAAGGCAGCCCAGCGCCACCACAACGAACAAAAAGGAATCCGCACCATCATCAATGTAGAAGAAATCAAAGTCCTCGAAATTGCGCTCAATGACGAAAATGGCAAAGAACGCAAATTGACTGACATGGTAGGAAAAGGGAAACCGGTGATCCTCGCTTTTACACTGATGCGCGACGGTGCAACTCCGGAAATCAACCGCCAGCTTGCCGAGCTCTACAATGCCGGAAGAGTTGACATCTACAATGTCAGCCCAGACCGCGACCAATATGGATGGCGCGAGGCCGCATCCAATCTTCCTTGGACCACAGTGCTCGATCCATCGGCAGGCCAGGACAAAGTATTCAACCAATATAATGTCGGGGAATTGCCCACATTCTTCATCTATGATTCAAAAGGGGAGCTTTCAGCCCGCTGCTTTAGTGTGAAGGAGATCAGAGAGAAGTTGTAAGTTTTAAGTTATAAGTTTTAAGTTGTAAGATGATGGATTGGAAAGATGCGCTGGCTTCACTGAGCGGGCTGCCAGAGGGGGAAGAACCACAACCCTCCCACTCTTCACAACCCAACAACCCAACAACCCAACAACCTCGCACCCAAGCCTCTCCACTCCACGTGCTAATCGAAAAGAAAGGGCGCGGAGGGAAGACGGCTACAATAGTGGAAGGGTTTGAGATTCCTGACGACGAAGTTGATGAGATAGCCCGCACTCTAAGAAAGCGTCTGGGCACGGGCGGAAGTGCTCGCGGAGGAGAAATCCTGATCCAAGGCGACCGCAAAGCCGACGTAGTCAAGCTTCTTAAGGAAATGGGATTCAAAACCAAAGGATAATCAGAGTGCTCAGAGATTTCAGAGTACTCTGAGCACTCTGAGGACTCTGAGAATTTATCATTGATCATTAATAATTTATCATTCGAATAAGTGCTGCAGCTTCAAAGGGCATCCGCCGGATCTGGAAAGACATATACTCTGGCGAAAAAATTTATTGAGTATTATATATCACAACCAGACGACTCCGGAAAGCGTCGGCTTAAGCCGGTCCGCGCTCTCCGCGAGTCGCTTCAGCACATACTCGCCATCACATTCACCAACAAAGCCACCAATGAGATGAAGCTTCGCATCGTAGAGAAGCTCAATGCATTGGCATCTTGGACACCCTCAACGCCTATTCACAAGGTGGCTTATCTTAATGACTTCATTAAGGAATTCAATAGCACTCCTCAAGAAATAGCATCTCTTTGCAAATATGCGCTGAAAGTGCTACTGACTGATTATGGTGATTTCAAAGTCTCCACCATCGACTCCTTCTTCCAGACAGTGCTCCGCACATTTGCTTACGAAGCAGATCTCGACGACACATATCAGCTTGAACTCGACTCTGGCTATGTGGCACAAATGGGACTTGACTCTACTCTTGATGAAGTGGACTCAACCGACAAGTCGACTCAAGGTTCTGAGTGGATACAGAGCATGATGGAAAATAAATCTGCTGCCGGGAAAGGTTGGAACATATTTCAGAAAAAGGAAAGCAACTACAGCGTCTACGGCGAGATCCTCAACGCCAGCCGGAACCTTGCAAAAGAAGATTTTAAGGAGATTAGGGAGAGTCTTGATGAGTATTTCGAAAAGTATCCTGATTTCTACTCTACCTTCCATCAACTCTGCCGCGTCTATGAAGACCCCTTGCGGGATGCATTCAACAAGATGCGCACAGCTGCACATGCAGTGCGGGAGGCTTTTATAGATGCCGGATTGGATATAACAATCGCAGGAGGCACTAATCTGGCCTCAAGAGTCAAGAATATGGCGGAAATTTGGGATTGGGACCAATCTGTAGATAATGTCACATACCAGATACCTGAATTCACCCGCAAGGGTGCCACTACCAGAGTGTTTCATCCAAAGCCTAAGAAGGAGAATCCTCACTTAGGCACACCAGTAGAAGACCATATTGAAGCACTCGCTGCCACTATGTTTGACTGCTTCGACAAATGGAGAGAGCTTGCAAAAGGCGAAAAAATGTCGTTATGGCGTATCTACCGCGCCACTATGCCCTACGTAGGTCTGCTTCAAAGCGTACGCAATAACTCAAGGCTATTCCTTACAGACAGCAACACAGTAGAACTCGGGGAGACCAACTCCATACTCCGACGCATCATCGGCGATGATGACGCCCCTTTTGTCTACGAACGTCTCGGAAGCCGATTGGAGCATTTCCTTATCGATGAATTTCAAGACACAAGCCGACTTCAATGGCACAATCTACGTCCGCTCCTCACCGAAAGCGAAGGAAAGGGATTTGATAATCTCATAATAGGCGATGCAAAACAGAGCATCTACCGCTTCCGCAATGCCGACCCAAGCCTTATCACTACTGAAGTGCCCACCCAATTCGCAAATACAGTAAATGTATGCGGCAATACGCCTGCACAAAACACAAATTGGCGAAGCAGCCTGCGGATAGTGAAATTCAACAATCTTTTCTTCCGTTTCTTTTCAAAAGAATTGGGAAGCCGCATGGAAGAGCTATATTCCAATACAGTGCAACCTTCCTCTCATAAAGATGATATCGGCTATGTAAAGATACAGCTCTTCGACAATTCTACAATCGACGATGATGTGCCTACACATTTCGATGAGATACCTGGGTTGATCACCGACATGCTCAAGCGTGGCTATGAGATGAAAGAAATCGCTATTCTTGTCGATACTCACCAGCAGGGTGTCAAGATCATAGAGCGCATCATGCACTATAATTCGAAAGAAGACCCAAAGCAGAAAATCAATTTCATCAGTGCAGATTCTCTTCAGGCAGGGGAGTCGCCGGCTGTGCAGACCGTAATCTCCATTCTTGAGGCTATCAACAATGGCACCCGTGCACGCCTGAATCCCAAAGAAGAGCGAAAAGAAAAAGGAGCCGGAGATTGGAGCAAACTGAAAGCTGACTTCAGTTTCTTCGCTATGCGACACCCTGAAACTCCTCTTTCAGAATTGCTCACACGGTTTCTCGATGGAGAATACAATCCGGATGCAATCCGCGACATGCTTTCTGAGATGAGCACCACAGTGCTCCCAGCTCTTGTAGAAAATATAATCCATCATTTCCTGACCCCACACATGCGTCAGTCGGAGGCTGCTTTCCTCGCAGCTCTGCAAGACATTGTGGTGGAATACTGCGAAGGGCACACTTCAGACATCGCTTCGTTTCTGCAATGGTGGGAAAAGAAGGGGCGTTACAAATCCATATCCTCTCCAGAAGGTGCTGACGCCGTCAATATCATGACTGTCCACAAATCTAAAGGACTTGAATTCAGATGTGTCATCGTGCCATTCTCCAAGCAGACTACAGAGCCAGTCTCTCCCCAACAAAAAGAATGGCTATGGGTCAAGCCAGACTTGTCAGCAGCCAAAGACCTGCCTCAAATTCCATGGATACCGGTGTGGAGCGAATCCAAGTTGGAAAAAACCATTCACAACGACGTCTATCAGCAATATCTGGAGAATTATCTCACCGACAAAGTCAATATGGCCTACGTGGCATATACAAGAGCTGTAGATGAGCTCTACATCTTCACGCCATACGAGCTTAAAAAAGATGTCACTGCAGCCAGCAAGAAGAAAATTGGCCACTATCTATGGCGCTGTGGAGCTGAAGCTGCCGACATTATATCAGACATCAATAGCACTTATCCTCAAGATGCCGCATATATTCCCAAGCCTGACGAAATAGATGTAGATATTGATGCTAAATCCTGGAGTTTCGGACAGCCTCTGACTACTTTAGAAATAATAAAAGGAAGAGAAGATAAAGAAAAGAATAAAGATGAAGAAAATGACCCTAAAAACACAGTCATCACCGACTATCGGTGCGGCACCATCATTCCTGCTCTTATCTATTCCGATCCAACAAGCCTGGACACCGACCCACTTCCTGCCGACTTGAAGGAAGAGAATCCAACTGAAGAGATGGAGACTGAGCAAAACCGCAGGTATGGAGAGTTGATGCATGCCATAATGGAAGGCATGGATACGCTCGCCGACCTGCCGAGAGTACTTCTGCGGGCAAAAAGCAATGGCATCATCAATCTTGCCCAGATGGAAGGGCTTCAAGAATATCTCTCAAAAGCCTTGAAAATTGGAGAAATCCGCGGATGGTTTGACTCCGGCAATCGAGTGATCAACGAGCGTGGCATTGCTATCGACGGGAAAGTGCGTCGCCCTGACAGAATTGTAATTAAGCCTGATGGCACTGCTATCATCATCGACTATAAATTTGGTGATCAGCGCAACGACAAGGGTTACTCAAGTCAGGTAAAGAGATACACATCGGCTCTTCTGAAGACAGGAATCGCAAAAAAATGCGAGGCCTACATTTGGTATGTAAGCCTCGGAGAAATATTGAAAGTTGTTTAATTTGACAAATTGACAAATTGACTGAAATCACCGGCTGCTGCAACGCAGGCCGTAGGCGATGATGACGAGGAAGCAGATCAGCGGCAATACAAATGAGAGATTGACAGCCGGGAAACCGGCTATGACTCCGCAATCTATTATCTTAGCCTGCAGCGGAGGAAGCACAGATCCGCCCAAAATTGCCATAATCAATCCTGCTGCGCCAAACTTGGCATCATCGCCCATTCCATCGAGGGCAATGCCATAGATAGTCGGGAACATCAGCGACATGCAGGCCGAAACTCCTACAAGGCAATAAAGCCCCATCCTATCTTGGAAAAGAATCACTCCGACTGTAAGCACAGTGGCAGCCATTGCCAAAATTGCAAGAAGTTTTCCGGCATTTACATAGCGCAAAAGATATGTGCAAATGAAACGGCTTCCACAGAAAATTGCCATCGCTATAATGTTGTATCTTTGTGATAGTACCTCTGCACTCTTTTCAGGGAGACCCTCAAGCATAAAGATGCGTGTGCCATACTGGATGATAAATGTCCAGCACATAATCTGAGCACCAACATAGAAGAACTGCGCAATAACGCCCTCCCGATATCTCGCTTTAGAGAATATTCTTTTCAGTGTCGGGAAGAAATCAATGGAATGCGATTTGTCGCCATTCTTAGGCATCTTGACAACTGCGATCACCACAAACATCAAGACCACCACTATGCCAATAAAGACGTATGGGGTGATAAGGGTGAGAAGATCGGCATCGCGTACGGCTTCAAACTCAGCATCGGTAAGTTGCGCACGTTGCTCAGTCTCCAGCGGATTCAGACGCGCCTGTATGAAAGTCATAGCCACCCACATACCCATCAGCGAACCAACGGGATTGAACGACTGTGCCATATTCAGGCGTCGCGTTGCAGTCTCTTCCGGACCCATCGAAAGGATGTAGGGGTTGCAGCTTGTCTCCAAGAAGGAAAGTCCGCAAGTGAGTATGAAGTAGGCAATCAGAAATGGATAGTAGCTCCCTGTGAGCATTGCCGGATAAAATAGGAAAGCTCCGCAAGCATAGAGACCCAGGCCAAGTAGCACACCGGCCTTATATGAAAACCGGCGGATAAAAATCGCTGCAGGGAAAGCCATTGCAAAGTAGCCACCATAGAATGCCACTTGCACGAGAGTGCCATCAGTGACACTCATCCGGAATATCTTCGAGAATGCCTTCACCATCGGATTGGTGATATCGTTGGCAAAACCCCAAAGAGCAAAACAACTCGTAATGAGGATGAATGGCACCAGATAGCTGACGCCATTCAAACTCAAAAGCGATTTTCCTTGCTTATTATCATTCATGACAGTTACTTATAGATTGGGCCGTAAGCTGCACATGCACGATAATCGGCACCCTCCTTATCCATTCCGAATGCATTCCACGATGCCGGACGGAAGATCTTGTCTTCCTCTACATTGTGCATGCAGACAGGAATACGGAGTATAGAAGCAAGAGTGATGAGATCCTGACCAATATGTCCGTATGAGATAGCGCCATGGTTGGCTCCCCAATTATTCATCACAGAATATACATCCTTGAAGGCATCGCGGTCTGGGCAAAGACGGGGCACAAACCAAGTGGTAGGCCAAGTCGGGTCGGTGCGCATATCAAGTATCTTATTGATTTCGGGGTCTACATCAGCAGTCCAACCCTCAGCAATCTGAAGCACCGGCCCAAGACCTTTCACAAGATTGAGGCGCATCATCGTGACAGGCATTCCACCCTTAGTGAGGAAGTTGGAAGAGAATCCACCTCCACGGAAGTAGTCGCGGTCAGCAGGATACCAAGTGGTAGCCTCCAGACACTTCTCCACATCTCCTTCTGTCATTTCCCAGTGTGTCTTCATCACTGGCACTCCATTTGCGTCTACGCTCTGGCCTGTGCCGTCGAGGGTAGTTGCACCTGAATTGATGAGATGGATCATACCTCCGGATGCACGTCCGGTGAGTTCCTTGCCAGTGACACGATATACGGCTTCCGGACTCCAATAAGTGCGGACATCACTGAAGAATTGTGCGCGGTTTGTAAGCAGATGTCCGAAGAGCATTGCCACGCCATTGCATGCATCGTTTTCAGTTGCAAACACGAATGCCTCGCGGATACCATTCCAGTCGAACGATGTATTGAGAAGAGCTTCGGTGAAGTCGCCGTTAGGATAGAAATCTGTCCACTGGCGCTGGCCTTGGAAGCCACCGGCAATGGCATTATGCCCCAAAGCTTCTTCCTTGAAGCCCATTTCCTTAAGTTTTGGATTTCCTTTAAGAAGGTCGCGCACGATAAGGGTCATCTTTACTACAAATTCCCAATCAGCGTCCTTCTGCTCGCGGGTCTTTTTCTTTTCAGGGCGATTCTTGAAGTCTTCTCCTTCGCGAGGCTTGCAGTATTTTTCTGTCCAAGCCATAGCCTTCTCATACTCTTCCTTGTCATAGATTCCTTCGCTCATACGGCGCATGATCTCAGTTGCATCGACCGACTCTGTGCGCATACCAAGATATTCCTGGAAGAAATCAGGATTCACTATAGAGCCAGCGATACCCATCGAAACGCTGCCGATGGAAAGATAAGACTTGCCACGCATGATAGCCACGGCAAGAGCAGCTTTGGCAAAACGAAGAAGTTTTTCCTGAACATCGGCAGGGATAGAGTTATCGTCAAGGTCCTGGACATTGCGACCATAGATGCCGAAAGCAGGGAGTCCTTTCTGAGCGTGGGCTGCCAATACAGCTGCCAGATATACAGCACCGGGGCGTTCAGTGCCATTGAATCCCCAGACAGCCTTAGGCCAATGAGGATGCATATCCATAGTCTCTGAGCCATAGCACCAGCAAGAAGTCACTGTAATAGTGGCTCCCACTCCTTCGCGCTCGAATTTCTCAGCGCAAGCTGCAGTCTCGGGAACTCGGCCGATAGTGCCATCGGCTATCACACACTCCACCGGAGTGCCATCGGGATATTTGAGATTGGTAGAAATAAGGTCGGCTACTGCCTTAGCGAGATTCATGGTCTTGTCTTCAAGACTTTCACGTATACCACCTTGACGCGCGTCGATGACGGGGCGGATACCGATTTTAGGGTAATTGTTCATGAGTTGTGAGTTGTTAGTTATTAGTTGTGAGATATTAGACATGGAGAAATCCTCGCTTAAGCTCGGATATTAAACAAAAAAAGCTTGCGGCGTAGTTGCTACGCGCGCAAGCTCTTTGGATATTTTCAGTCACGGTTGCCTCCGAATATGCGGAGGATGAAGAGGAATAGGTTGATGAAATCGAGATAGAGATTCATCGCGCCCATTGTAGCAAGTTTGTCGGTGAGAGCCGGGTCAAGATTAGCAGCTGCAAGCTGCTTTACTTGCTGGGTGTCCCATGCAGTAAGACCTGTGAAAATCAGCACACCGATGATAGATATCACATAGCTCATTGTGCTGCTGTGCAGGAAGAAATTCACAAACATAGCGATGATAAGGCCAAAGAGAGCCATCAAAAGGAATGATCCCATTTTAGTGAGGTCAGCCTTTGTGAAATAGCCATATACTGACATTGCTCCGAACGTGCCTGCTGTGATGAAGAAAGTAGCCACGATAGCCGACATCTTATAAGCCAAGAAAATACTGCTCAAGAATGTGCCCATCAAAGCTGAATAGACGAGGAAGAGCACAAGGACACTGCCGCTCGACATCTTCTGCATGCGCACCGGGATGAGGATAGCCATTGCAAACATTGCAATGATCAGGCCCCACATCACAAACTGATTGCCGAAAATGATGTTGAGCATTGCGGGGCTTGAAGCTACGCCAAGGGCGCAGAATGCCGACACGAGGAGTCCGATAAACATGCGGACGTATACGCGCTTCATGACTGAATTAGTCTGACGCGCCACTGCAGCTCCACCATAATAGGGAGGAGGAGTCTGCTGCTGGTTGTTAAAATCTGGATACATATTCTTTTTATTTAAATTTCGTTCCTCAATTTAAAGGTTATGAGGTTATGAGGTTATGAGGTTATAGGGTTATGAGGTTATCTGTCATTGGCCATAATATATAGACAAGGAGATGAGGCCTTCGGTTTAATCCTACATTCTTTCAGGCATTTCCATTCCAAGCAAAGCAACCCCGGTCTTGAGAGTGCGAGCCACTACATAGCTGAGCAGCAAGCGGAGCTGACGCACGGCAGGATTCTCTTCCTTCAAGATGCTATAGTCGTGATAGAAGCGGTTGTATTCCTTCGCGAGGTCGAAGCAATAGTTTGCGATGAGCGAAGGGCTGTAGCTTCTTCCGGCTTCTTTCACTACTTCAGGGAAGTCTGCCACTTTCTGTATCAAATCAGACTCTGCCTCATTGGGGATTGCTGTCGGCATATAGAGCGGGTCGAAGTCGTCGCCTGCACGACGGAGCACCGACTGGACGCGAGCGTAAGTATACTGCAAGAATGGGCCTGTGTTACCATTGAAATCAATTGACTCCTTGGGGTTGAAAAGCATGTTCTTGCGGGGGTCTACCTTCAGGAGGAAATACTTCAAGGCACCCATACCTACGATGCGTGCCACTTCAGCACGCTCTTCTTCCGGCATATCGGCAAAGCGTTCAGCCCCTGTCTCGGCTGCATCGGCAATCATCTTGTCGATCAAGTCGTCGGCGTCTACCACTGTGCCTTCACGGCTCTTCATCTTCCCTTCCGGGAGTTCTACCATTCCGTAGGAAAAATGGGTAAGGTCTTTGCCCCATTTGAAGCCAAGCTTATCAAGGAGGAGAGAGAGCACCTGGAAGTGATAGTTCTGCTCATTGCCTACCACATATATCATCTTGTCGATTGGGAAATCCTGATAGCGGAGTTTGGCTGTGCCTATATCCTGGGTCATATACACAGATGTGCCGTCGGCGCGGAGCAAGAGCTTATGGTCAAGCCCATCGGGAGTCAAATCTGCCCAAACGGAGCCATCCTCCTTGCGATACATTATTCCTTCGTCAAGACCTTTTAGCACGAGGTCTTTGCCCTGGAGATATGTATCACTCTCGTAGTAGATTTTGTCAAATCCTACGCCAAGACGCTTATAAGTCTCATCGAAACCGGCATACACCCATTCATTCATCATCTTCCAGAGGTCGCGCACTTCCTTGTCGCCAGCCTCCCATTTGCGGAGCATCTCGCGGGCTTCCAGCATAAGTGGAGACTTAGCCTTAGCCTCATCCTCAGAAATATTTTCCTTCTCCATGAGTTCTTTCACTTCCTCTTTGAAGTGCTTGTCGAAGAGCACGTAGAAGTCGCCGATCAGATGGTCGCCTTTCTTGCCAGTGGATTCAGGAGTAGCGCCATCTCCCCATTTTTTCCAAGCGAGCATCGACTTGCAGATATGTATTCCACGGTCGTTGACGATGTTTGTCTTCACCACCTTGTGGCCGTTGGCTTCAAGAATCAATGAGAGCGAGTAGCCAAGTAGGTTGTTGCGCACATGGCCAAGGTGAAGCGGCTTATTGGTGTTCGGGCTTGAATATTCCACCATTACGAGATCGGAATTTTCATCGGCATGACGGATACCAAATTCAGGATCTTCAGCTATGGTGTGAAGGGTTGTGAGCCAGAATGTTGGGTTGACTGATATGTTGAGGAAGCCTTTCACCACATTGAATTTCTCTACTGCGGGCACGTTCTCCACCAGCCACTCTCCTATCTCAGTGGCTGTGGCTTCCGGCGACTTATGAGAGGCCTTCAGGAATGGGAATGCCATTATGGTGAGGTTTCCTTCAAATTCTTTTTTTGTCTGCTGCGGCTGAATCTTGTCAGCGGGGAAATCAAGGCCATAGAGAGCTTTTACGGCATCGCTTACGCCTTGCGTGATAATGGATTCTATCTTCATTGTCTAAGATTGTCAAATTCGTATGCAAATTTAACAATAAATACCGATATTAGCAAATAAAAACTTAAGTTTCGCGAGCTCAACTTAAAGGTTATAAGGTTATAAGGTTATGAGGGTATTTAGTTATATGTTGAAATAAAGAGCAGGTCTCATCCAAATATGGAAGAAACCTGCCTGCTGTAGGGAATTTCCTATTAATAATGGAAATGTTTACTTGCCAAGGCCATCAGCTGGTTTGAATTTCACCACCTTGCGAGCCTCGATTTGGATTTTTTCTTTTGTACGTGGGTTGATGCCTTCGCGTGAAGGCTTTTCAACTACAGCAAATGTGCCGAAGCCGATAAGCTGCACTTTGTCTTCATTAGCGAGAGCCTGCTCGATTGATTCGAGCACTGCGTCAACAGCCTTCTTTGCGTCTACCTTGCTGAGAGAAGCCTTAGCTGCTACTTCGTTGACGAGATCTGTCTTATTCATAATTATAAATTTAGGGTTATGATATTTATATCGTTATCTCTATTCTGTATATACAACACTTTTCAAAGCGCAAATATAGTGTTAAAAACGTTAATTGCAAACTTTTCAATGAAAAAAAATTAAAAAATATATAAATTTTAGAGTTTTTAGGGCTGCATCTCCTTAAATACGGACTAATTTTGTTAATTTTGCAGAGTAAAACAGTATTGCAAACTCTAAACGCATTATAAATGTATCAAGGATCCAATTCCGGAGGCTGGTGGCGCTCCATTCCTCCGGTGACCAAAAACCTCATTATAATCAATGTTATCGTCTGGCTGGCAGAAGTGCTGGTGCCAGGCTTCTCCAGCACACTTGTAGATCGCCTCGGTCTGCACATGTTTGGAAGCTCGCTTTTCAATCCTGCCCAGATATTCACCTATATGTTTATGCACGATCCGAAGAGTCCGGCCCATATCCTTTTCAATATGTTCTCGCTGTGGATGTTCGGCAGAATCCTTGAGCAGGTGTGGGGAGGTAAGCGCTTCCTTATGTTCTATCTCGTCTGCGGAGTGGGAGCAGCCCTGGTGCAGGAAGGAGTTTGGGAGTTGACTTGGAAAGGAGACTATATCAACGCAATTGCCCGCCAAAATGGGATTACCGTGGAGCACATGACGGCTTACGTCAACTCTGCTATCGCGAGCGGAGACCCCGGAATAATGGAAGCAATAGGAGGCTTCAAGTCCATGATGGTGACAATTGGTGCTTCCGGAGCCATCTACGGCATACTTCTCGGTTTTGCCTTCACATTCCCCGACATGCCACTCTATCTCTTCTTTATCCCGGTGCCTATCAAAGCAAAATATATGGTGATTGGCTACGGAGTGATAGAGTTCTTCCTCGGAGTGAGCGGAAGCATGAGCACAGTGGCACATTTTGCCCATCTCGGCGGTATGCTGTTTGGCATCTTCATCCTTCTCTATTGGAAGAAGAAAGGGATGCTCCATCGTTTTTAAAATTCATAATTCATAATTCATAATGCATAATTAGTCATCAATGCATTATGGATGTTAATGAAACGTGGATTAAAATCAATTTAATTATGAATTATGCATTATGAATTATGCATTGATTAAAAGATATTGCGGGGGAAGCGCAACTTTGGCGTGGCTCACGCTGGGATTGGTGGCTGTGTGGCTCCTTGTCACTGTGCTTACACTTGCCGGACGCATGATGCATTTCTATGTGCCAATTGCAGAATGGCTCACTCTTCCCTCCTATTTTCCTCTTTTCCTGACACGTCCTTGGACACTGATCACTTATATGGCGGTGCACTTTGATGTGCTCCACATGCTCTTCAACGTGCTATGGCTATATTGGTTTGGCAGGATTATGCTTGCAGTCTTTTCCGACCGTCATCTCCTTCTTGCTTTCATAGGAGGTGGAGTTGCCGGAGGCATTGTGTTTCTGGCATCATCGGCAATGGGGCTTGGGTCAGGATGGCTCTGCGGATGCAGTGCAGCCGTGATCGCCGTAATGTGTGTTGCAGCCATACGTCTTCCCGACCATCCCATCAATCTATTCCTTATAGGAGAGGTGAAACTGAAATGGGTGGCAGTGGCCTGCTGCGTGCTGACATTCATAGGTGGCGGAGGAAATCAGGCAGCCCACATAGGAGGCTTGATGTGGGGTGTGGCTCTCGGGCTTATGCTTAGAAATGGAATCGACCCGACGCATCGGTTTAATATGCCACAAGCACCCAAACGAAAAGCCGACCGAATGGTAAAGGTGCTCCGTGACCGTCAGGCCGATATAGAGCGACTCGACCAACTGCTCGACAAAATACGCCTTTCCGGCTATGGCAGCCTCTCTGCCCGCGAACGCAAAGAACTCAATGAAATCTCATCCCGCATAAAGAAATAATATGATTATCGTATCCCCACTCATAAGGCTCTGCCTCAAGATAGTTTCTATAGTCCTCTTTATCGTGACTCTTGCAGCTGCCTACGGCGGCAAATGCAATCCAGAGTATATGACTATTCCTTCAGTATTGGTGCTTGCTCTCCCCTATCTCGCGATTGCAACCCTTATTGCCGGATTGGCATGGTTATTCTCAGGACGTCTGATTATGGCTGCCTTAGCAGGACTTACCCTATTCTTAGGATGGGGGACTCTCAAAGATGTCACTCCTATCGCATTCTCCAAATCTGCCCAAGACGAAACGCGCACATTTCGATTGATGACTTTCAATTCCCTGCATCTTGCCGACACTACGAAAAGGGATGCTCCTGGCAACCGCGCCATAAAATTTCTTATAGAGTCAGACGCAGACATAATATGCCTTCAAGAACTTGTCAATTTTGAGGATTCCAACGAAATTCATCATTGGAGCCGATCTTTGATCGACTCTCTGTATGCAGCCTACCCTTATAGAGCAGGTGGGACAGCTTGTGCGAAAGATTTAAAAGTGCTGTCGAAATATCCAGTGAAGGAACTCCCTATAAAGATTAGCGACCAGGATGAAGACGCTTATTGGCGCAAGCGGCGCAGATGGGATCTCTTTGAGGTAGACATAAAAGGCTTCAAACTTCCTATAGTGAATTTTCACATGACCTCCTACGAACTTAGCGATACAGAGCGCGAAGTGGTCACTGAAATAAGGGGTGTGCGCACAGCAAAGAAAAGCTATGAGGAATTCAGATATGAAATATTCCCAAAGCTTGGAGAAGCCTTCCGTACGCGGGCAAAGAATGTGCAGGAGATGATAAACTCCACAGAGGGCATTACTCCTCTTATCGCTTGCGGCGATTTTAATGATGTGCCCGGAAGTTGGTCATACAGACTCATGCGCAATGCAGGATTTCAAGATGCCTATCCGGAGACGAGCTTAGGGCCTACCAACACTTTCAATCAATTCCTCTTCCTTTTCCATATCGACCAGATTTTCTATCGTGGGGAGCAGCTAAAAGCACTCAAGACAAAGCGCCACCGAATAAACACGTCGGATCATTATCCTATTGAAGCCACTTTCGAGATCATTCCTTAACGCAAAGCTAAGGAGGAGCAGAGGGCGGCAGAGGGAATCTTTTCATGTGCCCACAATTTGGATATTAGAGCTTCTGAAATTTTTAGGATTTCAGAGGCTTTTTCTTTTATCTGGTATCTAATTATATTACAATAACTTACATTAAAATCAAAAGAACCAAAATGTTAATTTTAACTTAATTAATGTTAAAATTATACTTTTTTCGATTTTACTGTGTGCCATTTTGCTTAGATACGCGTTTTAAAGGTACAATTTCACTGATACGGATAACTCCTTCAATGAAGCTGTAACCCGAAAAAAACTATCTTAATTTACCAACTTAAAAAAACGCACAACTATGAAAAAAACATTACTCGCCGCAGCAGTCCTTCTTTCAGGAGCGGCAACCATGGCAGCCCAGGAATCACTCCAGAAACCAGGTTTCTTCAGCAACATGTCAATCGGTGTCCAGGGTGGCGCAACAACTCC
>VIDN01080211.1_pt1 | contig 18173 bp, 15 predicted proteins | sample 5025121 | NCBI WGS metagenome assembly VIDN01 (sample SAMN11852952, study PRJNA449069) | gut metagenome | isolation source: stool from female vole | host: Microtus ochrogaster | place: USA:Florida | collected 2017 | reverse complement strand
TGGCAGTTTAGGATAAAATCTGCAATCGAAGGCAGCGTTCCCTCTACTACGGTTTCCTTTACCTCATCATCCCTAATCTCAAATGCCTTGTATTTTTCTTTCAGCAATCTGCTTCTCCCTCCTGTTCTGCCAACTTTAAAATGCGGGCTGCAATCGCCAGCCGTTTCTCGTGGCTCATGGCTTTGATGGCGGCATTCACATAAGCCTCCACTGCTTCCGCATCCTGTCTGCCAACTTCTACAATGTCCACTTTGGATACCAAAACCTTTCCGCCGCTTACGGAAAGTTTCAGGATATCTCCGCTCTCCATCTCTGCTTTCTGGCGCAGTTCCTTCGGAATCAGTACCCTGCCTTTCTCATCCATCAGCTTATACACCGGCTTCTTCATCTTCTTCCTCCCCTGCTGTCTTCAGAATGATGTTTACCTTATCCTCGGAAATACCAAGCTCCCTGCAGAGTGCAGTCAGTTCATCTGGTATCCTCACTTCCGACACAGGTTCTGCCGGTAGGATGATAATCCGTTTATCCCTGCAAACAATGTCAAGGTCTGCATCAAGCGGGATGCCTGCATCTGCCAGTAATTCCTGCGGAATCTGGAACGCAATCTCCTGCTGCTGCAGCAATTCAGCAGGCATTTCCTGATTCCCGCGGAGCAAAATAAATTCCCTGCTTTCGTTCTGCATACCCTCTGCCTCCGCTAAATAAATCAGCTTGACACTTTCCCCTGTCAGAAGGCCGGTCTGTTCAAGTACCACCGCCGGGATTTCAATGCATCCCTTTTCATTCATCTTTCCTTCAATCTCAACTAACCGGATCATTTACTTCCACCTCTCTTTCCCTGCCGTCTTCGGCAGTCTTTTTCTGTTCCCCATACAGATCAAACAAGTTGATCTGTATCGGCAGGCTGTTCTTTCGTTCTTCCATATCGTAGTTAGCGATCAACACCTCCGGGAATTCACAGCCGTTGTCATAGCGTTGGGCTAAGTTATTCAGCCTGCTGACCGACTCGATTTGGAAGTCCTGATACAATTCCCGGATGTAATCACAGTCGTTATACGAGACCATGAATCTTCCATCTATGCCTGCAAGGGTGTCACGAAGCCTGACATGGTCTTCCTTTTTAAACACCACTTCATAATGTCCCTCTGTCTCATAGTAGGGCGGGTCACAATAAAAAAAGGCGTTCGGTCTGTCATACTGACGGATGAGCGCCTCAAAATCTTTATTCTCTATGACGGTGTTCTTAAGCCTTCTGTTTGCCTCCCATAATATGGTAAAAGTTTTACGGATATCAAAGGGCTGACATCCGTAAGAGGTACATCCGCTGCCGTAGCTATACCTGATTATCTTATAGAATGCTGCTGCTCTTTTTACATCTCCTGTCCCTGCCCGCTCTGTTAATATCGCCTTGATCTCTTCAGCTTCCGGCTCTTTTAAAAAATGTGTTGCGATCTCCAGTTCTTCGGACAGATGCTCGCTTTTAAATTCCTCCATGTCTAAGAATTTCCGCAGGCATATAAACTCGTCCCTTGAGTTCAAGGGAAAAAAGGACAGTTCCTTTATGAGCGCCATCGGCCTTTCCTTAACACAGTAAAACAGATTTGCAAGATTAGAATTGAAATCATTATAGACCTCCATGCATTTATCTGGCGGCTTTCCGAACAATACCCATCCGCCACCGCCAAATACTTCTATGTATCGGTCATACTCTTTGGGCATTCTAAGATAAATGGTATCACGCAATGCCTTCTTCCCGCCTACCCAACTGATTATGCTGTTCAATGAATACTTGTCCTCCTTTCCCCGGTACTCTTTACATCTCCATTCTCGCCTGCTGGTTAAGCGACTGTAGCAACTCTTCCTCCGTCATCACACTCCAAGAATCTCCGTTGCTCCAGAAACTAACAAAGAGTTCACCATCTTCCACTTGGATAGCCTGCTGTTCGAATCCTTCACCCCATCCGTCACTCATCTGTGCGGTCCAGTAATCTTTCAGTACCATAAGTTCTTCCTCGGTCAAAGGTTCTTTTATCATACACTCCAGCACACCATATAATTCACCTTCGTGTTCCATGATCTTGGGTATGGCAGTAATGACCTTTCGTGCCACATCCAATGAATCATTAAAATAATGCATGAGCCCTCTCGGTTCCTCTCCAATGCAATCATACGCCGTTATCGCCTCCGTGATATCGGATTCGAAAGGTGTCAGGTCATATCGGTACAGTTCCTCCTCCTGCTCGCCACACTCCACTCCCGGCATCAGGATTCCCTTTAGGGGACTATACAGACAAAAGGCTTCACAGTCATCAAGACTAAACTCCAAGGGATCACTGTACTCACCGTGATATTGCCGCAAGTATTCATGCCGTTCCTTGGCTGCTCCCACAAAGCCACCTTCCAGATATCCGCTGTCTGCCAGTGTCCCACTCCTTTTATCCGCCGCAACACCTGCATAATCAATATGGGGCAGTAGTAGCTCATCCACATCGAACAGATCTAGCTCGACCACAAGAAACTTTCCATACTCCTCATCATTATGTACGCTGGGTACAACCTCAAAATCTCCAAGCTGCTTGGCAATATAAGTCATGTCCATGTGGTCTTTCGCGCCAATAAATTGAGCCGCAAGGGACAGCTTTTCCATATGAACATCATCAAATCTGCAGACCGTCTGACACAATTCGTTATATGCTGTAAGCTGTCCTACGTCTTTCAGGTCTTCAGAACTTGGCAAAAGGTTCTTCGGCATACGTTCATTATGGACAGCCCTTACCATACACTCAGAGTAATTCTCTACACCAAGCCTTGCCTTCACCTTATCGAATGAACATGATGTTGTTGGCAGATACAGATATTCTACCGTCCCTTCTTTGCCCTGAAGTTCAACAACCGCTGTTACCTGTTCAGGATCATATAGATACATTGGAAAGTTTATTCCGTCATAAAATTCCTGCAGTTCAAATCCATGTTCTACAAAAACTCCATAAGGATAGACCTCCACCCTGTCTTCAGTAAACGTTTTCTCAGCAAACTCTATGAAATTGATCTTCTCTTCATCGGTTGCGGACAGTACCTGAAACTCATCCATATATAGCTGTCTTCCTACCTTGCCGACCTCGGAGAAGTCCGTTATCAATGAAAGTCCTGCAATACTAAATGTCAGATTAATGTAATCCTTAAGTCCGTTTATGCTACGGTTTTTTACATAGACCGAGAGTACATCCTGCTGATAATCCGTCAGGCTGTCCATCCTCTTGGCAAAAAAATTGACCTCATCCATGTTTACCTGCAGTCCTTCCAGTTCCACGAGAGGATTCCTGTCATTCCATACAGCACTCAGGGTACAATATGGAACAGTATCATTGATCCCCATCTCCCTCATCACCCTGCTTAATTCATCATCCTGCATTGGCAGGTTCAAATCCCTATGCTGTTTTCCATTGGATACTCTAATCTTCATCTGATACCTCCTGTCCTAAAATGTTCATGCCGCATTGTTCTATTACAAACGCACTCAAGATCAGCCGTAGTATTTCATTCGGGATCAGTTCCCTGTCTGCCAATTCAGAGAGACGGATATGCTTGGTTCCGTTATAGACATCTTTGGCTGCATGGAACAGAATGTACTGTTCCAGATTAACGCCTCCCAGCCTTACGCGGTCAAAATAGATTCCATTATCCTGCACATTTTCATGCACCCTCTGCCACAATGCCTGATCCGCAGACAAAAGAAAAAGCGCGGCAGCATAGCATGATGATACATGGCTGTTTCCACGCTTTATGGCAAGCACATCATTAAATCTTTTTCTGTGATCTCTGTTTCGGAAGATCTGCTCCCCTATTTCCTTATCAAAGATTTCTTCTACTCTTTTCTTTAGCTGACTCATCTGCATTCGACTGATGATACAGTCAACGATTTCTGCATAGTTTCCTCTACTCCTCCAATCGATACTGCCTACAATATAAATTCCCTGCCCCCTCGGTTTGTAGCCGGGAGGCTGCTGCATCTGGCGTTCCAATGCACACAGGTCGTGGCTGTTACAAAATAATCCTGACACTTTTCTTCCTCCTTTATGAAATAAAAAAGGGCGGCACTTATCTTTTTTCTAAAATAAGTACCGCCTCACATGATAAGCTGCATTCACTGCACCTCTTTTTTAGCACTTTCAGTTCATGACACATTCATCTGACATGATTCTACAGGCTTGTCTTCTTCTGCTGACAACATCTGGCCGATGTCTGTCCTTATAAATTCATCCAGCCTCATGGGATATCCCAAGTAATTCAAGTCATCCGCTAAATAGTGGCTGCCGTTCTCTAACGGAATCTTTTCTTTCGTAATGATTGATCCCCAATGATTTACTAAAATAAACGGTTTGATCTCACAGGCAATCCCCCGGCACAAATCATCATGCCTGATATCATAACAGAACAATCCTTTCGGTACACTGTCATTACTAACTCTGGAATTAGTAAATATAGCAGGTATATCATCCACCATGATCAATTCGAATGTTACTTCGTTTGCATTTACCATTTATGTTTCTCCTCCCTTTTACATTTTCATTTCCATCCTGTTAAGAGCAATTTGATGCTGGTGCCCGTCGTTCTCGAAAGCTTATTTCATTATTCATCCTTTCCGGCTATTGATAGTTATTACACTTCCCAAAATACTTCACCATCACCAACAGCCCTTTGATCACTTCCTCTCCCGTTTTTGTTCCAAATCACCCCAAAACCTGTTTTTACCCCTATGCATCTATAAAAATGGGCAAAAAAATTGGGCAAAAACTGGTCATTTTTCAGCCCAATTTTTGCCCTCAAACCACAACATCTTGTGGTTTAGACCGTCTATTTCTTCTCTTTTCCACAATACTGCATCATTATTACTACCTCAACGTGCACCGTCATCGGAAACATATCCACTGCCCTCACTCTTTTAAGCTCATATCCCCCTGCACGGAGCACCTTCAAATCTCTGGCCAGAGTAGCGCTGTCACAGCTTACATACACAATCCTCTCAGGCTTCATTTTCAGCATAGTCTCCAAGCATGCCTCATCGCACCCTTTTCTTGGCGGGTCCACAACGATCACATCCGCATGTATCTTTTCTTTGTCATACTTTTCCGGAAACACCTCTTCCGCCTTCCCCATGTAGAAAGAAGCATTTCGGATTCCATTTCGATCTGCATTTTCTCTGGCGTCTTCGATAGCCTGCGGAATGATTTCCACTCCGTAGACCTGTCCTGCGCTTTCTGCCAAAAACAAAGAGATAGTTCCGATTCCGCAATAGAGATCCCACACCGTTTCCTTACCGGTCAATTCTGCATAAGAAAGGGCCAGGCTGTAGAGCTTCTGTGTCTGCAACGGATTAACCTGATAAAAGGACAGGGGCGAAATCGCAAAGGTAATTCCCTTGCCCTCGGTTGCAAAATCCTTTTCTACATCTCTCACATAGATGGTATCTTGAATGGTATCTTTGCCCCAAATGGTATGGATTTCCTTTCCCATAATCACATTGGTTTTTTCAGTATTGATACTTACGGAGATACTCGTCATGCCCTTTATCTGGATCAGCTTGTCAATAAGCTTTTCCTGCATGGGCAGAAAAGTATCCGCCGTTGCCTTCTTTCGGTGTGGCTTATTGATCACCAGACACACCATGATCTCTCCGCTGTAAAAGCCTTTCCTAATCAGCACATGACGAACAATACCTTCTCCCGTGACCTCATCATATGCAGGAATATAATTTTCTTTCATATAAGATAAAATTGTTTCCAAAATCTCTTTGTTTTCCATAGCTCCCAGGCTGCAGTCCGTGTTTGCTATGATACTGTGAGTTCTTCCTGCATAAAACCCGGCTATAGGATTTCCTTCCTTATCAGTTCCTATGGGATACTGTGCCTTATTCCGATAATGCAGAGGTTCCTCCATTCCCACAATAGGCTCCATAATCCGGTCAATCTCCTCTGCCGGAAATCCGCCGATACGCACAAGGTTATTTTTTACCTTGGACTCTTTAAATGTCAGCTGACGTTCATAGCTCATCGCCTGTATCTGACATCCACCGCATTGCTTATGAAAGCTGCATACCGGCTGTACACGAAAAGGAGAAGGTACTAATACCTTCTCTAATCTTCCATAAGCATAATTTTTCTTTACCCGGACCACCCGAATCTCTGCCCGGTCTCCTATCACTGCATCTTTGACAAAAAAGGGATAACCATTTACCTTACCGATTCCTTCTCCATCCGATGTAATATCTTCAATATCTACCGTTAAAATCTGATTCTTTTCGTATCCCATTATTACGCTCCGAAATAACCCGCTAAAGCTTTACACATGTATATAACCATCCTGCACACGATCTAAATCCTGACCTACTCTAATCCCGTTCTTCGCACATTGGAATCAAACAGACGGTTAAATCCCATCCAGCCTGCTTCCGTATTGTTTTCCAACATTTCCGTAAAGGTCTCCAGCTTAGCATCCGTATTATCCGCAAAATTAAGGGCCACCGCCTCAATAATTGCAGGCTTTTTGGGAGAGCCAAACTCGTATTCACCGTGGTGGGACAAAATACAGTGCTTCAACTCACTGGCAAGCACTTGCGGAAATCCGGGGATTTCACTGATCTTTTGACCGACCATCTCTGTTCCGATAACAATATGTCCCAAAAACTGTCCCTCATCCGTATAATCATTTTGTGGAAAAAGAGAAAGCTCTCTGGTCTTTCCAATATCATGGCAGATTGCTGCGCTGATCAGCAGATCCCGATTCAGCACAGGGTACGACTGACAATAATATTCGCAAAGCTTTACCACACTTAAGGTGTGCTGCAAAAGCCCGCCTACAAACCCATGATGAACGGTTTTGGCAGCAGAGGACTTTTTGAAAGCAGTAACAAAATCCTGATCCTTTACAAAAAAGGCCTGAAGAAGCTCTTTCAGATAGTTATTTTCCACTTTGTCAATATAGCCAAGAAGCGCGCCATACATCTCTTCGATATCGAACTTACTTACCGGGAGATAATCTGCCGGATTAAACTCCCCTTCCTGACACTTGCGGATTCTTTTTACATTGACCTGCAGCGCACCCTGAAAGTTGGTAATATCGCCGTAGACTTCTATATAATCCAACGCATCGAAATCTGCAATTCCTGCATTGTTGGGATCCCATACCTTGGCGTCCAATGTTCCGGTCTTATCCTGCAGAATAAGACTTTCATAGGGTTTTCCATTCTTCGTCACTGCCGATACTTTATGCTTACAGAGATAAATGTCAAACAGCCGGTCTCCATCTTTATAATCCTTGATATATTTCATTCTTAACCCATACCCTCTTTCCAACTGGTTTTATCGTTCTACTGGTTTTACTGTTCTACTCGTTTTTCTGACCTAATTCTGCACTGGTTTCCATCTCAATATACCCCTCTGGTCCCTGGCGCATCAAACCTACCTCTACCGTCTCTTCCGGCCTTAATGTCAGGAGAACTTTAACCAGATCTTGATATCCTGCAATCTCTGTTTCCCCTATGCGTACGATCACATCTCCGCTTTGTATTCCTGCATCCATTGCCGGAGAATCCATGTCAATCTCTGTAATATATGCGCCAACAGGTACTCCAAGTTCTTCATTTGCCTCTCTGGTCACATCCGCACCATAAACTCCAAAATACGCAATGCTTCGGTTATTGGAAAGATTTTCCACCAATCCTTTTAACTCGGTTATTCCCACTGCGCTGATCATATTCCGCATATCCGATGCATTATAGGACATATCGATCATGCCGATAACCTGTCCCTTCAGATTGATCAATATGCCGCTGGCCCCGGTACTCCCATAAATATCCGTTGTCAGGAACTTATAATTGGAATCAGGAAGCCGGATGCTGTTTCCTACAGAGGTAATGTTTCCATAACACATGGAATCCTCGCTTCCTACGGGTCTTCCCAGCGCAATCACCGGAATTCCCACCAGATTACTGCTGGCAGAGCTTCCCAGATCGACTGCTTTCGCCATGTGGACCGTGGTATCCTTCATTGCCGATTTATAAATAGAAATGATCGCATAACCGGTGTTTGCATCCTTCTTTTTGATGATCGCCTCATATTCCAGATCATCGGCAAAAGCAACCTTTAAGGAATCTGCATCTTTAATACTGTTGATATTTGCCAGTATCAGAAGCTCTCTCCCGTTATCTGCAACCACCACACCGGATACAACGCCTTCACTCTCATACACATTATCAAGCCATCCAATGTCCGATGTGACCCCTACAACACTTACAATGGATTTTTGTACCTCTTTTGCAACATCATTTAAACCGTTAATCAGAGAAAGATAATCCTCGGTTCCCAGCTTCATCTCTGACAGCACCTGCTCAATCTGCTTATCCTCCAGGGCAGGAGCTTCCGTAGGCTCCGGCTGCATCTGGGACTCATCAACGATCATATCCTCCGGAAGAATCTCATCTTCCACCGGTTCCTCCACAAAAACAATCTGATCCGGTTCCTCCTCCGGATAAAGCCGGTTGCTTATGACTGGCTCCAAAAGCAAAAAGGTAACACATGCCACCATACCAAAAATCACAGCCATAGCTGCTGTAATCAGCGTACGCCGGATTAATTTCTTCCTGTTCAGCGGCCTCTGTTTAATGGTTTCTCTCATAAAATCAGAATTGTTCTGATTCCGGTTATCTTCCATTCCTTCCTCCCCTAAAATATCCGTCAGATACAAAAACAGTCATCCTCCCATCGAAGATGACTATTTCCAGTCGGCGTGACAGGATTCGAACCTGCGGCCTCTACGTCCCGAACGTAGCGCTCTACCAAGCTGAGCCACACGCCGATATTATTTTTCAAGACAATGTACATGATACAATTTTTACAACTAATTGTCAATGTTTGTACTATAATATTTTTTTCTCTCTGCTATAATATTTACTGCATGCAGTAAAAATGAAAGGCAAATGCTTATATGAAAACCAAAATAACCAATATGACCGAAGGGTCTCCTTCAAAATTAATTATAACCTTTGCCCTCCCCTTAATGGTCGGCAATATCTTCCAGCAGCTTTACACGGTTGTTGATACCATGGTCGTGGGACGGGCTCTGGGAGTGTCTGCCCTTGCCGCCTTAGGTGCCACCGATTGGCTGAACTGGCTGTTTTCCGGCCTGATTCAGGGCTTTGCACAGGGCTTTTCCATATTGATGGCTCAGGAATTCGGATCTGGAAATCATAAAAGGCTTCGAAAAGTTATTTTTAATTCTCTTATTCTTTCCGCCATCTGTTCCGTACTGATACTGATAATCAGTCAGGCATGTGCACAGCCGGTACTGACACTGCTCCATACCCCAAATGAAATTATGAACAATTCGCTTTTGTATCTGCGAATCATTTTTCTGGGTATGCCCGTGATCATGGCCTACAATCTCTCTGCCTCCATTCTGCGTTCCTTAGGTGACAGTCAGACCCCTCTGCATGCCATGATTGCAGCATCCATAACCAATATTGTTCTTGACCTTATTTTTGTTCTGCTGTTTCACTGGGGCATTGCAGGCGCTGCCATAGCAACCCTTCTGGCACAGCTTTTATCCAGTGTTTATTGCTTTTACTTTATCAAACGCATTGACATTCTGAAAACCTCACGGGATGAACTGGTCGTGGAAAATGAGCTCTGCGGCAGACTTCTCCTGCTCAGCTTTCCGGTCGCGTTTCAGAATATGGTGATTTTTATCGGCGGCATGATTGTACAATCGGTAGTGAACAGCTTCGGCGTTCTCTTTATTGCCGGCTTTACCGCCACCAATAAACTTTATGGGATCCTGGAATACGCTGCTACCTCCTATGGTCATTCCATGAGTACTTATGCCGGGCAGAATCTTGGTGCCGGAAACAGACAAAGAATACGAGCAGGTGTCCGCAGCGCCCTGTTGATTGCCCTGATCACCTCCCTGACGATCACCGTCGCCATGCTGCTTTTGGGCAGAAATATTTTAATGTGGTTTTTGTCCGGCGATCCTTCTGATATTCAAGTTACCTTGCAGATTGCCTATCACTACCTGTCCATCATGAGTATTTTTCTTTCTACCCTGTATTTGCTCTACATTATCCGTTCCACTCTGCAGGGAATTGGTGATACGATTATGCCGTTTATTTCCGGAATTGCCGAATTTATCATGCGGGTAGGGGCTGCACTGATCCTTCCCCGCTTCTTCGGACAGGAAGGAATCTTTTACGCAGAGATTCTTGCCTGGACGGGCGCTGATGTTATTTTACTTTCCGCCTATTTTTATCACATAACCGCATGGAAGAAGCTTTCTGCTTCAGAACCTGCTACAGCACCCGCTGAAACAGAAGATAAATCACTGTAAGGATCAATCCCGCACAGAACAGCAAAAGACCAAAAGAAAGGCTCCGCCCTATGATCGTGCTGTCCTCCGACCATTCCTCATGGATCAGCGCATATTTATGCCGATAATCCACCTCTTTCGGATTTTTGCGCCATATGGTAGCATTGGCAGCATATTTAAGACTATTGACGAAACTTCCTGCCGCATAAGTAATTGGCGTTCCTTCTTCCAGTTCCCTGGGAAGCTTACTGTCCTTATAAACCGTCTTTCGAAGCACAACAATAATAGTATCAACCATGCTATCCATAATTCTGCAGACTACCCCGAAAATGAAAGGAAGAGCCTGCAGAAGAATCGGCCGGTAGATCAGATTCTCCAAATCCAGATACGTATACCATCTGTTTATATAGACAACCATTCCATCTTTCTTTTTAGTCATCCAAAGCCGCACTACAATCAGATAAATCAATATTCCGATTCCAATGGAAATAAAGGCTCCTTTCAAGTTTTCTAACGAAAACCACTTCACAGCCTGAGCTTCCTGCTCTGCCAGCAGAAACCCTTGTCCCATATCCGCGATCCGGCCCATTACCTGTCCCGGCAAAAGCCCCATAACAGGGAGCAGAGTTGCACTGATAGTAAGTGCAATACTGCTTACGGTATTCATATAATTTCCCTTTTGGGAATCATATTTCTCCTGTATTGCCGCATCCCGATTCTTCTCTATAAAGATCGCCACATACAGCTTAGCCATGTACGCTATGGTCAGGCCTCCGCTGATTAAGAAAATCCATTCAATTCCTTTTGACGCAGATTCACTTAAAATTCCCTTTGCACCACTCTCCAGTAGCTCGGTATATTCCACGATCGCTTCATGAATCAAGGTTTTGCTTACATACCCATTCCAAAGAGGAATCCCTCCGATTCCAAGCGCTCCCATCAGAAAAATATAATTAAGCAACGGCTTCTTTCTTCCAAATCCCCGAATGTCGTTTAAATTCAACTTGTGAATATTCATATAGATCACCCCTGCTGCCAAAAACAATGTCAGCTTAATCAGGGAATGATTCACCATATGGAGCAGACTTCCCCGCGCAGCAAGTCCGTTTTCTTCTCCCAAAAGCCCGGACATACCAACTCCTACCAGAATAAATCCAATCTGAGATACCGAAGAGCAGGCAAGCGTCCTTTTCAAATTCACGGAAAATAATGCCAAAACAGCACCTAATACCATGGTACACACTCCGAGAATCAAAATCAGGGTTCCCCATCCCGCGCTTCCCGCAAACAGATAAAGGGTAAGTATCAGGATGCCAAACACACCGGTTTTGGTTAAAACACCGGACAGTAACGCCGAAGCAGGCGCAGGAGCTGCCGGATGCGCTTTCGGAAGCCAGACATGGAGCGGAAAGGCTCCCGCTTTTGCTCCAAACCCTGCCAACATACAGATTCCTGCTGCCAAGACTTTCTTTTCCGGAATCCCGCTGGAAGATGAACGGATAGTATTCTCATAGCAGCCAATCAGTTCTTCAAATTTCAAGGTTCTCGCCGCCTGATACAAAAGGAAGATTCCCATCAGCATTACCAGACCGCCGATCACCGCAATTCCAAGATAGGTCTGCGCCGCCCGAAGCGATTCTTTCTTTTCATCCTGCGCCACCCATACATAGGAGGTAAAAGACATCACCTCAAAGAAAATAAAGGTTGTATAAAAATCTGCTGACAAAAAGATACCGGACACAGCTCCCAAAGTAACCAACAGGAAGAAATAGTATCGATTCCGGTTTCGATACTTTATTAAATATTCTTTTGAGAACAAAGTACTTATCAACCACATAAATGCTGCAATACTTCCATATAGAACCCGGAATCCATCCAAAGTAAAGGAAAGACCCATGCCACAGACTCTCGGAATATTTAAGACAATGCTCTCTCTGCTTCCTCCGGTCACAAAAATAAGAAGTATCAGAAAGATAATAAACTCTGCTCCCGTCACTATATCTGCAAAATAATCCCTCATGCCTTTATTTTTTCTGCCTGCCAGATAAACGGCCACAGCAGAAATCATAGGGAAAAAAACCGTAAAACCAAGCATAAAGCTCATATCACTGCCTCCTCTTAATAAACACCGGCTGCTACATCACTGAAAAACTTTACAATTGTTTCGGAAAACAAACCAAATCCTATGATAAAAATGGTGAACACAAACAGCGGCACCAACATTTTCCAGCTGGGATCTTTGATCCCTGCCAGCGTGCTTACATCAAAATCTTTACCCGGAAAAAAAGCCCGAACCACGATTGTCATCATATAAATTGCGGTCAAAAGCGCCGAAATCAGAAGGCATACGATTCCCCAGCAGGCAAGCGTATTTCCGCTTTCCACTGCCGCAGATGCCAGATTCCATTTACTCACAAAACCGGCAAGCCCCGGTACACCCATAAGCGCTAAGGAAGAAACAGTAAATATCCCGAAAACACAGGGCATTCGGTACCCCATGCCATCCAGCTCATGGACATAATGCCGATCTGTCTGATACATAACGGCACCTGCACAGAAGAAAGAGGCAATCTTCATCACCGCATGAAACACCAGATGGGTAAGCGCTCCTACAAGGCCGAGAGGCGTCATAATTGTCACGCCGAACAAAATATAAGACAGGTTGCTGATGGTGGAATATGCCAGTCTTCTTTTCAGATGTGTCTCTTTTACTGCACGGCTACAGCCGTAAATAATCGTAAACATTACAACTGCCATCACCACATTCTGGGCCCATGTTCCCTTTATAAACTCTGTTCCAAAGCTGTAATAAGTAAGTCGAATGATGGCAAATGCACCGGATTTTACCACTGCCACTGCATGAAGCAGCGCTGTTACCGGAGTGGGCGCTACGCCTGCATCCGGAAGCCAGGAATTGAAGGGACAAAGGGCTGCCTTGACACCAAAACCTACAAAGGCAATCACATAGATCAACAAAAGAATATTGGTTCTGTCACCAATCTTTTCCGGCTCCAAAACACCGCCTAACACAAAATTCGTTGTGCTTCCGTAAATAATCACAAAAATCAGCCCGATAAATGCAAATGCTGCCCCGCCCAGCGAATAATACAAATATTTCCGGCTTGCCAGAATTGCTTCTCTGGTCAGCGTATGCATCACAAGCGGAACCGTCACAAGTGTTAACAGTTCATAAAAAAAGTACATGGTAAGCAGATTTGCCGCCATGGCAATACCAAGGGTCACCCCGTATGTCATGGTATAAAACATAAAAAAGGTTTTTTCATGTTCTTCCTTCGTCATATATTCAAAAGCATACAGTGTAGCTAAAGGCCATAAAGCCGACACAAGCCCTCCGAAAACCATGCTCATTCCATCTATCTTGAAGCTGACAGACAAGTTTCCCGTAAAATTTGCAAGCGTAAAAATGCTTTCGGAATGATGAACCAGCATATACCATACCAGCACACTGTTTATTATCACCATGGTCTCCAAGAAAATCTCCATATGGATTCTTTTCTTAAAGGGAATAAGAGGAATCAGTATACCGGTTAAAATGGGAATCAATATAATCAACATAATCATAACTGTACTCCTCCTTCCTAAACAATCTTCTCTATGATCTGCGTCAGATACCGAATCACTTCTTCCGGCATAAGACCTATAAGCACTGACAGCAGGGTGAGAAGAAGCACCGGAACCGTCATAAGAGGTGAGGGTTCCTTCTTTTGGAGTGCTCCATAATCATAATCTTCTACCGGAAAAAATCCCTGTATGGTAATGGGCAGCAGGTATCCTGCGGTAAGAAGTGCACTTACCAGCAGAATCACCGGTCCCAGCCAGTCAAATACAGGAATGCCGGAAGAGAGTGCTCCTATCGCCAAATGCCACTTGCTGACAAAGCCTCCCATAGGAGGAATACCGATGAGCCCCAGGGAAACGATTGTATAACAAATCATCAGCAGAGGCATTTCCTTTCCAATCCCGCGAAGTTCGTCTGCCCTTGTTTTTCCTGTCTGATAAATGACCGCACCTACACACAAAAACAGCACCGCTTTTATAAACCCATGGCACAGAACATGCAGAAGGCTTCCCGTTACCCCTTCTCCATTCATAACTGCAAGTCCGAACAAAATATAAGATATCTGACTGATAGTGGAATAAGCCAGCCGTTTTTTCAGCACTGGTTCCCGATAAGCCAGCATGGATCCCATAAAAACCGTCAAAAGTGTCAGCGTCAGCCATACGGTCTGCACCCAGCTTCCCCGAAGAAAGGAAGCACCGAATATATAATAAACCACCCGGATAATGCCAAGCACTCCCACCTTCACAATCATTGCTGAAAATACTGCCGATGCAGGTGCCGGCGCTGCCGGGTGTGCTGCCACAAGCCATGCATGAAGCGGAAACATTCCTGCCTTTACACCAAATCCCAAAATCATGAAAAAGGCTGCGAAAAGCAGAAACTCACCATGATCCGCAGCCACCTGCGCACTGATCACTCCGCCTGCGCTGAACGTCAACGTATTTCCATATCTTTCTACAAAGTAAAGGCCAAACAATACCATGTAAGCGCCGCACAAGGAATAAAACAGATATTTAAGTCCTGCCATAACCGCTTCCCTGCTTCTGTTATGAAGAACCAGCGGAAAAGAAGACAATGTCAGCATCTCATAAAACAAGTAAAAAGTAATCAGATTTCCTGCAAAACATAAAGCAATTAAAATTCCAAAAACGATCAAATAAAACCCGTAAAATCTCTTTTCCTTTTCTTCATGCTTCATATATTCAAAGGAAAATACGCCTGCACCTGAAAATATAATTGCCGCCATTACTGCAAAAACGACACTGACTCCATCCATTTTGAATAAAATAGGAAGCCTGTCTGTGAGGGAAAAAAGCGTATAGATGCTTTCTCCGCTTAAACAGACTGCAAGCATGATAAGTATGGACGTAACCGCCAAAAAAGTTCCTGTAGTTATCAAAAGTATTTTTCTGTTTTTGATTTCCTTCCCCACAAGGAGAGAAATTCCTGCCACAACAGGAAAGAAAACAGATAACAACATGTACTGCATAAAAAGAAACCTCCTTAAGAGAACATGGCAAGTCCCTGTTCAATCAGATTCACCACCGGCTGGGAACTTACTCCCAAAAAAACATTAAGTACCATAAAGCAGACCAATGTGACCGCATACAGTTTCATCTTCCCAAAAGTCACACTGTCATACCCCTGTTCATTCTCAACCGGTGTATAAATACGGATAACCGTCTTCATAAAGTAAATGGCATTCAAAATCGTACTGATTCCCAGAACGATCAACGCAGGCAGCATCTTTACATTATTTTGTACAGCCGCCTGAGCAAACAAGAGCTTACTGATAAAACCGGAAAACAGAGGCACACCTACCATGGACAAAGATCCTACTGCAAATCCTACGCCCGCCCATTTATTCCGGTACCCTGCACCCGTCAGTTCCAAAAACTTCCTGCTGCCTCCCGATACATCGGTGAGCCCGATAGCGGCAATGAATAAAAGGGACTTCGTGGCAGCATGAGTCAGAATATGAAATACACTTGCCGCCATACCTGCCTGTGTTCCCATACCGATACCCATATAGATATAACCGATCTGTGCCACGGAAGAATAAGCGATCATTCTTCTCACATCATTTTCCTTAATGGCGCTTAAGGAACCGAATATCATTCCCATAAGCCCAAATGCAAACAGCACATCAATGATCCGGCTTTCATCAAATATGTTCACTCCAATGACCCGGTAAATGATCTTGATCAGCAAGAAAATGTATCCCTTGGAAACCAGACTGGACAAAATAGCCGCTGAAGAAACCGTGGAATATCCATAAGCATCCGGAAGCCACGCATGGAAGGGAAACAGTGCACTTTTAATGGCAAGTCCCACGCTCATAAGCGCAATGGTCACCAACAGCGGAGTCCGGTATTCGCCGGATAAGGCAAGCGCTTCCACTTGCTCATGAATGTTGCTCATAAGTAAATGCCCTGTGAGATCATAAAGCATACAGATTCCCATCAAAAGCATACCGGAACCTAAAAGGCTCATGATCATGTAACGGACCGCCGCCTCAATGGTTCTTCCATTCTGCCTGATCATAATAAGGCCGCAGGCTGCAATTGTATTGATTTCCACAAACACGTAAGCAGTGAATAAGTCATTGGTATATACCAGAGCCAGCAGAGAGCTGAGCATTAAGTCCACCAGAATATAGTAAAGGCTATGCTTACTCTCTTCCACTTCTTCGTTCAGCTTCTTACGCCCGCCAAGCAGTGAAAGAAGCATAATAATGCAAAAAAACAAAGCCATTCCTGCTTCCAGAACACCTACCCGTATTTCGTTCCCCCAGGGTGCCGGAAAATGTCCCATCATATAAGTATAACTGTTTCCCGTTCCGATCACATAAAAAAGCAGAGTCAGAGAGAACGCCCCTACTAGACAGATCATAATGGTATTCACCCACCTGGCTGCTTTTCTGGGAAGCACCGAACTGATAATCCCTGAAAACATGGAAAGAATAATAGAGAAGAACGGAAAATTCTGTACAAAATCCATCACAATCCCTCCTTCCTGAGCCTTAAGGATATCTCATCTAAATCCAGTGTATGATAGCGCTTATACAAGCGGATGGTCAGGGAAAGCATCAGTGCGGACACCGAAACCGACACCACAATACCGGTAAGAACCAGACCGCTGGGAATCGGATTGATATACGCCTCCACGTCCTGAATGCCGTTTACAACAATAGGAACTGTCCTCCCATGAATATATCCCTTTTCCGCCAGAAACAAATAAACTGCGGAATCCATAATATTTAAACCAATAATCTTTTTAATAAGGTTCTTCTGCAGCAACAGATTCATAAATCCAATTACAAAAAGGATCATTGCCACTGCTTCACCATAATTCACAAACAAATTGGATCCCATGTTAAAAGTCTCCTTTACGAAACATTACGTAAAATGTATACATGGTGCAGGCAACCACCAGTCCCACGCAGATATTTAGCGGCAGAATCAATCCGCTGCTTAAAATATGCCCTGCTTTTCCTAGGGGAATATGACTGTCTATATGATTGGCACCGGTAAAAAACGAATAACTTTTTGCAAGACAATAAAAAGTAAGCGCTAAGCAGCAAACCACCTTGTAAGTCTTTTCTGTAAACATCTGCTCCGTCTTCTTAAAGCCAAATGCGTTTAAATACAGGATCAGCCCTGCACCGATAATGGCACCTCCCGAAAATCCCCCGCCGGGCGACAAATGTCCATTCAAAATAACATAAATTCCAAATATAATGATCACCGGCACTAGAATTGCCGCACTTGCCTGTAAAATAACATCATTTTTGGGTTCAAAAATCCGATCATTCTCTTCTCCCTGCTCCGTATGTTTTTTCTTTTGATGCAGCAGGATCAAAACCGTAATGGTGGCAATAAAAAGCACATTGGATTCCCCAAAGGTATCAAAAGCTCTGTAATCCAAAATCATACCGGTTACAATATTCACCGCTCCGGTCTCCTGAAGACCGCTTTCAATATACCGCTCCGGCACCTCATTGTTGGCGGGCTTGGAAGCATTCCCCACCTGAGGCAGGCAGGAAACTGTATATAATAAGAGTCCCGCAAGAATGATGGAAAAGAAAATAGCCGATACCACATAAAATTTATTGGATATGACCAGCATTTTGTTCTTTTCCGCATCGCAGATCTTGGCCCGTATCATCCGTCTCTCGTTCATTCTCTCTGAACTCCTAGACTCCGGGATCTCCACCTCCTTTGGATGTTTC
>VIDN01122003.1_pt1 | contig 19620 bp, 20 predicted proteins | sample 5025121 | NCBI WGS metagenome assembly VIDN01 (sample SAMN11852952, study PRJNA449069) | gut metagenome | isolation source: stool from female vole | host: Microtus ochrogaster | place: USA:Florida | collected 2017 | reverse complement strand
TCTTCTACCCGGTCCTCCGGAATGCAGATCATGATATTCATTCCCTGCTGATAGAATGTTTCCGCAGATACTCCGGTCGTTGTCATCATTCCATGGAGATTTACAAAAATTTCCTCCTGACCGATCCCGTCAGACGCTGCCGCCTCATATAGATACCTGTCAACATCTTCCCGATAAAGTTCGTTATAATATCTATCCCACCATAGCTCCAATTGATCCGCACCCCGCACATCAACCGCAAACCGGAGCTCCGGATCCGCTGCCGGATAGGCGGTCAGATCCATCAATAACGAAAATTCTTCATAATAAATATACTGCTCGCAGCAGAACTCCTCTCCGTATTTATCTTCAAGAAGTCTCTCTACTGCATCCGTCAGTTCCGTATCCGTCAATGTCTGATATGCTTCCGAGGCAGATACTTCTATCCCGCCTACCGTAAATGATTCCTGCATCCCCTCCGGAATCTCTTTCTGTATCAATCCCTGAAGAAATCCTTGAAATGGTTCCTGCGTTATTTCCTGAGTTGGTTCCTGAGCCGATTTCTGAATTTCAGTATTGTTAAATACTTCGATCCCTAAGATCTTAACAATCGTTCCTTCGAGATAAACCAGCTCAGAGTCCACTAACTCCATGCTGTGAACCTTATGTACACTGTAGAGGACAGCTTGATACACAACGGTTCCGCCATCCTTTAAGTGCAGGGGAATGGGAATCAGCAAAATAATGGTCAGCAGGGCACATAGCCCAAAGATAAGTACCTTTTTACGACCTCCCATGACTGAAATCACTTCCTTTCCCTCAATCTTAAATAACCCAGTTATATAACCCAGTTATAAAAGATACGTTTTAAGAAATGATTTTTATGGGAATTTTTGAAAATTTTGATTTTTTATTTTTAGAGATTCAATCCTTTCGTTTCTTCACAGCCCAGCACCAGATTCATACACTGGATCGCCGCACCGGAAGCGCCTTTTCCAAGGTTATCAAACTGCGAGGACAATACGATACGTTCTTCATTGCCCGTCACATAGATCTTAAGACCATCCCAGCCGGACAGGGCATTGCCTGCCAGAAAACCGCCGGCGGCAATCTCGTCCTCCGGTCCGCTCACCCGGATAAACGCCTCTCCCTGATAATAATCCGCATAATAAGAAAGCAGCTTCTCCGGCGTCTGCGCTCCATTTAACATATCCGCATAGAGCGGCACGGAAACCACCATCCCGCTGTAATAATCATCTATGATCGGGGAAAACAGCGGCGTCCTTGTAAGTCCTGTGATCTTCTGCATCTCCTTCAGATGTTTATGCTGCTGCGTCAACGCATACTCCCTGCCGGACTCCAGTTCCTTCGGTCTGTCTTTCCCTTCATACACTGCGATCGTCTTTTTTCCCGCACCGCTGTATCCCGAAAGCGCAAAGCTGCTCACCGGATAATCCTTCGGCAGGATGCCGCCCGCCACCAGCGGATATACCAGCGAGATAAATCCCGACGCGTAACATCCAGGCACGGCGATCCGACTGCCTGTCCGGATCGCTTCCCTGTGTTCTTTGGAAAGCTCCGGGAATCCATATGCCCAGCCGGGCTCTGTCCTGTGCGCCGTAGAAGTATCAATGATCTTCACATGTTCATTTTCCAAAAGACTTACGGATTCCTTTGCCGCTGCATCCGGAAGGCATAAGAAGGTAATATCCGACTGATTGATTAGCCGTTTCCTCTCATTGACGTCCTTACGCAGTTCTGAAGCAATAGGAAGCAATTCTATATCCTCCCGTCCTGCAAATCTCTCATAAATGCGAAGCCCTGTCGTCCCTTCGCTTCCGTCTATAAATACCTTTGTCTTCATAGCATGATACCTCTTTCTTTTTTATACAGAATCTATTGTACTATTAAAATCGGTTTCTGCCTACCTTAATTTTTACTTGGATTGTTCCTTTCCTGTTTTATTATTAAAACTTCTTGGATATTTCTTGATTTTACACGAAATTATGGCAGGCACTTATTGTCCTGCCCATGATATGAGAAAAGTCGTCTCCGAAAAGTAAATTTACAGATTTGACGATTTCCATCCGCAGGATGTCACGGATGGAAAAGAGTTAGAGTTCTTTTACTCTATCTTCTGATAGCGGCTGAATACTTTATCCTCACCGCACACATGATTGGTCCCATCGATGTCCCTGACTACATAATCGCCTTCACCGATAAATGTACGTCCCCTGCGGGTATTGATATAAGGGCATACCACGGTGCCATTCTCCCTTTTGATCCGAACCAGAGAATCTGTAACGATCCAGCCTTTTGTCACAACATCGGATAACAATTCAAATCCGTCTTCCATGTTTTTTCCAACTTCATACTTTACAACTTCTGTTTCCAATGCAGTTCTGATGCATTTCATACAGATCCCTCCATTCTTATTTTAATCTTCCTCTTTGCATCGCCTGTTTTTTTCCTGCAACACAATAGTCAATTCTTGTTGCAGGCCATTGATATCATCCTGCGTCAATTCTGTTTTCTGCTCCAGAATCCTTTTTAAAATGATATTCCACTTGTCCTTTTTTTCCAAAACGTACGGATTCTTCAATACATCAGGGAACATACAAAATAATATATTTTTTAAAATTGTAATCTCTTTAGCATTTAGAAGATACCCTTTATAAAGCATCATACTAATACTCAATCCAAATCCCCATTCATAAAACATATACTCCAATTCTTTCTCATAGTCCGTAAACTCGCCTCTCCTTTTCACGTCTTCCATAAGAAGCAGCCATACTTTGACATTATCCAGCTTATTTGCATCCCAATTCCGATGAACTGTTGAATCCGGCCTCTGATAATAATAATAGAGTTCCGCATCAATAAACACATGCCTCTTCTCATAAATACGAACCGGCAGAGTAAAAGACGGTTCTTCACAGATCAATCCCTCCGCAAAACGTATGTCATGTTCTTTGATCAAAGACATTCTATACATTTTTCTCATGCAGCCAAAAGAAAATTCATCTGTTGACACCATAAGCATATTTCTTTTTGCTTCTTTGTCAGAAAATACTACTATGTTACTGCCATTTCCTTCTTCTATTTTTTCTTCGATTTCCGTATAATCCGTAACTACTTTATAACGATATTCAGTCACATCAGCATTATAATGTACCGCCGTTTGATATATAGCTTCCATTGCCAGAGGTGCCAGCCAATCATCTGCGTCACAAAACATCAAATACTCTCCGCCCGCATAGGAAATACCTACATTCCTTGCCCCTCCCTGCTTTCTGTTCTGATCCAGCAAAACGGCAATCACTGATTCCGGATACTGTTTTTCATATGCCAGAATAACTTCCTTCGTTGCGCCATCATCCGTGGACGCATCATCTATCAGAACAATTTCTATATTATCTATACCTATCGTCTGCCTTAACAAATGTTCCATGCACCAGGGCAGATATTCTGCCACATTGTAGCAGGGAACGATTACGCTGATCTTTTTCATTATACATCCTCTTAGATTAATAATATTCCGGCATGGGAAACGCTTTCATCAGCGTCTTCTTAAATTATTTTTATGCCATAATTATACATACATTTACTGCAATGTACAAGTATTATATAGAATATGACAAAGATATCACGCAGCTCCCTTCTGCCGTCCGAAATCTTTACCTCAAAATTTTTTGTTGACATTTCATTTTTTAGGTGGTATAGTTAGTTACACAAGTAACTAACCAACTAACGAAAAAGATATTTTGTAATACAGAAAAAGCAATTTGATCTAAAAACAGAACCTGTTTCGGAATAAAACAGACAGCTTCACCACTTAATAACAGGAAGGAAGATCGGTAATGAATGAGATTCTCACCCAGGAAAAATCAATTTATCTGCAGATCAGTGAGATGATCGAGAATGATATCCTCAGGGATATCCTGCTGGAAGAAGAACGGGTGCCTTCCACCAATGAGCTTGCAGCACTTTATGCCATCAATCCGGCAACTGCTGCCAAGGGGATCAATCTTCTGGTAGATAGAAATATTTTATATAAGAAAAGAGGGATCGGAATGTTTGTAACCTCCGGGGCAAAGGAAAAGATCAGACAGCACCGGAAAGAGGAATTTTACCAGCGTTATTTCAAAGCTATGATGGAAGAAGCCCACAGCCTTGGGATAACCGGAGAAGACCTGATCCGCATGATCCAAGCCGAAGAAGATAAAAAATAATAGTATCCGCCGTAAAATATGATAGGAGAAAGGAATGATCACCATGGAAAACGCAAAAGAACTTATGCCATTACAGTGTAAAACCATTATTAAAAAGTATAAAGAAAAAGAAGTCCTGCACAACATCGACCTTACCTTAGAGCCCGGTAAGATTTATGGTCTGATCGGCAGAAACGGTGCGGGCAAAACTACCCTTTTATCCATTCTTGCCGCACAGTGTCCCGCAACCTCCGGTGATATTAAGCTGGGAGAAGAAACCGTCTGGGAAAATCAGCAGGCGCTTTCCCATATCTGCTTTTCCAGAGAACTGAATCCGGTTGCGGAAAGCACCATCGCCTCGATGAAGGTAAAAGATTATTTAAAAGCCGCTTCTATTTATTATCCCCACTGGGATAAGGAAATGGCAGAGCGTCTTGTGAAAATTTTTGAACTGGAACCGGGCAAAAAAATCCTGAAGCTGTCAAAGGGTATGCTGTCCATGCTTACCATCATTCTGGCGCTGGCAAGTAAAGCCGATTATACGCTGCTGGATGAGCCTGTTGCCGGTCTGGACGTCTTCATGCGCGATAAGTTTTACAAACTGTTATTGGAAGAATATGAAAAAACTGGACGCACTTTTCTGATTTCCACACATATCATTGATGAAGCTTCTCCTGTCTTTGAAGAAGTCATAATGTTAAAAGACGGCGCCATTCTTCTCAAAGAAAATACGGAAGATCTGTTATCAAGAACGGTCCATATCAGCGGCAGGGAAGATGCTGTTGACGCGGCAGTCAAAGGTTTAAAAACATACCGTCCCGAGAAAATCGGGCGCAGCAAGGGCATCACGGTACTGATGGAGAATGGTCAGGAATTTCATTCATCCGGCGAGATTTCCGTACAGCCGGTATCTTTGCAGAATCTCTTTATTGCAATCTGCGGAGACGAAAATTAGTTTTTAAAAGGAGCATACGATTATGAACGAAGGTCTCAAACGTCATATACAATATATCAGCCTGTATCAGGGGAAAGTATTTTCCATTATTATATTAGGCGGTCTGATTTACGGTGTCTTTCTGACTTCATTTGTCAATGGATCGCCGGAAGAAATCATAGGATATCTCGAAACGATTCTGGCCATCATCCCCTGCGCCCTGATCGTAAACTATATCAGATACCAGATCGATTTTTGCCTGTCTATGGGGTGTACCCGCAGAAATATCTATCTAAGCATTTATATTCTCACAGCAGAGCTGTTAATTGAATGTTTAGCAATCTTTCTGCTCATGAAGATGATTGCTTCCACTCCCATAACAGCCGATATGATCCTGTCCTTTGTGATCTCGGAACTCTTATCTGCTACTTTAGGGATTCTGAATGGGTTTCTGATCCGCCGGTTCGGCTATGCAAAAATGATACTGATTCTGGTTATCTTTTATGGCGGCTTAGCTGTTTTTGCACTGAACTCTTTCTTCCTTATGACAGAATATCTATCGAGCCCCTCCTCCCGATTACTCATCATCGGAGGCATGCTGATACTTTATGGTCTGATCGTAACTCTTTTTGGCAAAAGGACCATCGACAGAATGTAGCATAAGCAGTTTTATATGAAATCTAAAGAAAGCTATCTGAGCCGCTGAAGGCGGCGGAATGGAGAATATTATGAGAAAATTTTGGAATATCACTCAAAAAAACTTTGTTTCCCTACTTACCATCACCGGACTGGTCTATCTTATCGGACTGATTCTAAATCTGATCATCATGTATGGAATCCTAGGCGGACTGCGTGATACGCCTGTATTTCCTCTGGCCAGTACAATGTCCCTTATTTCAGTTGCTATGTTCTGGATCATTAGCGGTCCTTTTACCGTAAAAAAATATTTTACGCTTGCCATATCCATGAGCACAACAAGGGAAAACTACATCCTGGCGGAATTGTTCCAGACCGTCCTCGGAAGCCTGATCCTGTATATCATCTGCGTTCTCCTGTTTCAATTGGAGAACGGCGTACTGATTCCCTTATGCTATTCTGAATTTTCCAGAGAACAACCGGAGATTCCGTTTTTTACAACCCTGTTTGGCAGCTTTTCTTCCGGCATCTTCTGGGTGCTGGCATTCGCAGCCATCGCTTTGGGCATACGCCTGTTCCTCGGCAGCCTCCTGATCCGTTTTGGCCAGATCATCTACTGGGTTCTCTGGGGGATATGGATGTGTGCCAGCATATATTTATCAAGCATGGACAATGAGGAGATGGCATTATTGGAACATAATATTGATTATGCCGGAAGCCTTTTGCACGGTCACTTTATACCGCTTCTGTGCTGTGCCGCAGGGATAATCATCTCCTGCATCGGCATCTGCCTTTTGAAAAAGCAGGAAGTCAGATGTATATAATGTCTGCTTTGCCTGCCTATATGTAATAGATGAAGAAAGGAGAGAGGACAATTAGTGGCATGTTAAAAATATCGAATCTTACCAAGAAATATAAAAAGATAATAGCAGTAGATAATTTTAATTTTGAAATTAAAAGTGGTCATATTTATGGTATTATTGGTCCGAATGGTGCTGGAAAAACAACTTTTTTTAAACTTCTTGCAGGATTGTCAGTGCCTACCTCGGGCGAAATAATTGTTTCGACGGGAGAGCCGATTGAAACATTCAGGAGAAAAATGAGTTTTATGATTGAAAATCCTTATTTATATGAAAGTATGACAGCACTTGAGAATATTAAAATAATCGGCGGCATTAAGGGTGAGACTAATGAAGAAAAGCTGAAACAATTATTGGAACTTGTAAAGATTGACAAAACAGGGAAAAAGAAAGTAAAGCAATTCTCGCTTGGTATGAAACAGAGACTTGGTATTGCCTGTGCTCTTGCATCAAATCCGGAGGTGTTGGTATTAGATGAACCAATGAATGGCGTTGATCCTGAGGGCATTGTTGAATTGAGAGAGATAATGCTTGGTTTATGCCAAGAAAAAAACATTACGCTTTTAATATCAAGTCATATTTTGGGGGAATTATTTCAGTTATCTTCTGATTTTGTATTCATAAAGGCTGGAAAGATAATAGATATGATCGATAAAAAAACTTTGAAAGATTTATCGCTTGATCTTGAACAATATTATATGAGGGAGATAATTGGCAATGAGGAAAGGTAATTTATATAGAGTTGAAATGTATCGTTTTATTCATTCTTTTTTCATGTTTATATGCATGGTTACAATCTTTTTTGCAATCATTTTTTTTGCTGTTGATAATTCTGAAGCTTTGCTTAGTGATGGCACTCAAATGGGAGCTATAAATTCCACAATGAGGGTAGTAAATCTGATGATTGTCTTTATTGTTTCTGTAGTGGCAGCAAATTATGTGGGTAGGGAATTTAAACAAAAGACGATTAATCATGAGGTTATGGCAGGATACAGCTTATGGAGAATTTGCTGTACGAAAACGATTACGTGTGGGCTTTGTGTTTCACTAATGTTGCAGTTATGCATACTTATATTTTTTGTGTCTGTTTCAGGAGCATTGCAAATGTATTCATTGGTACATATTTTGTTTATGTTTTTTATATTGTGCCATATTTGTACTTGTACAGTTTTATATGTAATGCTTTGCAGAAATGGTGCATTAGGCGGTTGTTTAGCGTTTGTCAGATTTACATTACTTGAAGTTTTGGTTTTGTTTACAGCGGAGCTGTTTGTGACATCAGATGTTTACAACAGATGTAAGGCATTATCGGTTATGAGTCAGTGGAGTGCGGTTACTAATACGGATATTGTGATTCCGCCAGAATATATGATAAGCATTATCGGCGGAGCTGTTGTTGAATACATAATATTATTGGTTATCATACAGTTATCTTCAAAGAGAATAGATTTTTAGGAGGTAACTAAGAATGAAGAAGAGTAATCTGTTTCGGATTGAGTTATACCGTTTTTTTCATTCAATATCAATTATGAAATACGTTGTTTTAATCCCGCTAGTATTGTTTTTTATGAGCTATATCAATCTTGTTGGTTTGGAGAGTGAGATTACGGGAAAAATGGTATGGGCTTCAATGGCACCTGACTTTTTGTATTTGCTTGCTTTCATCTGTACGATAATAGCGGTATATATAGGTAGAGAGTTTCGTCAAAAGACAATCTATTATGAGATCATGAGTGGACATACTTTTTGCGAAATTGCTCTTTCAAAGACTATGAGCTGTGGCATAATTATACCGGTAGTTATGATTGTTTGCATGATAGCATATCTGTTGTTTTTTCCGGTCGCATTGTGTGAAGATTTTTTCTTGCGGATTTTCTGCTTATTATTATTCTTCTTTCATGTATGTTCCTGCACAGTTTTATATGTTATTTTGTGTCGCAGTTCTGTAATTGGAGGAACTTTTGCATTTATTAAATTTTTGGTAATAGAAGCTGTCCTTCAGTTGGCACTAAATAAAGAAGGAGCTTGGATCAAAGGATTACTTGTCTTTGAACAATGGTATAGGCTATTGAATATTGAAGAACCATTATCAAAGGAATTGGTAATAAGTATTTTAGCATCCATCATAACCGAGTATGGAATATTACAGGGAATACTGTTGTGGCATTCTAAACGGTCAGATATGTGAATGGTGAGATAAACTCCTTATTGGTATATTTTTTGTTCTATCCCGACTCCTCAAAAGAATTCTTGTTTCCGTTTTTCGCTGCGCTGTTTGGCAGCTTTTCTTCCGGCATCTTCTGGGTGCTGGCATTCGCAGCCATCGCTTTGGGCATACGCCTGTTCCTTGGCAGCCTCCTCATCCGTTTTGGTCAAATCATCTACTGGATCCTCTGGGGAATATGGATGTGTGCCAGCATATATTTATCAAGCATGGACAATGAGGAGATGGCATTATTGGAACATAATATTGATTATGCCGGAAGCCTTTTGCATGGTCACTTTATGCCGATTCTGTGCTGTGCCGCAGGGATGATCATTTCCTGCATCGGCATCTGCCTTTTGAAAAAGCAGGAGGTCAGATGTATATGACCTATTCATGGGATATTGCGAAATATCCCAAATAAAATCAAAACTGCCGCAAGCAGCCACATCCCGGCGGATTCCCATTTTCGCCAGACTGTTTTTTTAGTAAACAGATAGTTTCCGACTGATTTTATTATGATCCATAAAAGAAACGGCATAAAACAAAAGATAACAGGATGGCTGTAAAAAGCTCCGTAAATATCCCCTCTTCCCAAAGACAGCAGCAAGTGGGTAATACCGCAGCCCGGACACTGTAAATGAAAAACATACCGGAACAGGCAGGGAATACCTATCCCGGTATATCTGACAAATATGTAATATCCCGCAAGAAGCAAAATAACCATTCCTGCTTTTCCAAGGCGCTTACCGTCCATCTTTTATTATGCAAGACTATTCAGTTCGTTCTGGATCAATGCATAAGCAACGATTCCGAGACTGAAGAAACAAAGAATCAGATAGAGCACTCCTAAGCCGGAAGCCTGCATGCCTCTGTCCGTTTTTGCCTTATCCAGTTTTTCTCCGCATTTATAAGCCCAGTAAAAGGTATAAATTCCACAAGTAATTAAAGCGAACAAAAAAGCCCGCCCGCCGGATGTTCCTTCCTCGTTTGCTACTGCATTAGTGTCGTTTGTCAGACACACAAACCAATAAATGCCGTAGATCCCACAAGTCACCAGTGACAAAATGATACAAAGAGCAATATTTCTCTGTTGTACTGTTCCCATAATACTTTCTCCCTAATTATTTTATTTTACTTACTTGATAAAATAAATATATCACTCTTTTTATCAAACTGCAACATCCATTGTGGCATAGACCGGATCTCCCTCCTCGCCTGCATCTCAATAAGTTCATCAAACTGTTCCTATCGTGCAATCAGTTTGTTAAGCTCCAGCTCGGTACTGGCAATCATCCCATCAACCATCCCCAGTTGCGCAATCAATTCGTTAAGTTCCTGCAGCGCAATCAGCTCATTCCGTTCCTGCTCGGTGATGGCAATTTGCACATTAAGCTGATCCTGTAGCGCATTAAGCTCATTCCGTTCCTGCTCGGTGATGACAATTTGCACATTAAGCTCATTCCGCTCCTGCTGTGCTTCATCAGGTCTCTCAATATACATACGGATTTCCGCCTCTGCACAATCTAAAATTGCCATCTTCAGATCCGCTGCGCCTGTCTGTCGATATGCTTCCGCATATGCTATCGTATAATTTCCATAATAAATAAGCTCCCGATATTCCACTGGCGAATTTCGAATGTAATCCTGCGTTGCCGAGGATGCCAGCGGTTCCCCTGCAATATGGTCAACCAATCCGCCTATAATGGCATCCGTATCCAATTGTCCGTATTCCACCGCCTGCGCGTGACAATCCATGCATAAAATCATCTTGTACAGATCTGACAGTTTACGGGAACCGTCTTCATGATAAGATTCCGGGAAATTTTCCTGCATACAGGCTTTATAGTCTTCTCCCGTAAGGTCATTGACCGCCACAATACCGTCTTCTTCCACACGATATCCCCCGTCCGCATCCCAAATAAGCGTAATGACCATTGGCGCGGCAGAAATGGTTACCAGTTCCTTTACGCCGTCTTCCTTAAGATCCATATCCTTATACATGGCATAAATATAATATACTGCCGTTTTGCGTGCATCCATTTCATCAGCCAAAACAAACATATCCACCGAACGTATCATAATGCCGGCGCAGGAAAAATCAGCAGGGACAGCATATGCCTGATAATATCTGATCACCGCCGCCCTTAACGCCTCCACTGCCGAAGCATACTCTGCATCATCAAAAGCATCGTTCATACCGGGCGAAGATCCTGCATCGCCGGAAGCAATATTCATGCCGGAAGCAGCCACTTTAGGATTAGTGACCAAACAGGCCGCAGCAGCCACGCACAAAATCATCGCAGCAATCACAGCCGCTTTCTTAGGTTTTTTCCACTTTAAGATATTTTTTATCCGGGCTCTTGTATCTCCCTCCCCAAAAGCAAGCGGCATGCCTGTCATCATACGCCGTCCTGTTGCAAGGCATAAAAGAGCCTCCGAATATTCCGCGCGGATATCCGACATCATCCGCCGCATGACAGCCTCATCACAGCTCATCTCCATATCCTTTACAAACAGATAAAATGCGACCCAGACCAGAGGGTTAAACCAATATACGCATAATGTCATATAAAATAATATTTTAAAGATATGATCGCCTCTTTTGATATGGTGCTTTTCATGCATCAGAATATAATTTTTTTCTGTTTCCGTAAGCTTTGACGGAAGATAGATCCGCGGATATATAATGCCCATAACAAAAGGCGTCACAATATGATCCGCTCGATAAATCCCATCTTCTACTTTCACGGAACCCACCAGCTTTTTTAAAAGTCGCACCAGACTAAATATGCTATATATAAGCAATGCCACAACACCGGCAATCCACAATACTACTCCCGTTGTAACAAGAATCTCCTGTAGATCATATGTCGTTTCCGTTTTTTCCACCCCGTGCATCTCCTCTGAAGCAAGTCCATCAGGGATGATTTCAAAGTTTACCGCCGTTATTTCCCTTACGGAATTGTCCACATATGGAATATAGGTAATCACACCCTCCTCCGTTACCGGAGTATCAAACATCCCCATCAAAGACACTGCGGAAGATATGGACACCGGGCAAAGCAGCCGGAATAAAACAATAAACCACAACAGATAAGAATATACTTTCGGCGCTTTTCTTAACACCAACCGAAGCAGGAGCACTGCTATGATCACGATACTGGCAGTCATACTCATATTGACGATTCCGGACAACATTTCCAACAGCATAGCTATTTCCTCCTATTCTCTTCTATCAACCGTTCCAGGTCCTCTATTTCCTGTTCGGAAAGTTTTTTTCTTGTGGTAAATGATGCCAGAAATCCCGGCAGCGATCCCGAAAATGTTTCTTCAATAAACTGTTCGCTCTGGATCGCATAATAATCCTGTCTGGAAATCAGGGATGTGACGACTCCCTCCCGGTTCTGAAAGATTCCCCTTTCGCACAATCTCCTTAATACGGTATATGTAGTAGATTTCTTCCAATTCAGTATTCTGCTACACATTGCCACAAGATCTCCCGAACCTACCGGTTCATTCTCCCATATCATATCTGCGAATCTGGCTTCAATAGCGCCCAATTTCTTATCATTCATAATTATTTTGCCTCCATGCTTCTTCTATCATATATCTGTATCAATGGCAAAGGTCTACAATATGTAAACCACCGCCATTAGTTTACATCTTGTAGACCTAATTGTCAAGCTTCTATTTTTGATTATGTTAAACTTCATCAGCGGGAAAATCTATCCACCTTCTCAGTCCTGTGCCTGATCAGCAAATAACAAAAAATCTTAAGATATAATATATCATTTGCAAATCCTTAATCCATTAAAAATTATTCTCTGCTTTTCGGGAAATTGTTCTTATTAACTATTCCACAAACTTAAATATTGTTAGTATGATTATAACCTATTTTTCACAGGCACACAATTTAAAAAGGGAGAAAAAAACTGATAAAATAAAGATTTTTAATAACTCAACCACTGGTTTGTATACTTATCCGTTAAAATATTGTAATCTTATATTTAGAAAATTCAGGCTATTATAAAATGCGATACGCAGGTTACGGAAAGGTATGGTTACTATGATGGATCAGGTCAAAATCGGAGCATTTATTGCCGCATGTCGTAAGGAGCAACAGCTTACCCAGGCACAGCTGGCAGAAAAACTAAACATTACAGACAGGGCAGTTTCCAAATGGGAAAACGGAAAAAGTATGCCGGATTCCTCTATTATGCTGGAACTATGTGAAATATTAGGGATAAATGTAAATGAATTGTTAAGCGGTGAACGGATGGATACGGATGCTTATGCGCAAAGCGCAGAAGAAAATTTAATCATCCTGAAAAGAAAAGATGAAAACAGCAATAGAAAAAATGTTTTGTTTGCTTTCATTTATTCCATTGTCCTTTTTCTTGGGATCGTAGTCTGCTCCATATGCGATATTGCCATTACCGGAGAATTGACCTGGTCGTGCATTACATTAAGCTCTATCATTTTTGCCTATGTGATCACTTTCCCGATCGTGATCCTTGGAAAAAAAGGCATCACCGGAGGTCTGATGGCGCTGAGTATTTTTCTCATTCCCTATCTTTATCTGCTGGGCATCCTGATCAATGTACCGGCAGTATTTACCATCGGCTGGCGTATGTCACTGATCTCCCTCGTATATCTCTGGAGCATATATTTTGTTTCCTGCCGTCTGTGCGCCAGAAAATTCCGTGCTGCCGGAATCAGTGTGCTGCTTGCCATTCCACTTAACATTTGCATCAATGTCACATTATCAAAACTGCTTGCTGAGCCAAGAGCAGATATCTGGGACATCCTCACTATATTTATACTGCTTATCATTGCTTTTTTCTTATTGAGCATAGATCACGCCCTAAGCAAGGTGAACTTACTTAAGTAATATATTTTTGAAAAAACCTGCATTCGTCCTTATTACACCTGACAGCATCTTCCAGCTTCATATTCACATGGAATACATGCCCCAGCGTTTTTTCAGAATTTCCATAAAAATGATATTCAAACTCCACTTCCTGTTCCGTCAGGCGTTCCGCCATATATGGCGTATGCTTTTTCAGGAAGTCGCCGCTTGCCGTCATCAGATAGGTCGGCGGAAAATGAGCCGTGACGTATCTTTCTGGAGAAACAAGCTTTAATTTCTCCGGTGTCCCCTGTTTGGGAAGCAGATCCGCCATAATGGAAAAAGTAACCTCCTCCCTTTTCTTTTCATCCGCCATATCATAGATGCCGCAGTTCAGCGCAACCGCCGTCGGCACAAAACCTTCCGGAATCTGCAGATCATAATTCTTTGCATATTCCTCATTGGTGCAGATGGCAGAATAAAGACTCAGAAGATGCGCTCCTGCAGAATCTCCTACCCCGAAGATGTATCGTGCATCAAATCCATATTCTTCCGCATGCTCCAAAACCCATGCAAACACGCTGTTTATATCTTCAAGCTGGCTGGGGAATTTATATTCCGGCGCAAGACGGTAAGAAAAGTTCACCACTGCAAATCCATACCGGGCAAGGCTCATGCAATAATACTGATAACGATCTTTATCACCATATACCCATGCACCGCCGTGCACACTGACAATCACAGGCAGCTTCCTTCCCTCCGAAGCAATCGGACGATAGACATCCAAACACTGCCACTTCTCATCAGCGCCATATAAAATATCATCAAACCTCTTGATATCCTCCGGCGGGGTCAGACCCGCATCCCTGATGTCGTCTCCCTCCCGGAAATTTTTCCGGATGGATTCACTTAATTCAGACATTTACCGTTTCTCTCCTCCTAACCTCCATACCTTATTTTAATGATACTTTATGCGTGATCAGATACCGTTCTCCCTGCAGCTCCTCCACCTGCAGCTGCATCTCACAGTCTCCGGCATCTATTTCAATCATGACATCAGTCATATATTCATCCTTATAAGTGCCATTATCCATTTCCTGTTCCCATCTGGCCAGCAGCTGTTTTCCCTCTATCACATTATAGAAGGTGTAATCCCCTTTGCCATTTGCCAGGATCCGGTTATGGCAGTTCTGGTAATATCCCGCCATATCCTTTAAGACCTGCGACTCCGATATGCCGACATCCGCCAGAGTCCTTAATGAACCTGTCTGATTGGACGAAGTGGTCTGATTCGATGAAGCTGTCTGATTGGATGATGCTGTCTGCGTCGGCTTTTCCAGATTGCGGTATGCCCTGCCATTGCACGACGGCAGATACACGGAAAGCTCCTGTCTTACATGATTGCTTGCGTAATCCGCATCGGTCTTATTAAAATAATCATAGGTGCCGTCACCGACATCATCCCATGTCGTATCCACATTGTAACAGCCGTCATCCAGCACGATGATATTCCACGCATGTCTTTCTCCGGCATAGCCCGCACAATAATAGCATGGGATATCCAGCTGCTGCATCAGATATTGAAATGCCCTTGCATATCCTGCGCATACCGTCCGCCCGTTTACCAGCGCACTGTACGCACTCTGGTTCATCTCCGCCCTGAGATCATAGGTAATACTGCCTATCAGCGCATCATGGACATATACTTCTTTTGCGTAATCACTTGATAATCCCCGCGCTTTGTCAAGGATCTCCCTCGCCCTGCTCTCATAAGCCGCTTTTGCACTTTCCAGATTTTGCGCAGTACGGTTAAATTGCAGGCCGATCTCCGCACATCGTCCTTCCGGGGTATATTTGCAGTAATACGCCGTGTCCAGCCAGAACAGCTCCGGATGGTCGTTATATACCGCAGTCAGCGCGTATTTCAGCTGACCTGACGTAATCGGTTCCAATGGTGCAAATGCAGCGTTCAGTTCTTTCGCATTAGCATAGATCTGGCAATAAATATGCTGCCCCCTCTCATCCAGCATGCCATAGTATGGATACCAGTACGGATCAAACGTCAGCCCTTCCCCGGTAAATCCTGTGCCTAGCTGGTTTTCAATCTGCTCAGCCTGCGCGCTGCTGACCGGTATGTATTCCTCCTGCAGAGGCTGATATCCATTCTTGCCGCTGACCGCATTGGGAATGGTCAGACCGGACGTGTTAGGCGCGACATATGTAGAAGCAGTATCTTTTGCTATTCCTGTGCTGCTCCAGTCCAGCGACCCATTGGAAGCCGGTTGGTTATTTCCATTAGGAATTACCGTCTGATTCACATTATAATCAGGAAACAGCGGCGTCTGAACCGGCTCGTTGACAATATCATTGTCCGATACGCCGTCCCCCACGGGATCCGGCAAGTCCGAATCCGTATGATTAATGCTCAAAGATACTGACTGATCCTCTTTCGGGAAAAGGGAATCCCCTATCCTTTTAGAAAGCTCCGGATTTAACGCGCATATGATAATAAACAGAAAAATCAATACCAACAGGGTTATGATCAATTTTGAAAATTTATTAAGGATGCCCATATAAATAACCATGCCTTTCCGTAACCTGCGAATTCGTGCTGCCGCAGGTACAATATTTGCAAGATGAATAAATTTCTTTTGCGAATACCATCTTTATTTTAAACCACTTTTTCTATTCTATCAACACCCAGCCTTGACAATAATTTTTATTCTCGCTATTATTGATAAGTATCGCTTATATTACATAATTCTGGAGATTTCAAATGCCGAAAAAACTTAACTCACTATTTGGCGCGCAGGATATGACTGTCGGCAGTCCGGTAAAAGTAATTGCTAAATTTGCAATTCCTCTTTTGATCGGTAATCTGGCGCAGCAGCTCTATTCCACAGTTGACTCTGTGGTGGTAGGAAAATATTGTTCTATAGAGCGCAACGGCTACAACGGCATAGATGCGCTTTCCGCAGTAGGCGTGTCCGCGCCGATCATCAACTTGCTGCTTGTGTTATTTATCGCAATCTCTACCGGTGTGGGGATTCTTGTCGCGCAATATTTCGGAGCAAAGGATAAAAAACGTCTTTCTGTCTGCGTCGGCACCTCCATTACCCTTGTTTTTAGCGCCGCCCTGCTTGTTACGGCAGCAGGGGTTCCTCTTTCCCGACCTCTGCTTACCCTTATCAACACTCCGGCAAAATATTATGATCTGGCGGCTGCCTATCTGCAGATCATCTTTTGGGGAATCATCGGTGCGGCTTTCTACAATATTGTCTCCGGTATCCTCCGCGGACTTGGCGACAGCCTTTATCCTCTGATCTTCCTGCTGGTTTCCGCAGGCTTGAATATCATACTGGATCTTTGGTTTGTAGCCGGCCTCGGCATGGGGGTACAGGGCGTTGCATTGGCGACTATCCTTGCCCAGGGCGTCTCCGGACTTTTATGTATCATCCGTCTCCTTCGGATGAAAGATATTGTAGAGATCACCAGGAAAAATCTGATCCCTAAATTTGACGTTTGTAAGAAAATATTAAAGCTTGGACTTCCCTCCGGCATTACACAGGGAATTTTCTCCCTTGCGCTTGTAATGGTGCAGAGTCTGACCAACCAGATGGCGGACTTTGTTCCCGCTATTAATACTGCCATCATGCGTGTAGATGGATTTGCCGTACTGCCTGCTTTTACCTTTGGGCTTGCAATCTCCACCTATATCGGTCAGAATATCGGCGCCGGACGGACAGACAGGCTAAAACCCGGTGAACGGGCAGCGCTATGTCTTACCCTGTGCGTCTCAGCGGTCATCGTACTTGCACTGCTCCTTTTTGGCAAACAGTTTATCGCCTTCTTTATAAATGAAGAAAATACAGATCCTATCATATATCAACATGTGGTAGAACTGGGTGGACGCGGGTTAAAGATCCTCGCTGCAGGATATATTGCCATGGGAATCATCCAAATCTATGGCGGTATCTTAAGGGCCGCAGGAGATACGTTATCAACGATGGTGATCTCTCTTATCACCACGGTTGTAGTACGCGTCCCTCTTGCTTATCTTCTTGCAGCTTGGAACAGTTCAGAAGACTGGCCGAATGGACACCCGGACGCCCTCTTTTTCTCCCTGCTGATCTCATGGCTTTTAAATGCGCTGCTTACCTATCTCCGATACCGACAGGGCAAGTGGCGGCAGATCGACCTTGTAGGGCAAAAAAATGCAGAATAAAAATTAAAGCACTAAAAACTTATATTTTTCTACACTGTATAGCGGCACAAACGGAACCATGATCGGCACTTTCTTCACATATGCCTGGTATTCCGGGTCATCACCGTAGTTCTTATTCTGCCGGATCTCCAGTCTTCTTGCGCCGCTGAACATGACATAGATAATTCCCAGATAACCAGCCACCGCAACGCTCCACTGTCCAACTGTACAAAATGATGATGTGCCGACAACCAATACCCCTGTCCATATGATCATTTCTCCCAGATAATTAGGACATCTCACGATCCTGAACAGTCCCTTGTCACAGAATCTTTTCGGATTGACCTTCTTCTGTCTGTTCTTACTGATATCAGAAGCAGATTCCAATACCAAACCAAAGGCCATAAGCACTATCCCTATATAAAATGCCACGTCCCCATGGACATCCTGATTCTCGATCCGGTAAAATACCGGGGAAACCATCAGCACATAAAGCAGTCCGCAGGAAATCCATAGAAGTACTTTGATTCCAAGCTTCATATCAGAACCATCCTTGATCTCCGTTTTCATATGCTTTTGATAACTTACGCTTTTGACTTCACGAAACAGCAGATAGCCGCTTAATCTGCATCCGTACAGAATCAGCAGCGCACACAGTACAATCACGGGCAGCGTCAGATCCTCACGGAACAATATCAGCATCGCCAATCCCTGTCCCGCTATGGCAGCGCCATAACCTATGGATATAAAATACACATACTTATAAAATCCCACCGCGCTGCACAATAATGCCACTCCAAATAAAATCAGAAAATTGATAGAAAATGTCATATTAATAGCCATACCTTTCGTCTTGATATAAAATGATATAAGTTTCCATTTTATAAATATTCAACTCAAAATCCCCAGATGCTCCAATAATATCTTTATTCCCAGAAGCATCAAAATAACACTTCCTGCAGCCTGCGCCTTCTTTTCAAATTTATTGCCGAAGATGCTTCCCACCTTTACACCCACAGCAGACAGGATAAATGTCGTACAGCCGATCAGTATGACAGCAGTCCAGATATTCACATCACCTGCCATCGCAAGGGAAACGCCGACTGCCAAAGCGTCGATCGAAGTTGCCACCGCCATGACAAACATCGTCTTAACAGACAGATCTCCGCTCTCCTCCTCTCCCTCTTTCTTTGACAATGCCTCCCGAAGCATATTCTCTCCAATAATGAATAACAAACCAAACGCTACCCAATGGTCATAAGCAGCAATCGCGTCTGCAAACATTCTGCCCGCCAGATAACCAATCAGAGGCATCAATGCCTGAAAACTGCCAAACCATCCACCACAGACTGCCATACCCTTCACTGAAGCCTTTTTCATAGATAATCCCTTGCATATGGAAACAGCAAAAGCGTCCATGCTCAATCCTACTGCTAACAACAGTAATTCTATAAATCCCATAAAATTTTCTCCTTTGATGCTTCTGCGCTCATAATGCCATAATCACACTCCATGCCGCCAACAGCTTATCCATGGAAAACGCGGCATTGGCAGGACTTGTGGACGGAAGCTTTGTAATCTCTCTTTTGCATGCCGGATAACAATACTGCATGTACAGCTCATATGCTTTACCGCCGTTCGCATAGATTCTTTCAATGGGTGCATGATCTAAGATCTTTTGCATATCGTTGGGAATCACATTTTTGATGGAGCTGTCGCTGGAACCGATAATATCGCACTG
>VIDN01606999.1_pt1 | contig 20535 bp, 21 predicted proteins | sample 5025121 | NCBI WGS metagenome assembly VIDN01 (sample SAMN11852952, study PRJNA449069) | gut metagenome | isolation source: stool from female vole | host: Microtus ochrogaster | place: USA:Florida | collected 2017 | reverse complement strand
TGTTTGGTGTCGCAACTTAACAATACTACTTTTAGGACTTGGTTTCCACTGTTTTAATTACTAAGAAGGCAAAACTGCGCCACAGCCTCGGCAGGCCATCGCGCAGCGATTTTGTTCAATTTCTTTTTTACGATTCCTCATCCCCGTATTTTTCCTGCAGCATCTTGTTGATCTCGCCAGCCTGCTTTTTATCAATCAGATAATAGAAAATAAAAACTAAAAGATATACAAGTCCCACATATATGACCATTGTAACAATTCCCACAAAACCAAAATCCACCCAGCCAAACCTTACTCCTAAAAAACTCATAATTACACATAAAACCATATAATGTAAGATAAATTTCACCCAGGACTTGACTTTCCCATCATTTTCTTTTGGAAGCATGAAAACCGTTGAAAGTGTGGTGACAAATGAAGATAATAAAATCATTCCGAAAATATCCACGGTAACCGTTTCCACTCCGGCAATCGTATAACCAGCTCCGCATACAACGAAAATACCTACTGTAACATAAAGAAAGCGTTTTATAAAATTTCCAATCATCTTCCTCCTGCCCTCCTATATCCTGATCTTTTTCTTTAAACTTGACACATATTGGCGGGAAACAATTATTTTTTCGTCATTTTTCAGCTTTGCTTCAAAACGGCCGTTAAAGATTGGTTTTACATAAGCAATCTTAGAAACATTCACTATGGCGGACTTGGAGATTCGCAAAAAATCCGTATGTTCGTAGTCCTGCTCAATTTCATATAACTTTTTGCGTATTTCAAAGGTTTCCTTTGCCGTATATGCAAAAACCTTATTATCAACGGCTTCAAAATAATAGATTTCTTTCAAAGACAGTTTCACGATTTTATCTTCTATATAACCTGTCAGCTGATCTTCCGCGCGCAGCGACTGGATCACCTTCAGCAGCCTTTCGTCCAAAGAGGCACAGCGGACAATGATCTCGTCTTCTTCACCCGGTTTTGCAACTTCAATCGTTATTTTCATTCCATTCCTCCATGTCAGAGCAGTTTTACTGCGATGACACGCGATGAGAAATCCGCGCAGGCGGTTTCTCATCTGCGATCAAAACAATTTGAGTCTCTGACTCAAATTGTTGATTGAAAAATAAGATATCAATCTTATTTTTCAATCTATCCTCTTTTTATCTATCCGACTTCTTTTCATATTTTAACATACACATGCCCACCGCCAGGAAAAATACGCCGCATACGGACAAAATCAGGCATTCGTCTCTTAGATTTAGTGTATGATCCGCAACCGTCAACCGGATGCCCATGATTTCCCTATACTCTTCTACAACATCCATGGACACTCCCTGGAAGGCCGTTTCCAAAATAGATTTTGTCATTATACTGCGGAACATGGAAGTCCCATAAATCACCGGAGTACACTTCATTAACCCTGCTATACCGTCAGCCAGAGAACCGATGGGAATATAGATTCCGCCTAAGAATCCGACCAGAGTTCCTATGACTGTGCCGAAACCGCTCCACGCCCCTTCCGTTTTTGCCATGATCGACAACGGATACATTAAAGCAGCATAAACGAAGGAATTTAACATAATCAACGCCACCAGCTCTACATGCTCTATACCGGTATATGGCTCCATACCGCTTGCCATACTATAGACTTCCGTAATCGCCAATGTTAACAGACACACAAATACCGAAGCCGTCCATGCCGACGCAATATAGCCCAATGCAATTTTCAGGCGGCTGATGGGCGCCGTATAAATCGCATTTAATTTTCCGCTTACTCTATCCTTGATCATACCGGAATATACCGCCAGACTCACCGTCACGGCGTTAATAGATAATATTCCTGCACATGTCCATGATAACACAAGGAGTTCCGCATTTTTCCTATTCGCTTCATATTCTGTTTGAGCGAAAGAGTCTAATATTTCCAAAATCCCATCAATATTCATATCCCCAAGGAAAAATACCATAAGACATATGACAATCAAAGCAGATAAAAGAGAAAAAAACACCGCCCCTTTGTCCCGCAGATAAACCTTTAAATTTCTTGCCGTTAATACCAGACATTGCTCCATCATGACGCCCTCCCTATTGATCCAGTTCTTTTCCAACTACATTTACAAAAACATCATCCATATTGCCTTGAATCACTTCAAATCCCTCTATTTCATGAAGATGCTCCTGTATGATCGGCGCTGCATCCAAGGTGGAGTTGATCGGTATATTGACACATTGATCGTTGTAATAAAGCTTTAATTTATCTTTTGCATACTTCTCCTTTAACTCAAACGGCGTTCCTGCAGTCACGATCTTCCCATGATCTATGATAATAATGTCATCCGCCCTGGCAGCCTCCTCCATATAATGGGTAGTTAAAAATACGGTCATTTTTTCCTCTTGCTGCAGCCGTTCCACGATATTCCACACATCGATTCTGGTTGCAGGGTCCAGTCCTGTTGTTGGTTCGTCCAGAAACAGGATCTCCGGCGCATGCATCAGCGCTGCGGCGATTTCACACCTTCTTTTCTGGCCGCCTGACAGCGTCTTATACGGTTTCTTTAATATTTCATCTAATTTCAATTCCTGCGTTAATCTGTCGCACTGCGCCTTTGCCTCTTTCTTGGAAATACCATGGATCACTCCCCTGCAAAGCAGATTTTCCTGTACGCTGAGTAAATCGTCTAAACAATTTTGTTGATAGACGATCCCTATTTTCTTACGAATCTGTGCATCGTCTTTGGCAAGTTCATATCCGCATATTTTAACTTCTCCGTCATCATGCTTCAGCAAAGTGGACAGCATGTTGATTACCGTCGTCTTGCCGGCTCCGTTGACGCCTAAAAATCCAATCAGGCTTCCTTCCCTTACCTGAAAGGAAATATGGTCCACCGCCAGATATTCACCATATTTTTTGGTCAGATTCCTGATTTCGATACTGTACATGTTAATTCTCCTTTCCGAACATGTAAGTGTATCTTATCAAAACCAGACCATAAAGCAATACCATGGGAACTAAGCTGCATTTGTGATAAGGTAACCTGCTGAATAAATCAGGTAACATTCAAAGAATCTGCTGATTAAAGCGTTTCCTTTGGCTTCTTTCCCGTAAGATAATACACCGCCAGCGCCGTGCGGTGGGACAGATCCTCCTTTGCAAGAATAGAAGTAATATAATTCTTCACCGTACCCTCCGAGATAAAAAGGCGGTTCGCAATCTCCTTGTTAGACAGCCCTTCCGCTACGGCTCTGATAATATCCATTTCCCTTGCCGTATAACCCTCTTCAGAAAAACCGCCTGCCTTGACGTCTGTATTTTTCGCAAGGTTCTCTAAGATCGCCTCTTCCATAACGCCGGTGCCATGATATACGGATTTGATCATCTGTTTTAAATGCTCCGGCGTATGGTTCTTGATCAGATACCCCTTCGCACCATTTTTCAATGCGTTCTGTACCAGCTCATCATCATCAAACGTCGTAAGGATCAGAACTTTCCCAAGATTGTTTTCCACAATATATTTGGTAGCCTCTATGCCGTCCATCCCGGGCATCTGAATATCCATCAGGAAAATGTCCGGCGGATTTTTTCCGGCAATTTCAATCGCCTCCCGTCCATCTCTTGCACAGCCGATCACTTCAAAATCTTCATCCACATCCAATATGATCCTCATTCCATCCCTTACAAAATCGCTATCATCTGCAATAATTATTTTTATTTTGTCCATGTCCTCACTCCTTCCTATAACGGCAGCAGCATATTGATGGTAAATCCAACCTCTGTTTCAAAATCCAGAATACCGTTGATCTCTCTCATTCTTTTCCGCATTCCTGAGATCCCCATTCCGTCGGTCATTTCCTTGCAGCCAACGCCGTTATCCGATATGCTGCAGCGGATCATCTGATTCCATACATGCACGCTGATCTTAATACGGCTGCACTTTGCATATTTCATAGAATTGGAAACCGCTTCATAAGCATTGTCCAAAATCACTTCCAGATATTTCTCCGGAATCTCCTTCAGTTCTCCCTCTGTGATCAGTTCCGCCTCTACTCCCTTCAATCTGCAATCTTCGCACAGTTTTTCCAACTGCAAAATTGCAAGCTTATACTTCTCCGGGCGCTCTTTTCTAAGAATCATCCGGATCTCATCCATTCCGCCGCGCAACTGGTCAATAACCGCCTGTATCATTTTCTTAGACGTTTCCGGCTCCTTTTCCATCAGCACCTTCACCGCCTCTAACTGATATACGGAACCATTAATATTGTGTCCAAGCTTATCATGCAGGGTCTGGGAAAGTTCTTCCCTTTCTTCTAACATTTGATTTTCCGCCTGCAGCAGGCTCTTTCTTACCTCTTCCTGCATTTCATGCTCCCTGCGGTTCATGCTGTGCTTTAATCGTTGTTCCGCAATGGTGTCTTCCCTGGTCTGTTTACGATAGGATTCCACGATAAAGTCATGTTGGAAATAAATGATTCCCATGAAAAGCGTAATAACAAACTGTACCTCCCATCCGATCTCGCCGGGCAAAAAGGCCAATCCTAAGGGCAGCAGATACCATGGAAGCCTTGGTTTACAATAAGTCAACCCTTCATAACACAAGAAAATAAAAAGCAAAATGTATGCCGTTCCAAGGGCAGCTATGATATAGATCATCAAAACGGCAGCCACCCCTAACAGCCAGATCCGTTTCTTCGTTTCTATCAATTCTTTGCCGGCAACCAAGCCGATAAACAACGCCAAAAACAGGAGCACCTCTGCCGATGCCCCTGTCAATACTGACTGTACTAGAACAATATAGATTACCAATAGCAGCAATAGCGCCATGCGAAGCAGGACAAAATAATGGTCCCGGAATCGTTCTTCCATACGCTGTACCCCTCTATTCATACCTCTTTATTTTCAATCCCACACCGCCTACACTGATAATCATGATCAGATAAGCCGCTGTAACACATAATAACACAGAATACCCGCTTTTGTCCCCTGTTAATAATAATTCCGATGCATCCATAAACCATTTCTGCGGCATAAGATAAGAAAGGGCTTTCAATAATTCCGTTGTATCCTTCAATGGGAAATATAATCCTGCCAGCAATGCCGAAATAGACCAGATGGAAAATACCGCATAGTTGGCACTCATAGCATCTCCAAGCAGCACCCCAACCAGAAGGCTTAACGCGCTAAAGATCAGTCCCAGGAGAAAAATGACCAGGCAAAAGCTTACCATATTGATTCCCATATCTAACCCCGGAATCAAGGACAGACAAACTGCCAGCACCATTGTCTGCAGTACGCAGATCACGAATGCCACGATGAACTTAGAGATAAAATAATCCCTGCCCTTTATTTTGGTCAACATAATTCTGGTAAATACCCTGTTGTTCTGTTCTTCAATGACCGAATGTGCTACAAAGACACCGCAGAATAAAAATCCCAGAGTAATAATCGCAAATGCATACCCGATCCGTGCCCGCTGATTGGTCTGCTCCTGTGTCAATTCAAGCTCTTCCCTGCCCGCCAGATTTACCACGCTTTTTTCCGGCATATTCTGCCGGATGCCGGTCAGCATATCTAATATGACAGAGATATCATTCCCTGCTAAGCTTTGCACCTGCTTTATTCTCTCAAATAAACCAGTCAGTTCTGATACAAAAAGTTCCTGACGTTCGTCTTCCGATACAACATAGAGCTGTACCCCCTGTTCCCATACACCATCCAACACCGCCTCGTCAAACTCCTCTTTTAAGTAGAGCAGCATCCCGGCCCGGTCATTATACGCATCCCTTTTTGCAATCTCCTCTACTTCCTCTTCGGTCAGACCGCTGACATCACAGCGACAGATGGAAAACATCCCGCTTTCCGCTATCTCATTTAATACATATTCCGATAGATCACTTTCGGATGCATCATACACCTTAATAATACAAGCCGATGTATTTCCCAGGTAAACCGCTTTTTCTGAAGGATCCCCTAACTCCAGAACAACAACACTGTCTTCCTCATCTGAAAACAACGTATTGTTCGTTTTCAAACTCAGGATCAGCGCGGATATTGCCGGAGCTACCAGAAGAAAAAATAAAAATCCTTTATTTCTCAATAATAATTTCAAATTCATCCTAATTAATGAAATCATGCTCTCCCCCTCTTTCTGATACTGCCTGCCAGGATTGCGATTACGGAACAGATCACCGTAACTGCCAATGAATATATTAATGAACCGGCCACATAATCACTTTTTCCCATACATGATAATTCCACCAATGCCCGGTTGCCGTGATAAATCGGCGACAACTGCTTTACAAGATCCGGCCAGCGGGAAAACATATAGGTTTCAAAACTTCCTCCAAAAAATCCCATGAACCATACAACCATAAACAGCATAATCACGGTAATGACCAAATTGTCTGTGATATTATAAAACATCAGTCCTAAAGCATTTCCCGCCATGATCATCATCAAAACAATGAAGGCAGATAATATGAGATTTCCCCAATGGATATCAAAAAGCAATATGGTAATCCCCGTTGTCACCGCCATAGCCACAGACACCACCAGCGTAAGCGGGATAAACTTGCTAAGATAGTTCTGCGTCTCGGATATATTGCTCACCTGAAATCTCCGTACAATCCCGTATTTCTTTTCATTTCCCAGAACTCCTGTGGCACATATCGAACAGCACCAGCAAAAATACACGATGTAGATGATACCGTAGTAATCCACCGAATCCACCGCAGGCATAAACTCCAGTTCTGTGACCGGCAGTACCACCTCCTGCTCCTCCATGCGCAAGATAGCATTTACACCCTCCTGCATCGCTCTGTGCATGAAATATTCAAGAGTAATGCCTTCCACCTCGTAATCCCCGCTCTTATATACTACATATCCGTCCTCCGAGAACTCCACAAATCCTGCAAGTTCATTTTTCTCCATCACATCCTGAATATCGCCCTCCGGATATTCATAGAAAAGAATACCCGATTCTTCTCCCGCAAGTTTGACGGCTTCTATCATATGATCATCCGCCGTCTCCTGCAGCCTGTATCCCACTGCAAATTCATCTACCCCTTCATAAGACTTCATTAACTCCGTAAATGCACTGGATAATACCGCAATCACCAGAATCGGTCCCAAAAGCATCACCACTATGCTCCAGGTATTTCGGAACATGAGCTTAAAATTGTTCTTTATCAAATAACGAATCATATCTGCTCCCTCACTATTCTGTATAATCTCTAAGTTTCTTCCCTGTCAATGTCAGGAAAACTTCCTCTAATGTGATGTGTTCGTCATCGCCGTTCACCAGTCTTTTTAGTTCTTCACTGGTTCCGCAGGCAATTATTTTTCCGTTGTCCATAATGGCGATCCGGGTGCAGATGGCTTCCACTTCCTCCATGTAATGACTCGTATAAATGACCGTTGCTCCCCTTTTGTTCGACTCCTTGATCTTATCCAAGATAAAGTTTCTGGACTGCGGGTCGATTCCCACGGTAGGTTCATCAAAAATCAAAAGTTCCGGGTGATGCCCGATGGCGCAGGCAATGTTCAGCCTTCGTTTCATACCGCCGGAAAAGTTTTTGGCAAATTCCTGTTTCCGCTCTAACAGCCCCACATACTCCAGCGACTCATTCACTTCCTTTTTTAACTCTTCTCCCTTGATTCCATAAAGAGAGGTGAACAGTTCTACATTCTCCCATGCTTTCAGATTGCCATGAACAGCAAGTTCCTGCGGGATATAGCCTACCTTATGAATAATCTCCTTTTTCTGTTTCCATGGATTCTTTCCCAGCAGTTCAATCTCCCCCGCTGTAGGCCGTACAATCGAACAGATCATGTTCATGGTGGTGCTTTTGCCCGCCCCATTCGGCCCCAATAAACCGAAAATTTCTCCCTGTTTAATTTCAATGTTCAAATTGTCTACAACAGCCTTATTGTTGTATTTTTTTGTTAAATCTGTGGTTTTTAATACGATACCGCCCATTTTTCGCTCCTTTATTGTACATTTCTTATTACAATGATATCTTACCAAGCCTGAGCGTTCGGCGGTAGTGAAAAAAGAACTGTTTAGAGTATGACTTTTGTCATATATTTGATCAGTTGATATGCCAACATCGTCAGAAGAAAGCTTCCAATGGCAATCCCCGACACTTGCACTATTGTATTTTTGCACATCTGCACCATATAATATGCCACTGCTACAAGGATGGACTGATGTAAAATATAGACAGGGTAGGACGCCTGATTAAAGTATTCTGTAAATTTCGTCCGCTGATTTAAGAACTTCTTCCCCAGAACCAGCAGGCATAAGATGGCATTCCAGCCGATATAGTTGATCCATAAATCACCGTAATAGGTAAACTGATAATACAAAACAATCAATGCAATGGTGCCGACCAGGCAAAGCCCCAGAAGCCATCGTATGTTTTTTTCCAGCCTTTCCATTACCAGATCATTGCTCAGCACATAATACCCAATGAGATACAGCATCAGATTTTTCCCAATACTAAAGCTCCCAAAATTCCCCAGATAATACATTAACCACACAGGAAGAAATAAAAGGAAAATTCCAATGGTGGGAATCCTTTCTACTTTTACGGCAAGTCTTTCATAAGGTATCAGACGAAACAATATCAATGAGATCATAGAGATCACAAACAGAAAAAGAATAAACCATAAATGTCCCGGAGTAAACGCCCCATCATAGCCGGTGAAATCCGTCAGATGCGTAAAGAAATATTTCCAATGATCTAAGAGCCCTCCGGAATACCCATCAAAGTATTTTCTGGCATATAATGCCTGAAACGGCACAAGGAACAGCAGACCGAAGACAAACGGGAGCATCAATTTGCGGACTCTCTGCCGGATAAATTCTGATACCGTCCTTTTTTTCAGCGCGAAACGGGCGCTGATTCCCGCCAGCACAAAAAGAATCGGCATAAACCACGGATTCACCAGTACAATCAGGGTACTGAGCAGTCTGTTCTCCCCCATCCATATATAAAAACGGGAGCCGAAATCATTCCAGACCATAAACGTATGTACAGGAAATAATAACAGAATGGTTATATTCCGCAGATTATCGATATAATGTTTCCTTGTTTGGCTTTGTTCCATCCGTTCTTCCTCTGACTTATAATCATGGTCTGATTCTAAAATTCCGGTTGATAAGCGTATCTGATCATATAATATGCGCAAATATATTATATAGAGGATTTCAATAGAAAACAAGCACATTGATCCACTTGTAGTCCAAAATCAACCGTCTGTTGTAAATCTGTTGAAAATAGTCTGTGCCCTTTCTATAATGACACTCAGAAAGGAGGTGTCCATGATGCAGGTCGAAGTAAGGATAGACGACGCATGCAGCGAACCCAAGGTCATTATTTTAACAGCCCAAATGACGGAAGAAATCAATCACCTTGTACAAAAACTATCCGAAAATAACCCCCAGATCATATCCGGCAGCAAGAATGGAAGAATTGAAATATTAGAACAAAATGATTTGTTTAAAATTTATGCCGGCAACGGAAAAGTATTCGCTACGACCAATAACGGAGAATATCAGTTACGACTAAGGCTTTATGAGATCGAGGAGCGATTAAACCCGTCCCAGTTTGTCCGTATCTCCAATTCAGAGATCATCAACCTGAAAAAGGTCAAAAACTTTGATTTAAGCTTTACCGGCACAATTTGTGTCGAACTCATGAATGGAACAACCACCTACGTATCAAGACGATATGTTCAAAAAATAAAAAAAATATTAGGAATGTGAGGTTAGAAAGGTATGGTTATTAATATAAAAAAGAAGATATTTTTACGCAGTATTTCAGGCTTTCCCCTTGGACTGGCAATCGGATATATCATATCCATCATTGTTTCCCTGATATACTCAAATGGCGATTATACCCCCTGTGAACCCACATTGATAGAGATGATGGGAAGCGAAATCAATGCCGTTATGCTGCAAGCTCTTTTATGCGGGATATTAGGCATGGGATTTGCCGGAAGCTCTGTCATATGGGAAATAGAGAATTGGGGAATTATAAAACAGACAGGTATTTATTTTATGATCGTTTCAGTAATCATGATGCCCATCGCTTATGTTACGTACTGGATGGAGCATAGTTTCAAAGGAGTGCTAAGTTATTTTGGTATTTTTGTTCTTATTTTTGTCATCATGTGGATCATCCAGTATACCATCATCAGACACCATGTCAAAAAAATGAACGAAGCTTTGAAAGCGGTGCAAAAATAGCGCCGCTCTTTTTACGCAAACATATGGTTAAAATAGATTTCCTTAAATGCCGCATAGTTGTTTCGGGAAATCGGTATGACCGCATTATGGTTCGTGATCACCTCTGTCTTTGAGAACTGCTCTACATTGCTAAGATTTACAATATAGCTGCGGTGACAGCAGCAGAAGCCGTTTTCCGGCGAAAACACTTCCGCGCATTTGGAAAACAGTTCACGGATTGCAATGGTCTTATCGTTGGTTAAATGGACAAGAACCTGCTTATTCTGCGCTTCCAGATAATCAACATCAGCAATCACGATCCTGCAAAAACCATCTGCTGTTTTAGCGGTAAAGAAGGTTTTCGGCAGGTCATAGGTTTTCAAAAAATCATCCAGCGTGAGAAATAATTTTTCCTGATCAACAGGTTTTATGAGATAATTAAAGGCTTTTACCTCATAGGAATCCACAGCGAATTCCTTGGAGGAAGTCAAAAAAACAATCGGGACATTCTGATTCATATTCCGAAATTCTCTGGCAACGTCGATACCGCTTAATAACGGCATAATCACATCCAAGAAGATCAAATCCATACATTCGCTCTGATGGGCAGCAATCAGGTCGTCTCCATTGGTAAACCGATAAAGCTTAAGTTTCATCCCATGTTCCTTTGCCCACTGCTCCAATAAAGGGCATAAGGCATCTATAAATTGCTTTTCATCATCGCAGATCGCTATTTTCATCAGGTCTCCTCTAAATAATGATTCTTAAAATGAACGTGTTATCAGTAATTGAAAAATGACACTGCCCGTTTAATTGCTCTACATAGTATATAATACTTTTCACGCCAATGCCATGCCCTTTTTTGCCGGAGGTTGGAATACCGTTGACAAATTTTGGAATCCGTACAATTGGATTTTCCATTTGGAGCAGAAGGTGGTTTTTCTTTTCGGAAATCGTAAGGTTTGCCCACTTCTTTTCCGTGGTCATTTCTTCTAATGCATGCATGGAATTCTCCAAAGCATTGGATAAAATAGTGCAAATCGCAGTATCCGGACAAGGGAGTGTATCTCCTATGGAGATATCACAATGGAACGTAATTTTCATGTCAGTAAACCGTGCATGATAAATAGAAATAACGGCATTGATCATTTCATTATGGCAGTATGCTGCAATGATGGTATCGTCATAGAGATTACCGATTTCCTCAATATACTCGGCTGCCTTCTTCGTATTGTTATTTTGAAGCTGGCTTAGGATAATATTTAAATGATGGCGCATGTCATGCCTTAATATGGAAAGCTTTTCCTTGCTGCGTTTCACCTGGTCTATCTCTTTTTCGATGGAAAGCAGCTGCATTTTCATCAGGTCGCTATACTGTTTGAATTCCTGTTTTTTCTCATATTCCCGGAAATAAACAAACAGAAAGCCAAAGTAGGAGATACAAAAGACGAACCCCATAAATTCAATCACTATTTTGTTGTTGGAATAAAGCAGGTTGGTAATCTTGGTGAAGGAATAGTCGAAAAAGTAGTATATTGTGGGCAGAAACCCTATGATATAAAATTCCCGCGTATCTCTTGCAAAGATGGCTTCCGTCGTGCGGCAAACAAATCTGCATAACAGAAAAAAGAAAATGCATGTGGTCAGAATCCGCGAAGTATAATAACACCACTCTCTGCCTGTAAGCGTCAATGCTAATAAGCCGATCCAGTTGCTTAGCTGGCAGCATAGGTAGGCGGAAAATACTGAGATACAGGAGGAAATAAAGGGATATTTATAATACAGAGTCAAAAATAAGATCAACGGCAAGTGTATGATGATCGCATAGAGCCGGTCAGTAATTTCCGTACCCCACAGAAGAAAATTGACAATATATACGATTCCTTCACACGCAAACAACAGAAACAGCGTAAAGATATTTTTCCGATTCTGCTTTATTCCTAAAAAGAATGCGGAGATATAGATCCCGAACAGCATCGTGGTTAAATTATGTATAAATGACAGAATCTGTACCAACAAAGTTTGTCCCTTCCTGCTTCCTCTAAAAAAGCGCTAATTTAATCAGTGCTTCCTTAGAAACCTCCGGTTGCTATTCTATCATTTTAACCACCAATTGTAAATGTAAGATCATTTGCAATTCACACCATATATTTACCATTCGCGCAAAATGTAAAAACAACTCGAAGAAGTGTGATATAAATAATATGTTGTTTCATAGTTTAAAATAGGAGGATTGTGAGCATGGGCAAAATATGGGAGTTCTTTGACACAATGGATGAACTCGTCTATGTTTCAGATATGGATAACCATGACCTAATCTATATGAATCAAAAAGCGCTTCGTACCTATGGTTTCCATTCCCTTGAAGAAATCGCCGGAAAAAAATGCCACGAGGTGATCCGGCACTGTTCTACCCCCTGTTCAATGTGCAACAATCACGAACTAAAACCGGGATGCTTTAAGGAATGGCGGCATGACAGTCCCTTTCTTGAACAGCAGGTAATGTTTAAAGATACCATGATCCAAGAGGATGGAAGGAACTATCGCATGGAAATTGCCATTGGTCTCGGCAGGCAGGAACAGCGGGACAGTATGGTGAACTTAGAAGCAAAAATCAATGAAGGACTTCGCGTTGCCCTGCAGCAGGAAACTCCCTCCCAGACGCTGGAAGTTCTGTTGGAATATATGGGAATAGCGCTACACGGTGAGAGAACCTATATCTTTGAACGGAATGGGAACGGCTGCGATGACAATACTTATGAGTGGGTGGCAAGCGGCGTCACACCGGAGAAAGATGTCTTACAGAATCTTCCCGCAGAAGTATGCGCCAACTGGTACCGGAATTTTCAAACCGGCAGACATATTGTGATCAAAAATTTAGAGGATATCCGGGAAAGCGACCCCTTACAATATGAAAATCTGAAACGGCAGAATATCCGCTCGTTGGTAGTCGTACCCCTATACAATGAGGGGGAGGTGATCGGTTTTTACGGAATAGACAATCCACCTGAGAAATCCCTGGACTATGCTTCCGATATGCTCCAGATCATGGCGCATTTTATCATTTCCTCCCTAAAGCGGCGAAATCTCATCCGCAAATTTAAAGAAATGAGTTATCGCGACCAGCTTACCCAAATCGGAAACCGTTACGCCATGAACGAATACATTAACAATCTGCAAAAAGAGCAGGGCCTGGGAATCGTTTATTGTGATGTGACAGGACTGAAGCAGACCAACGACCAGAAAGGTCACAGCGCAGGCGACAAGCTGCTGGTCGACTCCTGTGAATGCCTGAAAAAGAGTTTTGGAGAATACGGTTTGTTCCGCATCGGCGGCGATGAACTACTGGCAGTCTGTGCAGGGATCGGCGAAGTAACATTGTGGCAGGGAATCGAGCAGCTAAAGAAAGATTTGCAGGACAAATCCATTTATATGGCAATCGGATGCATATGGGAAAAAGAAACCTCCAATAGCGTGGAAAAACTGATTACGGAAGCCGAAAAGCGGATGTATAAAGATAAAGCCGCATATTATCAGAAATTCGGAGTAGACAGACGCGGCATTACCGGCATATAAGCATACCCTGATTTAAGTTTAAAAAAATAAAAAACAAAAACTGCCTCTGTTAGATTTATCATAACAGGGGCAGTTATATTATATAAAACCTTTCAACAGCTGTAAGTGTTTTATGGATTCTCCTTGTGCTATGATAATGACAGAACCAAAAGAAATATCATATTCACAGGTTACGGAAAGGCATGGTGATCAATATGAAACCTATTCTTGAAATTGAATCTTTGAAAAAATATTATGGAAAGGCAAAAAACCAGACAAAGGCACTGGACGGCATTACATTTCAGGTGATGCCGGGAGAGTTTTTAGGTATTATGGGAAGCAGCGGATCGGGCAAATCCACCTTACTAAACTGTATCGCTACCGTGATCCAGCCCAGCAGCGGCAGCATCATAATGAACGGCAGGCAGGTACAGACACTTCAGGGAAAGGCGCTGGCGGATTACCGCGGAAAAGAGATTGGCTATCTGTTCCAGAACTTTGAGCTGCTGGATAGCCTGACCGGACGCGAAAACATTCTACTTCCGCTGTCTCTCCACGGTGTATCGGAAAAAGAAAGCAATCAGCGGCTGGAGCGGCTGGCGTCCTATCTGGAAGTAACGGATGTCCTGAATAAATTTCCGTCACAGATGTCCGGCGGGCAGAAACAAAGAATTGCTGCTGCCAGGGCGTTGATCCTGAATCCGGGTATCATCCTCGCAGATGAACCAACCGGCGCTCTGGATTCCAAAAATGCGAAAGCACTGATGGAAAAGATTTCCGGGCTGAATCAGGAGGAAGACGCTACGATTCTGATGGTAACCCATGATTCCAATGCAGCCAGCTATTGTTCGCGGATTCTGTTCATCCAGGATGGCGTTATCTTCCATGAACTTCGGCGGAATATTCCTGAGGAATCCCAGCAGGAGTTTTACTCCCGGATTTTGAAGGTAATCGCACAGTTAGGAGGTGGCAGCGCAAATGTTCTATAAATTAATTTCCCGCAACAGTAAAAAGAACCGGAAAGAAAACGGACTGTTTTTCAGTTCGCTCCTGGTTTCCATCATTGCATTTTATATTATTCTGTCACTTCCGAAACAGGATGTGATGATCTTTCTGACCCGGATGGAAAGCAATGCGGTAAACAAGCTAATGACGATGATTCCTGTATTTTTTGGTATGACCCTGTTTATTTTGTTTTTCCTTATTTACTATGCCAGCAAATTCCAGTTGGAGCGCCGTCGGCATGAATTGGGCATCTATCTGATGATGGGAATGCGCCGAATCAAATTGTTGGTGATGCTGCTGGCGGAGGATCTCCGAAACAGTGTTGTCTCACTGCTGATCGGATTGCCTGTTGCGGTTCTGCTGTCGGAACTGATCAGTCTCATCACGACCCGTCTGGTAGGGCTCGGAATCGTCGGTCACCAATTTTCCTTTTCGTTGGATGCCGTATTGTGGACAGCCGTAGGATTTCTCCTGATCAAATTTGTGGCATTCTTTATTCTCAGTGTCAGGATCAGCAGGCAGGAAATCGGTTCGCTGATCGTCGATACGCCGGATGGCACGAAAAAGCAGCTGCCTGTAGTTTTCTATGCGCTCTCACTTTTGGCCGGCATTGTCTGTCTGGTCAAGGCCTATGCTATGGCCATTCATGGAGAGGCTTGGACCGGCCTCAGGATGATGGGCCTGACTGTTTTTCTTGGCGTTCTTGGTACGATCGCGCTCTTTTGGGGACTTCGTCTCCCCATCGGCTTTGCTGCAAAAACCGGAAAAACAGACCGGCAGCTCCATGTATTTAATTTGCGCCAGATACAGGAAACCGTTGTTCATCGTTCCGGTATGCTTGCAATCTGTTCTCTGCTCATTTTAGCTGCCCTGTGCTGTTTCGGAGCCGGTGTAGGGATCTTCCGTTTCTATGGAGAGTCTGCGCACATACTGGATTATACATTTGAATGCAGTGAAAACTGTACTGATACGGCGGCGATCCGGCAGACATTAACCGATTACCGGTTGGATACCCGGTTTTCCGATTTATTTGAGATGAAAGTCGGACATATCCGCACAACTGAGGATCTGGACAATGCCTTCCAAATGGAAACCGTCATGTCTGCTCTGCGTGAATCGGAACCTTCCATGGAAAGGGAGATACTGCTGAACAACCTCTCCTATGCAACCTATCCATATCTTATTTCCTTGGGCGATTATAATAAACTCCTGACCATTGCCGGTCTTCCGGTGTTAACGCTGGATGCAGACGAAGCGGCTGTTTATATGGATAGTGAGTTTACTACCAATGATAATAGAACAAAACTGCTTAACGACATTCTGGCAGCAAGACCGGAAACCCGTCTGAGTGGAGATACGCTTTATCTGACAGGCACGGTGCAGACCACTGATATTGTTACAGACCGCTCCATTACATTGTCCTTTGCACTGATTCTCCCGGATGAAGCCTTTGAATACTACACTCGGGGAGACTACAGCACTTACCTCAACGGTGTCTTGGAAAAGGGTGCGACGGAAAATACAGGTCTCATGTCTGCAATTTCGGATCTAAACGATCAGTTAGATGAAACGGGCTTACATTACGAGAGCTATCTGCAAAATATGGGGCGGCAGCTATTCTATATGGTATCGGCGAGCTACATCACTATTTATCTGGCGATCATTTTCCTGATTATTGCGAATACGGTCATAGGCGTCCAATTCCTCATCGGACAGCAGAAATCCAGCCGCCGTTATCGGACATTGATCCATCTGGGGGCAACCCATATGACGCTGTGCAAATCTTCCAGGAAACAGATCAACTGGTATTTCGGCGTCCCCGTTGTCGTGGCGGCGTTCAGCAGTTTGTTTGGTGTCAGGGCATTGTTTACAGGTATTTTGTCCTCCAGCGCCAAAAACAACCTGTCCGAGATGATGATCATTTCCATCGCTATAATTTTGGCGCTTTGTGTGGTAGAATATATTTATATCGCAGCTGTGAAGCGGTCAAGTGACCATTACCTTCTGACACTGATGGTGCCGGAACGGGAAGAATAGATTTACGGATTACGGAAAAGAAAGGGGGACAGCTCCATGAAACACATTGCCATTGCAGAAGATGAATTTCTCATGCGGGAAGAATTATCTGATATGCTGCGTAAGGCAGGATATCAGGTGAGTGAGATAACTGAGTTTGAGGATGTGACAAGGCAGCTTCTGGCGCTTTCCCCCGATCTGATCCTATTGGATCTGAACCTGCCCGGAACCAGCGGATTCCAGATCTGCCGGGAAATCAAGCAGACCAGTTCCCTTCCTGTCCTTGTTCTTACCTCCCGCGACCAGCTCCGTGACGAACTGCACGCACTGGATCTGGGTGCAGACGAATACCTGACGAAGCCTTGCAGAAAAGAACGGCTTCTGGCCCGTATTTTCAATGTGCTGAAGCGCTACGAGGGCAGGTCAAATCTTCTGGAGGGCGCTGGCTTTCTTTTGGACAGACAAACCTACACCCTTTATATCAACAACAACTCTGTCATTCTCCCGAAAAACCAGGGAAAAATCCTTGAGGTGTTTCTGACGCATGGAGATGAGATTGTATCAAAGGAAGAACTGTGTCTGGCAATCTGGGGAACCACGGAATTTATTGATGAGAATGCGGTCCAGGTGAATCTGACACGGCTTAAAAAGACCATGGCAAATCTGATGATGCGCCAGCAGATTGTTCCGGTTCGCGGGATTGGCTACCGGCTCGTAGCGGAAGGAGAATCGCTATGAAGCGTAGTATGAAAATAATACAGTCAAATATCCCCTGGCTTTTACTCCTGTTTTGCATTGACGCCTTTGCGGCGCTGCTCTTATGGATCGCTGATGTTCAGGCATTTTACGCCATGACAGCGGTGATCGTTCTTGCCACGGTTCTCTTGTTTTCTTTGGTGTGCTTTATGATCGTCCACCGGGAACGAAAAAAGGAGCAAGCATTTCACGCCTTCCTTTATAACCCGGATGAGTACCATGAGGAAAATTTGCTGGAACTTGTCAGTGTGGCCGAACAGGAATCCATCCGCCTGCTGGGTAAAACCCTGCGGGACAAGCAGCTCGCTTATGCAGAGCAGGAAACACAATTGGCGGATTATGAGGAATATGTGGAATCCTGGGCACATGAAACCAAAACGCCGCTCTCTTTGCTGACGTTGCTTTTGGACAACCGCAGGGATGAATTGCCCCAGTCAATCAGTTTCAAGCTGGATTATATTCGTAACCAAATGCAGGAGTCCGTTGACCAGATGCTGTTCTATGCACGGTTAAAAAGCGCAAGGAAGGATTACCTGTTTGAACATATCCCACTCCGCGCCTGCATAGAGGACTTACTGGAAGATTACGGTCCGCTGTTGGAAGAAAAGCAATTTCAGATCCAGCTTAACCTGTCTTCTGATGCGGTGGTCTATTCTGATCGGAGAGCGCTTTACTTCCTCCTTGGACAGATGATAAGCAATTCCATAAAATACTGTGGTGAGGACCCGGAGCTGTGCTTTTCAGCTTTCCAAAGGGATGACGCCTATGTATTGAGTATAAAGGATAACGGAATCGGCGTCCGAAGCTGTGACCTTCCTTATATCTTTGAGAAAGGATTTACCGGGGATTCCGGCGAAGGCAGAAAAAAGGCCACCGGCATGGGGCTGTATCTTGCGAAGGAAACTGCGAAGGAATTAAATGTGGCCCTGAACGTCAATTCCGAGTGGGGACAGGGTTTTGAAATTCAGATTTCGTTTCCCATAGTTAATACGGGAATTGACACTCGATATAAGATTTCTGTAAAAAACCAACTATAAAAATAAGAGAATTTATTATTAAGGCACAAAAAATTTAGTTTCCACCTATGCCCCGGTGCTATTATACCGTTTCAGCCCCCTGTGCCATAAGACATATGCAATAAATCCCATAATCAACGCGATAACCGGCGACCAGCAAAAGACATGCGGATATGGAACATCTTTCCCTAGTAGCTTTGCTACAGGATAGTAGCCTGTAAATGCATAGGGAACAATGAACGTAAGTAACACTCGCATCCCCTGTCCATAGATTTGTATGGGATAGTCGCAGAAATTTCTAATGCCATAATTATTATCTGTCAACAATGACACTATCTCCTCGCTTTTTATCGTCCAAAAACTGACAGCTCCGGTTATGACTGTGATAGAGGAAAAAATCACAAATGCCGCAAGAAGACAGATGATGTAGTAGCTGACCCCTTCCACCGTCCAGTCGATCTGCAACCGTTTCATGCTGTATATCCAAAATACAACAGAAAAGAACAGTCGCGGCAGGAAGGTATACTGAAACTGCTGAAGGATCAGATATACAAATGGGCTGACCGGTCTCGTCAAATATAGATCAAATTTCCCTGTACGAACCAGCTCTCCAATATCCCGCATAGGACTCCAAAAGAAAAAGCAGCTAAATGAATAAGCAAGCCAGCTTGTGGTAAACATAAAAAGCACCTCATATTTGTTCCAACCCGCAATGGTTTCAAAATTGTAAAAAATCACCCAAAACCCTGCAAAATAAACCCCGATCAAGATTGTATTTGCGATCAATTCCAGCAAAAGTGCAAAATGGTACTCCAATTTTCCCTTCATATATACGATCACAAACCGAAGATACAGTCTTATATATTTCATAGATCAGCCTCCTTGAACAACCAATTTATTCCTACCTACACGCCAGATAATCTGCACCAGTATGTACAGTATGACCAGCCACATCACCTGAACACCGATAGATTGCCGGATCTCAATGACTTTCATGCTGCTTGTCAGAATAGAAACCGGTATTGCATAAATTGCACGAAACGGAAGAAATAAATTGATTCTATTCAGGGTTTCCGGAAACATTGTGACAGGAATCCATGCTCCGGACAAAAGCTTATATATCGCGCCGAAAAACATGTTGATCGGCCATGTCACAATCAGCCAGAAGGCAAGAAGCCCAATGACAAGAGAATAAAGAAACTGAATACCATATGCAAGGAAAACAGAAAGGATTCCAAACCCAATCTGTCCAAAACATAAAAGCGGCAGAGATACACAGGCTTTCACAAGTACGATCAGGGGAACCAGATAACACAGAATCTTGATAGCAGTATCTCCCAGATGTCTTGCCAGCAGCATCCGCTTGAATCCGATTGGACGGATAAGCTCTGTAGCAATATTTCCTGACTGTATCTGGGCATTGACTTTTTCTATAACATTACACTCAATGACAGTGGAAACGATAGTTGCCACTACAATATACCGGAGTGTATCTGTTTTGTTCAGTCCAGGATGTTTCATGCTATTTGAGGCAAACAGGGCTGACCATATACAAAATTGCAGATACAAATAGATGATCTTAGAAAACAACTTTGCCCATACTGCACTTGGATAGACGAGGTATTCCTTCATCCCGATTCTTACATGATCAATATACTTTTTCATAAGAAGCTCCCTTCATATATATGCTTGATTATCTGCTCAAGATTTATCTCGTCTTCACCCTGACTGCTGCTATACTGTATGGCATAGTTCTTTTTCATAGCCTCTAATGAGCCATCATATAACAGGCTTCCTCTGTCAATCACAAGCATTTTATGGCACAACGCTTCGATGTCGGAAACATCATGGGTCGTCAAGATCACAGTAGTATGCCGCTCCCGATTGATCTGACTGATAAAATCCCGAATCCTGTCCTTTGCCAGCACATCGATCCCTATGGTTGGTTCATCCAGAAATAAGATCTC
>VIDN01525903.1_pt1 | contig 22734 bp, 24 predicted proteins | sample 5025121 | NCBI WGS metagenome assembly VIDN01 (sample SAMN11852952, study PRJNA449069) | gut metagenome | isolation source: stool from female vole | host: Microtus ochrogaster | place: USA:Florida | collected 2017 | reverse complement strand
TCCCATTCATCACCGGCCCATTCCGTGGGCAGCGGCACCTGCTGTCCGTTCCCATCATATAATGCCACAGAGTATATTTCCATATTCTGTTGGAACTGATCGAACAGGCCCCCGCTGTCTGAAAAAGCTACCTGCTCCAGCTCAGCAAGAAATCCCTGTACCTGCCTGTCCAATGCCGCACTCAGCCTGTCAGAATAAGTCTGCGGCATCAGCCATGCCAAAAGCCCATATACCAGTAGGGAAACGCACAGCAGCATGGCCGCCGTAATGAAAAATACTTTTGCAAACAGACTGCTTTTAACTTTCCTTATCAATTTTGTACCCTACCCCTCTGACTGTCTGAATAAATTCAATGCCCAGCTTTTTGCGCAGATTCTTGATATGCGTGTCGACTACCCGCTCATCGCCATAAAAATCATACCGCCACAGCTTATCCAGCAGGTTCTGCCTCGTCATAATACGCCCCTGATGGGTCAGCAGTTCCCTCAATACTTCAAACTCCCGCTGTGTCAATTCATAAGCGGTCCCGTCCACCGTGGCAGTATAATTATCCAAATCCAGAAACAGATTCTGATAGGCAATGGTCTTATTCCCCTCCTCCTGCGTCTGACCACTCCGCCGCAGGACAGCCGCAATTTTCCGGATCAAGATTGGAACAGAAAATGGCTTCGTGATATAATCATCCACCTGCAGGTCTAATCCCCTTATCTGTTCTTCCTCACCGCCTAATGCGGTGAGCATGATGATTGGCACCTGGGACTGTTTCCGTATCAGCTCACAGACTCCGAAACCGTCAATCTTCGGAAGCATGATGTCCAGCAGGATTAGGTCAAACTTATTTTTCGCAAACAGATCCATTGCTTCAATGCCATCACTGGCAGATGTCACCCCATAGCCAGCCTCTTTCAAAAATTCCCGTAACAGTTCCTGAATATCCATATCATCTTCAACAATTAAAATATTTTGCATGGGAACACCTCCGTACTCTGTGCATCATACCATACTTTTTTGTGTTTTGTGTGTAGTTTGCCAAAGTTGTATAAAACCATCCCCCTCTGTCATTCCATCTCCCCAAACGTGCCAGCCCTTGACAGATTCCGCTCTTTCCTTTTACTTCGGCAGAATACCGTTCCTGCCAAAGCAAAAGCACCCACTGAATTATACCACAAAATTGTCCTGCATTTTACCGGATTGCACGAAACGACTATTTTCCGGGAATGGAAAGCACAAAAAAGAGAGGCTCACCAGTCGCTCCGATGAACCCCTCCAAACCTGATAACCCTTGATTTCAAGCCATTTTCTTATACTTTCGCCAAATCGTTCAAAATTCCTACGGCATCAATTATTTATAGCCGCCTGGCCAGCTATCAACATCCGTCTGGTTTAACCTCTTTATAAATAATTATCCCATCTTATGGCCTGTACCACTCCGCAAAACTTACCACTTCCCCGTCTACCAGTTCCACACCCCAGAATATCGGAAATTCCGTCTCTCGCCAATACTTCTCAAACGCTTCCGCATCCAGTTCAATACATTCACCCTGATGGTTTTCCAGTATAAAATACCTACAATCACTGCTGACCGGATATACGGCATCTTCTCCCTCCAGATCAACAATCTCAAAGCCCACGTCCGGATCATACTCCGGCTTCCAGTCCGGGGTTCCGGGCACTACCCAGTTCTGCCGGTCTATCGTAACCGTGCCGCCGCCAAAATCCGTGATATACCCAAGTACCTGCTCACTGTTTTCCGGTATGACCGCGAAAGTATCCGCGATCACCGCCAGTTCGCTTCCCCAGCCTTCTTCCGCCTCTGCCGGATAACAGTAATTCACCAGCCATATCTTATCTTCCGCCTCATATAATCTGGCTTTATGGCGAAGTCCGTCCTCATCTTTTGTCATACGCACTCCATCCGGCACATAGTTATCATCTGTCAGTATCCGCTCGATCGGATAGCCGCTCTCAAAGACTGCCACAAAGAGCATAACGTCCTCATTTGCCACAGCATACCATAATGCGGCCCCTTTTCTCTGCCATTCCCCGTCGGGCAGATAAAAAGAAAATCCCGCATCATCCACGACAAGTGTGGCCTGTTTTTCCTCTATGATACCCTCTTTCATGATCGTGAGCGTTATCGTATCTTCCGCCGTGCTCTCCTCCTCGGGAAGATTTTCGGAAAGGTTCTCTTCTCCGGACTGCGCGCTGCGCTTCCAGTATACTGTTTCCCCATACCAGTCCATCAGAATATATTCCGCGCCGCCATCGTTTTCGTATTTCAGGGTCAGGATTTCCTTTTCCTCACCGTGCGGCTCATAAGGCTCTATCTCCACGCTGATCTCCCCATTATCTTCTTCGCACCGGCCGGTTCCGCCTACGGTAATGCCGATATAATAACTGAATTCTCCTGATTCGGATATTTCCATCTCATCTCCAAAGGATATCCCCGTTCCCCAGATGTTCGGATCCGTCCTCTCAAAGTCTATCATCCAACTGCCCGCCATTTTCGCAAATTCAGATTCTTTGTTATCTGCCATCTCATCTATATGTTCTTTTACCACTGAACATCCCACCAGCGTTCCCATGCTCACTGTCAGTGCCACGGCACAGGCCAGAATGGAAAATCCGTTTTTCTTTCCTGTCTTCCGCAAAATATTCTGAAATCTTTTTTTCATGATCTGCTTTCCACCGTAAAATCCTGTGGATAAAGCGATGCGCCTGCCATATCCTTTATGAAGCGTAGACAAAAGTGTTTCCGTATATGCCTTTTTCGTGGCAAGATCCGCTCCCCTTGTGACCCTTTCGTCACAGGACAGCTCCATATCCACCGCCGCCTCTTTCTGCATGAACCAAGCGATGGGATTAAACCAGTGCATACCGTTCGCTGCCACAAACAGCAGTTTCCAGTATACATCCCCACGTTTTATGTGAACAAGCTCATGTTTCAAAATGAAAAATAACTCTTTTTTACTGTACCCCTTGTCCGGCAGAACCAGAACAGGCCAGAAAAAGCCAAGAAGCATCGGACTTGCCGCTTCAGAATACTCTATGACAGGCACAGCATGCCTGATATGCAGTTCCCGCTTTATTTCCAACAACTGCTGTAAAACGACAGCTTCCTTTACCGGCCTTCCGTTTTTCATTACCTGCCTTATATAATGCAGATAACTTGCCATATGCACAACTATAAAAAGTATACTCCCTGTAATCCAGATAAAAGCACTGATATCCAAAGGCGTAATGCTTTTTTCGCTCTGTACTTCCAGCGGAGTTGTCATCTGCTCAGGTATTTCCACAACGATCCGTCTTGGAGCAGGCTCCACAACTGTCACATTCGCCTCACTTTGTTCAGCTTCCGAAACAATACGGTCTTTTAAACCAAGCGCCATATCCACAACAGATCTTCCATCGGATCCATTAAAGGGAATCAGCATCCTGACAGCAAGAAATATCCAGATCAGATAATTCCATTTTGCGGCATACCGTCTGTTTAACAGCGGCGATAACAATAGCAATAGAAGGATGACTGGACTGACCGATACCGAAACTTCCAAAACAGTAAGAAACAGGTGTGTCATCACGCATCCTCCTCCCCGGAACATTCTGCTTCCAGTTTGTCCAGAAAATCCCTGAGTTCTTCCACATCGGAACTTTTGATCGCTTTCGAGCTGTACAGTGTAGCTACCATATTCTGTATTGAATTGTTATACAGTTTTTCAAGAAAATGTCTGCTCGCTCCGGCTTTATATTCATTTTCCGAAATAACAGAGGTATATAGATTACTTCCCGTTGAGCGGTCACAACTAACAAATCCTTTATCAGACAGCCGCGCCAATGAAGTCATCAAGGTAGAAAGCTGCCATTTTCTTCGCCCCTGCAATTCCTTTAAGATATAATTTGAGGTGACCGGATTTTCACTGTTCCAGATTACCTGCATGATTTCCAGTTCTGCCTCGCCCAGCTTTTTTAGATCATTACTCATATAATATATCTCCTGTCATTATACATTTGTATAATTCATTATACGTTTGTATAACATATCTGTCAAGCAGTATTTTCTATCTTCTCTGAAAACCCGCCACCCGCATATTACCTCACTATTTTACATCATGCCACCTGATGTTTATGAAATGCCTTGTAAGCAAATGGCAGTGTAATGACGCTTACAAGCAGAGCTACCAAAATCAACATAACAGGATAAGATATTTTTAATCCAAATATATGAAAGACCTCGTATTTCGTCAGCGCAGTATAAGCTGCAGCCATCTTGGCCGGCATAAGGTTCAAAATATTGTTATATGTCCGGCTGCTTCTTGAGTACGACAGAAACGATGGTATAAAGAAAAACACCATTGTACATATAATTACCGGAAAAGGAGAGGACATCTTAGCTGATAACAGCAACGTGATCCCTTGCATTAACAGACACATAAAGTATCCGGCCAAAAGCACATACAGATATGACTGCAATAAATTTACATCTGCCGGAGCCAGAAAATTTAAAACCTGCAGGCTGCAGGCCGCCCCACCGCTCCCATATATAAGAAATGTCGCAAATGTCAAAATAAGTATGCCTAAAACATAAATGACACTGGTAAGCAGAAACGATGATACAATCTTTGCAACAATCAATTTGCTCCTTCCGTATTTTGTTGACAACAGGATTGCATCAGCTCCTGTCTGGTATTCAGATGAAAATATAGGCGCCAGGGTAATGCAGACCACCAAAGCGATTACCATCAACGCAACATAGCTGATACCCAATAATTTATTCCATCCAGTGTTATACTCATAATGAAAAGGGATTGTGAGCTTTTCATTTTGGGTTATAAAATACTCTTTATCCGCTTCAGAATAATTGCCGTAGGAATAATCCATATTAAGATATTCATCAACTTTTTTCATCCGGTTTTCATAGAAGTTCTCAGCATCTTTAAGATTCAAACTTCCTATCGCATAGTAATCATAGTTTTCCCCCTCTGGTGTAAATGCCATATCTATAAGGAATATAATATCACTGTTGGACTGAATATATTTTGCATAAGCAGCATTATTGATCCATGAGCCCACCGTACCATCTTCTTTGATAAAACTGGCAGGATCGGCATAAGCGCTTTGGTAATTTGTGATCACAGACTGTAATTTTTCAGTCGTTAAATCGCATGAAGAATTCTCCATGGAATTCCTTTTTGCAAGGATTGCCGACATTCCGGTAATTTCCGTTCCGTCTTCATTGATCCAGTTATTTTCACTGATCGTAAGACACGGGACAATAATAAGCATAACCATCATCAACGAGGCAGCACAAAGAAAAGATTTCTTTTTAAATACTTTCATAAATTCAAAGCGTATTATTTTTTTCATATTCCATATCCTCCCTAACGATTCTGAAAATGATAAAGATACAAATCCTCCAGCGTTGGCGGCACGGGAACCGCCTCCGCAAAAGGCTGGTTGTCGTTTATAATCCGGATTTCTACATTCCCGTCTGCAAGATGATGCAGATTCGCCACACAGAAACTCTCATTTATCCTGTCAGCATCTCTCCCGTCAACCACATATTTCCAGACCTTTCCCCGCATGGAATCAGTTACTCCTTCGACCGATCCCCTTAAAAGGAGTTTCCCACTTTTCATCATCAGTATAGTATCCGCAATATACTCAACATCTGAAACGATGTGTGTAGACAAAATTACTATCTTGTCTTTGGAGAAATCAGAAATCAGGTTACGAAACCGCACCCGCTCTTTCGGATCAAGTCCTGCGGTAGGTTCATCCAAGACAAGAATTTTAGGATTGTTGATTACTGCCTGCGCAATGCCCAATCTCTGCTTCATGCCGCCTGAAAAAGTACGGATCTTTTTATTCGCAACATCTGACAGACTTACAATTTCAAGAAGCTCCCTGGTCATAGACCTTGCCTTTTTATCACTTAATCCCTTTAATGCAGCAATATAATACATAAATTCTTTGGCAGTAAAGTCAGGGTAGTAACCAAAATCCTGTGGCAAGTAACCAAGTAAGTTACAGTAAGCATTTCCACATTTCCAAATATCACGGCCGTCCATCAGGATCTCACCCTCTGAGGGTTGTAAAACGCCGCAGACCATGCGCATAAGAGTGCTCTTGCCTGCCCCATTCGCCCCAAGCAGTCCATAAACACCGGGGGAAAGCGCTATATTCATACGGTCTACTGCTTTTTTTCTTCCAAATTGCTTTGTAATCCGCTTTAATGTCAGTTCCATTTGTTTCCTCCTTAATCAAAATAATTCCGTTTAGCCAGACTCTATCATGCTTTCATCGCTTTTTGTTGAATTTTGCCCAAATAAAAATAGGATTGCCTCAAAACGAATTTTCAATAAACATTCAGGCAATCCCACTGTCATTCAGGCATAAAAAGCGAGCAAGCTGTCATTTCTCAATTCTTAAGCATTGCACAAATTCATTCTCCTTAAAAAAAGAATTCAAAAGTACATTCTTATATTTTCGTATCAATTTATCTACAATTAGAAGCCCGTTTCCACGACCCAGTCCTTTATCCGTTGTTCCGGCAATAACTCCCTTTTCCCTCGTCTGCTGACGCACTGTATTGCTGATTGAAAAAAGATACTCCTGTCTATTCTCTTGCATTAAAATTACTACCGTCCCTTTACAGGACTTTGCTTCTTCTACCGCATTATCTATCAGTATTCCAAGAATACGGATTAAGTCAATCTGCCCAATACAGAAAATATCATCTGCACCATCCAATCGTACCTGTAAATCTATTGGCACATTCTGTTCAATCCCCTGCATGATCTTAAAATATAAAAATGACTTCAAGCTCTCATCGTGTATGCCTGTAAGTTTCACATACAAATCGTTTTTCTGTAGTTCCTGTTTTGCAAAAGGGACAATATTTTCATCATAAAATACTTTCATCTCTTCATCATTGCTTCTATCCACAAATCCGCCCATTGTAAGGAATATATTTTTTATATCATGCCTGATCCCCCTCATATCTTCCATATTTTTTTCAAGTTCATGGTTATACTCTGCAAGTTGGTGCAGATCTTTTTCCTGCAGGCGCATTTCCTCTTTTACCGAAATACTTTTTACCAGCAGGCGGATATAAACAACCTGGATCATTACAATGATTGTACATAGTCCGATCCAAAGAAGTGGAAATTCATAGGTGTTATCTTCCGGAACGAAAGGAAGCAGTTCCGTCATCATCAAACAGCATAGGGTCAAAATCATTACCAGCATAATGGAACGGTCAATCTCTGTATACGTCATGCTGTATTCCTGCAGTTTTATCAGCCGCTTTTTTATGAAAACACTAAAATAATGGAGCATTGAGGAAATGGAAACAGCTACAATAACAATTCCTGCCAGTAAACATAGTATTTTTCCAACAAAATCTTCTGTAATTCCTCTCACAAGGAAGTTTAGAAAAAGAGACTGTTCACATTTTTGATATACAAAAAGAACAACCATGCAGCATAGCACTGCATGTCCAATGGCAATACCATATCCCTTTTTCCTGTGATGAATCCCTCTGACCAGCACAAACAGTTCTAATAAAAGTAAAAATGTAAAAGGAATGATACGTGAAAGCTTATACTCCGGGATGTACAGGAAATGCAATACCACTTTGTTGACCAGCATAAAAGATGCCACTGCTGTCAAGTCATTAACAGACAGTTCCAGCAATGGCATAATTTTCAAAACTGCTGTCAAAATTAAGATTTCACTAATATCCATAACATAGTAAAGATTTCGGCTTCGTAGCTTCCATCCAATGAACAGCATAAATATCAGAAATAGCAATTCTAAAATAAGCGCTTTCCTTTTTACGTAATCCACTTTTTCACCTCACTCCGCAGGCGAAAGGAACAGGGAATCTCCTGCTGATTGGATAATTTTAAAAACCCTTCTTTCATCTTTAATATATGCTTTTTATTTACGATGTAAGAACGATGCACTCTGATAAAGCTGTCCCCTAATTTTTTCTGTTCCACATCCAAAGTACTGATAATCGTAATCACAGATCCATTGATCGTATGATAGGTTATACCATGTGATACATTTTTCTCAGTTTCTATATAGACAATATCACCTAAACTGATAGAAATATCTTCGTCCATACCGGGATTCAATAAAATGGACTCTGTAATATTTGACATTTCTGATTTTGCCTTATTTAGCAGCATTATGATATATTTGCGGTATCCGTCGGAAAGCTTTTGTATATCACTGCTTTTTTCCAGAAAGCCAAAGGGTTCTACCCCGCTTTTTAAGACATCCATCGCCATCTCGTGATGATTTGTAGTAAAAACAACCTTACAATCACTTTCTGTCTGCCGCAGTGCTTTCGCTACATCAATGCCATTTAGTTTTCCGCTGCCAAAATCCAAATCAAGAAAAATTAAGTATTGTGACGGATTATTTTTTATATAGGAAAACAATTCATTGCTGCCCGATGCCATGCTGACAACCTTTGCATCAAGTTTCTGTGATTTGATCATTTCATTAATTTTTTCTGCGCCTAATTGCAAAATGAACTGATCGTCATCGCATAATATAATTTTTAACATACGAAACACGCCCTTTTTATAAAACTGTATACGTCATAATTATATGCCCAACTCATTTTTCTATCAATATCATATATAATCTTATCATTCATTTATTGTCTTTTTGAAATAACAGAATCAATCAAACCATATGCTAAGGCTTCATCTGCACTCATAAAATGATCTCTATCCGTATCTATTTCGATTTCTTCAATGGTACGCCCTGTATTTTCTGCTAAAATGCGATTTAACCTCTGCTTGTTTCTTTGTATATGGTCTGACATTATTTGTATATCGCCAGCTTGCCCTTGAAAACCATTACCACGTATAGCCGGCTGATGTATCATGATTTCCGAATTGGCTAATGCCATACGCTTCACTTACTTTTGGTCTTTCATGGTATACCACCTTGCACTTTTCATTATTATAGCAAGTTTAGATATACTTGTCTTAATTAAAAGTGTTATTTTGGCACCAGATCTTGATAAATACATTCAGGTTGTGTTGTTTGCATTTAAATTACATCAGCCAAAGCTGCCGCTTTTTTGCATCCATCTGTCTTATCGATATCATCAACATTCAGCACACCGGGAATCAAAACCTCGCCAACCATCTTCCATTTATTCAAAGCACACATACGTTCCATAGGAATACGGACCCCATCCATAACGGACAAATCCTCTTCCTCACAGCAGGTGATCAACGCACATTCCTTGCCGGCGATATCTTTCCCGCCTACAACCAAAGAGAAAATACGGTCAATGACACCCTTGATCTGTGCCGGAATAGAATACCAGTAAACCGGCATAGTAAACACGATCGCATCCGCCTCCAGAATTGCCGGTGCTATCACATTAAAGTCATCATCAAAGCTACAGGCTTTCCCTGTAGAAAAACAGGTTTCACAGGCACGACATCCGCCGACTTTTTTCATAGCGGCATCAAAGCGGGCAACGGTATGCCCTTTCTCCTCCGCGGCCTTGATAAACGCATCCGTCATAGCAAAGCTGTTTCCATTTTTGCGGGGGCTTCCTGTAATAACAACAATTTTTTTACTCATGATCAATATCCTCCTCGTTTCCTGCAAGATTGACTTTTCCTGCTGTTGATATTATAATCTTAGCAAGAATATACCAAAAAACAAGTACGCACATTTAGGTGCAATACTTACATGATAGTTATATACTTACCTAAAGGAGAGTGTAAAATGGGCGAACGCTGTATCTCAAAAGAATGTCTGAAAACAACAGGTTTCAGCTACACATTATCCCTGATCAACGGAAAATATAAAATGACAATTCTTTATACGCTTATGGAATTTGGCGTAGTCCGCTTTAACGAAATGAAAAAATATATTGGTGAGATTTCTTACAAGACTCTTAGTTCCACCCTGAAAGAATTAGAAGCAGACCAATTAGTACACAGAAAAGAATATCCCCAGATACCTCCAAAAGTGGAATATCGTCTGACAGAACGCGGAAAATCTCTGATTCCTATTTTGGACGGGATGTGCGAGTGGGGAGATAACAACAGGCTGCCATAATGAGAACGGCCCGTTGTACGAGCCGTTGATATTACAAAAGCCTTTAACTCTTTCCCGTCATCTCGCTGATAAATCCGCTGATCTTCGGTGCCGCATCCTCGCCATATTCCGCAATGATATTGACGATAGCAGATCCCACAATCACCCCATCCGCAATGCGGCAGTACTTCTCTACCTGTTCTCTGGTATGTATGCCGAATCCCACCGCAACCGGCGTATTTGTACACTGACGGATTTTTTCGACAATTCCGTCAACCTCTGTCTTAATATTATCACGCATTCCGGTAACGCCCATAGAAGAAACCAGATAAATATATCCTGTGGCGTCCTTTGCTAATTTGACGATTCTTTCTTCACTTGTCGGGGCAATCAATCTTATTAAATCTATATTATATTTTTTTGTAAATTCAATAATTTCGTCACTTTCCTCATACGGAAGATCCGGTATAATCATACCGTCAACCCCGACCTCCTGACACTTTTTGCAGAAAGCGTCGTACCCATAATTGAATACCGGATTGGCATAAGTAAGAAATACCAGCGGCACCTGCGTCTCTTTTCTCAGATCCTCCACCATCGTAAAGATCTTGGTAAGCGTACACCCATTTCGCAGGGCACGCACATTCGCCTCCTGAATGACCGGACCCTCTGCTATGGGATCCGAAAATGGGATACCGATCTCGATGATATCCGCTCCCGCCTTTTCCATCGCAAGGATAAATTCCTTCGTCTTATCCAGACTGGGATCCCCTGCTGTTAAAAATCCTATAAAACATTTCTTATCATTAAATGCCTCTCTGATCTTACTCATTTTTATCATGCTCCTTTCATAGCCTGCAATTCTTTTAACCTAATTCCTTCTATAATAATATCCAATATTCTCTATCCGTTTCCTGCAGTCCTCTCCGCAAACTGCCGTCTTCCTTCCTGCCATTATCTATTATAACATCATCTATTCACTCAGCTGGATCCCGCGGTATCTGGCGATTGCTGCAACATCCTTATCCCCGCGCCCGGACAGGCAGCAGATGATGATCTGATCCTTTCTCATCTTCGGCGCAATCTTCATCATATGCGCCACTGCATGGGAACTTTCGATAGCAGCAATGATACCCTCTGTTCTGGCGATATACTCAAATGCATCCACCGCCTCATCATCCGTCACCGGCACATATTCCGCCCTTCCGGTATCATGCAGATGAGCGTGCTCCGGTCCGATCCCCGGATAATCCAGTCCGGCGGAAATCGAATACACCGGCGCGATCTGCCCGTATTCATCCTGGCAGAAGTAAGATTTCATACCATGAAAGATGCCCTCGCGTCCCACAGCGATCGTAGCTGCCGTCTCATTGCTGTCAATTCCTTTTCCTGCCGCTTCGCATCCGATCAGCTTTACGCTTTCATCCTTAATAAATTCATAAAACATACCCATGGAGTTGCTGCCGCCGCCGACGCATGCCATCACAACGTCCGGCAGCTTGCCCTCCGCTTCCAATATCTGCGCCCGTGCTTCCCTGCTGATCACGCTCTGGAAATCTCTCACGATCATCGGGAACGGATGGGGTCCCATCACAGAACCCAGTACATATAATGTATCATCTACCCGTTTCGTCCATTCTCTCATACATTCATTGACCGCATCCTTCAATGTCATGGTTCCGCTTTCCACAGGATGCACCTTGGCGCCCAGCAGCTCCATACGATAGACATTGAGCGCCTGGCGTATCGTATCCTCTTTCCCCATGAAGATCTCGCACTCCAGCCCCAAAAGCGCAGCTGCCGTGGCCGTCGCCACACCATGCTGACCCGCTCCGGTCTCCGCGATGATCCTCGTCTTGCCCATTTTTTTTGCAAGCAGCGCCTGACCGAGTACATTATTGATCTTATGGGACCCGGTATGGTTCAAATCTTCTCTTTTAAAATAGATCTTGGCTCCGCCCAGATCCTCCGTCATTTTCTTTGCATAATAAAGCAACGACGGGCGGCCTGCATATTCCCGCATCAACTGATCCAGCTCTGCGCAAAATTCCGGATCATCCTTATAATGCGCGTAACTTTCCTTCAGCTTCTCGATCTCCGTCATCAAAGTCTCCGGGATGTAACACCCACCATGAATTCCATATCTTCCTTCCTGATTAGATTCACTCATAATTCCTTCTTCCTTCCTTTATTTTTAGTGTTATTTTAGCAAAACTACAATTTATTAAATTTTATTTTAACTTATTTATCTATTTGTATTTTAATTTGTATTTTTATTACTATTTTGATTTTACAACTTTACTTATATCTTCATTATATTTCTCTGTATATGCTTTTATTTCGCCAATTTTCTCCTATTTTTTCTTCCTTTTTCCCCTCTTTTTCACCTGTTTTCCTCCTTCTCCTCTTCACTGTATGCTCACTCCACATTTATGGCTCTTACCTTCTCCATAAACACTCTGATCTTTTCCTTATCCTTCACACCGTCCGTCTCCAGACTGCTGCTGACGTCGACTGCATACGGCTTGACATCCCTGATCGCCCGCTCTATATTATCGACGCTGATCCCACCGGCTAAAAAAAACTCCCTGTCTATCCCCTGAATCAGATCCCAGTTAAAATGTTCCCCCGTTCCTCCCGGAAGCGTCTGGGAATAGGTATCCAATAAAAGCCGACCGCATTTCGTCTCACCTATTTTCTTGAAATCCTCCGCTCCCCTAATCCTGAAGGCCTTGATACATCTTTCCTGCGGATCATCGATTCCATGTTGGGTCAGACTTTCAAACAATTCCTCCTCATATGCCGCATCCTCATCCCCATGCAGCTGCAGATAATCTACCGTCCCGCTAACCAGCGATTCCGTCAACAACCCGATTTCCTGCTTTACATAGACTCCCACCCTCTTTATCCGGGGATCCAGCTCCTTTGCAAGCATGGCGGCTGTTTCCAGACTGACCTTTCGTCTGGTATCAGCAAATACAAAACCGATATAATCCGGAAGATACTGGTTTACATAATATGCATCCTCTATCCTTTTGATTCCGCAGATCTTAACCTTAACCATATATATGACCACTCCATATTTCTGCTTCCTATCTCTATTTCTTATCTCTATTTCTTGTCTCTGTCTTTATCTCTTGCCTCTGTTTCATATTCCTATCTGAGTATTTGTGAAACTCTAATCCGGTTCTTTCCCATTTGTGCATCATTGATAATTCATCGCAGGTTCGATTCCGTTTTACTCACTTGCGCAAAATCCCTGACAACCGCTGCTCTGTCCTGTGCCCTCATCAATGTCTCTCCGATCAATACGGCATTCACACCTTCCCTGTAAAGCTGTACAACCTGTTCCTTTTCTCTGATACCGCTCTCCGCCACAAAGATGGTTCCCTCCGGTACGAGTCTCCTAAGCTCCTGACTATGACCGATATCCACAGAAAAATCTTTCAGATTACGGTTATTCACGCCGATGATTCCTGCACCCGCTTTCACCGCCATCTCTATCTCAGCTTCGTCATGAGTCTCTACCAATGCAGAAAGCCCCAGTCTGTGTGCCAGATTCAGATATTCCGTTAACGTATCCTGATCCAGGATGGCACAGATCAGCAGACACGCATCCGCTCCCAGTGCCTTGGTCTCATAGATCTGGTATTCGTCCACGATAAAATCTTTTCTCAGGATTGGAATAGACACTTCCTTTCTGATCTCCCGCAGGTACTCATTGCTGCCCAGAAAATAATATGGCTCCGTCAGCACAGAGAGCGCGCTGGCTCCCCCGCGCTCATAATCCTTAGCAATCTCTACATAAGGGAATTCCTCTGCAATAATGCCTTTCGACGGCGAAGCCTTCTTCACTTCACAGATCAGATGGATCCCCGCTCCTGACAGCGCATCTTTAAAGAAATATGTTCTTCCTGCCTCAGCATCCGCCTCTCCTATGCAGCTGCCTGCTTCTTCGACTATCGAACTGCCATATCCATTTTTACAGGCATTTTCAGCCTTCCTTACCATCTCTTCTAAAGACACGGACTTTTTCTGTTCTGCCACACGTTCTCTGGTCCGCTCCGCTATTTCTGCCAAGATATCTTTCATCGCTTTCTATTTCTCCTTTTCCAATATCGCGCTGGCGAAAGTCCTCCACCACGCGCATACACAATCATGCTCCGATGCATTTATCGGATTCTTTCCCGCGCTATGTTGGCTGCCTATAACACTCCTGCCGCATTCACAATCGAGTATGGGAATGACCTTCCCCCTACTCGCCGCGCGGTCCGCATGCTGCGTCAGCAGCCAACTTCCTTATGCGGACCTGTGCAAATAAAAAATCCCTGCCCAAGTAAACTCAGGCAAGGACGATATAACTCAATCTATACCGCGGTACCACCTTGCTTTGTGGAATCCACACTCTCACGAAATACTTAATATCCGAAAAATCTCACATTAATCCAATCTAATCTATGATAAATTCGGATTTTTATATTCCCGGCAACTCACGTATGCCCTCACGTCATGGAATACTAGGCTGAATCGCTTTTGACCATGCCCTCCGCGGTCCATTTAATGAACTGCTCTCTATGGGTTCTCAGCAACCCCACTCTCTGTAAGCGCATCTTTCATTTTTATCTCCGCATCAACGGTTTCATAAATATTCTGTTTTCTAATCATTACTATAAATCAATTATGGCGGTCTGTCAATGCCCTATTTTTGTAAAATCACATATGTCTTATTAACTATTTTCTTATCACTTCAAATATATACAGCCTTATTGTGTTATGCTCCTATACTGCTCCGGATGGCGGTACTTATTGCCCATCACCTCATTTGCCCGATATTCCCGAAGCAGATCAAGATCGATCCTGGCAATATAAACTCCCTCCTCTTCCGGCGCCTCAAAAACGCACATATCCCGTGTTCCCGGTTCATCCCTTAGCCATGCAATACCGTCAAAAACCGTCGAATGTCCGTTACAGTCAGGCTGCCCCACAGGATAATTGCAGGTAGCAACGGCAAGCATATTTTCATAGGCTCTGGTACGAAGGGCGGCAAGACGGTTGATTTCCATCGGACATGCATTTGGTGCAAGAATGACTTCCGCCCCCTTTAACATCAGTATCCTCGCACTCTCAGGGAACTCCCTGTCGAAACAGATCATGGAACCGACCTTAACGACTCCCCTGCCGATATCCAGATCCGCAACATAAAAATCTTCCCCTGGACAAAGCGCTTTCTCCAAATCAAAATCGCAGGTATGTACCTTGGAATAATGAAGCGCCTGCTCACCGTTTCTGTCAAACAGGATCATGGAATTTAACGGTCTCGGCTTATGGCTTTCCAGAAACGTAATGCCGATTGCCATGGAAAGTTCCGCAGCCAGCCCGGCGAACTCCTGAATGAATGCGCTATCAGCAGCAATCGACAGACCGTCTATCTCTCCTTCATCCTGCGGAAGAAAATATCCGTCGCTCCACATTTCGGGGAATAAAGCGATATCCGCCCCAAGCGATTTCGCTTCTCTGCAGGCAGATTTTCCCTTTTGAAGCTGTTCTTCCATACAAGCCCTCCATGTCAGGCTATCAAGCTTATTTTTCAATCTATCTCCCGGAAGGAGCTGTAAGAGAGCAATTTTCAGAATCATTTTTTATCTCCATTTCTCATTTTCAAATAGATCGTTGACTGCAAACCACATATCTGTTATTCAGATATCATATTCTGCCATGCGGTATTTCCGTTCTTTCCCTGATATCGATTATACCACTTTTGCTAAAGAATTGTAATACTATGCAATATCAGCGGATACCGCATAAGAAAATTTCTGATGCAGTAACAACCTGAATGAAAATCATCAATTTAATCAATAATAATACTATCTGCATACTATATAAAAATCAAGGAGAGATCTATCAATGAAAGATAAAATTTTTGGCGTATTACAGCGTGTCGGACGTTCCTTTATGCTTCCGATCGCTCTGCTGCCCGTAGCAGGGCTTCTGCTTGGAATAGGAAGCTCCTTCACGAACCCTACAACGATTGATACCTACAATCTTGGCGGTATCATCCACGAAGGCGGCATTCTTTATATCATCCTGGACATCATGAGCAAAACCGGAAGCGCCGTCTTTGACAACCTTGCCCTGTTATTTGCAATGGGCGTTGCCATCGGCATGGCCAAAAAGGAAAAAGAGGTAGCGGCGCTTTCGGGAGCACTCGCATACATTGTCATGAACACCGCTATCAGCGCTCTCATCATGGCCAAAGGCGGCGTTGAAGCAATGGTGGAAAATACGACCACAACGGCTCTCGGAATCACTACCCTGCAAATGGGCGTTTTCGGAGGTATCATAGTAGGTCTCGGAGTCGCTGCGCTGCACAATAAGTACTATAAAATCGAACTTCCACAGGTGCTTTCGTTTTTTGGCGGGACAAGATTCGTACCTATCATCTCTACTGTGGTTTATCTGATTGTCGGCATTGTAATGTTTTATCTGTGGCCCTTTGTACAGATCGGTATTTCCAAACTTGGCGGACTGGTTCTAAGCTCCGGCTATATCGGAACATGGATATACGGTATCCTGGAGCGGGCGCTGATCCCCTTCGGACTGCACCATGTCTTCTATATGCCGTTCTGGCAGACGGAGCTTGGTGGTTCCATGACAATCGACGGCAACATTGTTACAGGGGCACAGAATATTTTCTTTGCAGAGCTCGCCTCCAAATCCACAGATATCTTTTCCGTTTCCGCGACGAGATTTATGTCCGGTAAATTCCCATTCATGATCTTCGGTCTGCCTGCGGCGGCATTTGCAATGTACAAGGCTGCCCGTCCCGAAAAGAAAAAGACTGCCGGCGGTCTGCTGCTTTCAGCAGCCCTTACTTCCATGCTTACGGGAATTACCGAGCCTCTTGAATTTACCTTTATTTTTGTGGCACCGCTCATGTACGGAGTGCACTGCATCCTTGCGGGACTGTCCTACATGCTTATGCATATCTTCAACGTCGGCGTGGGAATGACTTTTTCCGGCGGTATTATCGATCTTACCCTGTTCGGAATTTTACAAGGCAATCACAAGACCAACTGGATATGGATTGTCATCATCGGTCTGATCTATGCGGTTGTCTATTATTTTGTATTCTATTTTATGATAACAAAAATGAATCTTGCTACTCCGGGACGAGAAGCGGACGATGTGGAGACGAAGCTTTACCGCAGAAGCGACGTTGAAGCTGCGAAATCCGGCAAATCCTCAGGAAGTTCCGGGGATGTCACAAGCGCCCTGATCCTGAAAGGGCTTGGAGGAAAAGATAATCTTTCCGACATCGACTGCTGCGCCACAAGACTCAGAATCACCGTAAACGACGTGGAAAAAGTTTCCGACAGCCTGCTGAAAGAAAGCGGCGCGTCCGGGGTCATCCACAAGGGCAACGGCGTGCAGGTCATTTATGGTCCAAGGGTTTCCGTGGTAAAATCAAATCTGGAAACCTTTATGGATACACCAGATTCAGACGACCTTGACAGTATTCTTGGGAATTCGTCTCCTGAAACCGCTGCAGACAATTCTCAACCAAAAGAAAAATCACAACAAAAGAAAACGTCAACTCCGAAAAATAGCGGTACAGTTGTGATGTATTCCCACCTTAACGGCACGGTTGTAAGCCTTGAAAACGTAGAAGACGACGTTTTCTCCCAAAAAATACTGGGCGAGGGAATTGCTGTCGAGCCTTCCGAGGGCAGGCTTTACGCGCCCTGCGACGGAAGAATAAATTCCATTTTTGACACGAAACATGCGGTAACCATACAGTCGGCTGACGGCGCAGACGTGCTGCTGCACATTGGCATCGATACCGTGAAGCTTGGCGGAAAACATTTTGAATCCCATGTTTCAGACGGTCAGGAAATCAAAAAAGGCGACCTGCTGGTCACCTTTGACATCGACGCAATCAAAGCCGAAGGATATAAACTCACCACCCCGCTTATCATCGGGAACACGGATGACTATTCTTCATTTTCACCTGCCGCACAAGGGAACATTTCAGCGGGTGACGTAATATTTAAAATAAATTAGCGGCAAAGCACAAAGTTAAGATAATTGACTTTACTCATTGCTCGCGGAAATAAATCGTGAGCAATGAGTATATTACCGTTTTTATTTATCTCTGTAATGAGAACCACATTGAACAATCTTTATCGTATTACCTTCTATACGATAAACAATACGATTCACATCATCTATCCGTCGACTCCAATATGCTGCCAGATCACCACTTAACCTTTCCGGCTTTCCTATTCCATCATACCCATTTCGGTCAATATCTTTCAACAACTGCAGAATACGCTTTAACGTCTTTTTATCTTGCTTCAGCCAATATTCAAAGTCTTCCCATGCCGCATCCGACCATGATTTAATCATCAATATCTACCTCATGTACCGTACCTCCTGTAGCTTCCATCTGTGCCACAGAGTTTCTAAGTCTGGTCATATTTTCCTGCGAATAAAACGGATCCACAGATACTTCAAATGGTATACGCCTCTCTCGTCCCAACTTTTTAAGATAAATGTTAATAGCCGTTGACAAAGACATCCCAATATCGGCACAAGCCTGCTCTGCCATTTTCTTTACATCATCTTCTATACGTAAACTGATTTGAGCCATCATATCACCTCTTTCTTTTGATGTTACAATTATACCCTATATCATAGCATATGTAAAGCACTTTGCTACCATTCATCCTAAGTAAAATTTTTTATCTATAAGGAAACAAACCACGCCACCCACAAGATAACACAGAAGATCCGCCGGATCAAACGTGCCTCCCACAATCGTCGAAAACGGCTCCGGAAGTATCCCCGACAGCCCGGTAAGCTGCACCGCTTCCACACAAAATGCAAAAAGTGTAACCGGTATTGAGAGCCAGCGCATGCGCACGACAGCCACCCGCGCCAGAAAATATACGCAGATCACCGCCAGTACATCTCCAAGATACGGACGGACTATCCTGTCATGTACATACAGGGCAATCCATATTTCCAATCCCAGTAACGCGGCAAAGATCAGCGCGCTTAACAGCCTTCTTTTCATATGTTCTCTCCTAAATAACGCCTTTTTCCGTTCTTTTTTTGATAAGTTTCTTTTTTAGCAGACTATGTTGAATTTCAAGCCAAGCTATTTCAGCAAATATTACGATTAAAAATACAACCACCTGAAACACAGTATTATCATATTTTTCAAGGAAATATACAAAGACAGACATTGTTACAAACAAAACACATCCATATATAATCAGATTTCTTCCGTGTTTATGATTCCATTCTGACATATCGGTTAGTTCATCTTCTCTTGGAGGGACTTCTCCTGTATTCAATGAAACCGGAACTTTAGACCGAAACTGATTTACACCAAGCACGATAAAAATAAGCGAAACGAGTGAAGAAATCACCAAATAAATAATGATACCTGCCATAACTTAATTAGCCTCCAAAATTCGATTTGTATATAAGCATACCACAGAACATGCAGATCTAAATACAGAATTTTTATTCATTGTATTTCAACGGGAACACGAAGCCGAATTGGGACTTATTCAATAAGCTTATCATTCCAACTTATTCCAATACAAATTCCCAGCTCAGGGTACCTGTGTCATATTCTTCTTTCAGAGATACAACACTATCTCCGTAGGTTCCATACTCACATACCACCGTCAGCTTTCTATCTGCCTCATCATATTCGTAGCTGTATGTATCCTGCGAGAGGCATTTGTTAGAAAAATAGCTTTCGTCTATTTCTCCGACTTTTCTTACGATAATTCCATTCTTCTGGTAAACATTAAAATAGGTAAGTTCAAACGTTTTCTCTAAAATACGGACATGCCCCAACGTCTCCGTAAAAAGAACCTCCCTACCGTCCGACAGAACGATCTGCTCTACTTCTACCCTATTTTTCATATCTATATAAACAGAATAGGGAATAGCCCCTACACCTAAGACAATCATTACAAGAGCAATTATCATAATAATATTTCGTTTCCTGCTTTTAGGCTGACCCTTCCACGTAACAAAAAGACCAATATATAATACTGCTATAGTAAACTCGCTTAGATACTGCCTATCCCATATATATCCGAATAGGAACAGATCGCTTTCCATATGCTTCAGATACCAACCTAAACCCAGAAGCGCTATTATGACAATGACATACACCCAAAAACCTACTGTCAGTATCGATCTGTCCTTTTCCTGAGATGCGGCAGATTCCTTCGCTGACACCAGTGACAATCCTTCCTCATTTTCCGTACTCATACTAATCCTCCCTTGAAATATAATCATAAAAATCCGCCGTTTCCCTGTCCCGGTATTCGTGCTTTTCATAATAACCGATCAGTCTGCCATCCTCATCCCGCAGGGCGATCATATAAACATCTTTATTCTCTTTTTCATTGTAATAAGTATATATCCGGTTATTCTCCACACTTTCCCAAAACCATTGTACCACCTGTTTGATTTTCTCATTACTGGACGGGTTATGGCAGTCAAGCAGCGATTTCCCCACCAGCGCGTATCCGCCTCTTTTTTGATACCTCTCTGCCGCCGCAGGATTCATATACACAATTTCGTGGGAAAGATCACATATCACCACAGCTGCAGTATCCATGTCAATAACACTTTTAAAAAATTTTGAAAGCTCCATAAAATATACCTGCCTCCCTCTAAGTTTGATCAATATATCCTCCATGTCAAAGCAGCTCGCTGCGATGACACGCGATGAGAAATCCGCGCAGGCGGTTTCTCATCTGCGTTCAGGCTGAAAAATCAGCACATCAGTGTGATTTTTCAACCTAATGTCCTCAGTAACATCCTATTTTCAACGTAAATTCCCCTCCTCATAGGAATACTGTATACCATGATCCAGCCGCAGAGGATTGTCCATACGGACATAAACACCCTCATCAGATATTTTAACATAAATCCGGGGATTTCCATCAGAAGTGTGGAATTTTCTATTGAGCTCCGAGTAATCTGATATTCCCAGATTTTCAGCAATTTCCCGGGAAAAAGCGTCATCCGGTCTGCCCCAATCGGAAATATAACACCCTTCTCTCATCTGCATATAAGAATCGGAAGTTCTGTCTATTCCGTCCGCCATCATAGCAGTACCAACACAGCTTGATATCGTCTGAAGGCGTCTTTGATCATTTGCAGCTCTGCTACGGAACCCATATTCTTCAAACTGAACGAGCAGCATCTTAAATAACATCATTATACAAAGAAGAATCATGCCGGAAACGATTCCTTTTTCGACAGGCATTCTTTCCTTCCGACTGTCGTCGATATCCACATCGTCCCTGTATCTTTGCATATTCTCCTGCCGGTAAAACAGAAGTGCGGATATGCCCCAGAAAGAGTCAAACAGCAGCATGATACATAGTAAAAATACCGCTAAACCTCCATCAAACTGATACCAGCGGATAATATACCGGACATTCCAGACGTTGGCAAGCAGAAAAACAGCTGCGTAAAAGAAAATCAGAACCCTTCTGCCCACATTCTTTATCTCCGGGCAGGACTTTCCGCTTACACGCGGAACATTCCGCAGATCGTCGCCGTAATCTTCTCTATTATACGGGATCTCATATCCATATGCCTTTAACCTGCGAATATAACAGAATCCAGACAACAAATTTACACCTGCAAATAAAAATAAACCGCCGCCCACATAAAGTCCCAACAATACTGACAATGCTATAACAGCATCTCCCTCCACTTCAGCCAGCATACATACCAACCCTGTCAAAAACAGGAGCGCGGAAACGATGGTTGTTACCAATAGTATTTTAATGGTCCTTCTATCATACTTTATTTTCTTTCCGCCCGCAGAATAGAATAAAGAGAATAGCAATCCCATCAGTACCAGCATTAGTATCATTTGGCATTTTCCTCCTCATATAAATCATTATACCATAAGTGCGCACGCTTTTTGCGCATAATTCAAATTGCGAAGCAATTTGTAATAAGCATAGCTTATTTTAACACAATAGCGCAAAATAAGAAACAGCCGCATAAGCTTACTGCGGCTGTCTCGTCCCCATCATTTTCCCCAATTGCTCCATGATACCCACATTGCCATTAACGGATATTTCACCAACCTTCTCACAAATCTTTTCCAGATACTCAAGCTCCTTCAGCTTATAGAGTGTCTGATTTTCATCCATGAGCTTCGCCGTGTTGAGCAGGGATCTGGTAGATGCCACCTCTTCCCTTCTGGAGATTACGTTTGCCTGCGCAGCCTTTTCCGCCACAAGGACAGAATTCATTATCTCCCTGATTTCACCGGGCAGTATGATATCCTTGATTCCTGCGGTGAGGAAGTTTATACAGAACATTTCTTCCTTTCCTTTCAGCGCTTCGTAGATTTCCTTGGAAATCTGCTCCTTTGCCTCCAGTATCTCATCCAGCCTGTAATTGCCCACAATCTCTCTTATCGCAAGCTGTACCGCAGGGTAAAGCTGTCCCTTTAAATCCGAGATCGTTGCTACGAATTCCACCGCATCCCTTATTTTGTACATGCATGCAACATTCATTCTGATACCGATCTTGTCTTTGGTCAGGATTTCCTGACCCACGATATCCAGTTCTTTCTGCTTCATATCAATCACGCAG
>VIDN01482415.1_pt1 | contig 23434 bp, 20 predicted proteins | sample 5025121 | NCBI WGS metagenome assembly VIDN01 (sample SAMN11852952, study PRJNA449069) | gut metagenome | isolation source: stool from female vole | host: Microtus ochrogaster | place: USA:Florida | collected 2017 | reverse complement strand
TTTATTTTTTCTTTTCATCATACCATACTATATGAGAAAAGAACCTTCGCTAGACCAACATCTTAGCCCTATTGAAAATAGGAGTCCTATTTATGGTATGGTTCTCCCATGATGATTCGATAACTCCTGTAAATCTGCTCCAGCAGAATCACCCGCATAAGCTGGTGGGGAAACGTCATATTGGAAAAACTAAGCGACCGGTCAGCTACCTTTGAAACACTTTGATGCAGCCCCAGTGATCCTCCTATGATAAACTGTATATGACTTTTTCCCTGAATGCCAAGCTGATTGATCTCTTTCGCAAAAGAAACCGAATCCGGTTTTTGCCCTTCAATCTCCAGCGTATAAACACAGGCATCCTCTCTTACATATTTTAATATTCTGGCTGCTTCCTTTTCTTTAATCTGCTCTTCTTCCGCCGCACTGGCACGATCTGGAGTTTTTTCATCCGGTACCTCTATAATCTCCAGCCTGCAATATTTAGACAACCGCTTTTCATACTCGGAAACTGCTTTTCTGTAAAAATCTTCTTTTATTTTTCCTACGCAGATAATCGTGATTTTCACGCCGTTCCTATACTCCATTTTCAAATATTTCCGGATAAACTTCCTCAATCAGCCTGTCCAGATATGCATCGTCAAGATTCATAAACTGCCTGCTGATCATCTGCTTCATATGATCAATCCGTTGAAAATACTTTAATTCTTCCTGCTGATCGGTAATTTCCAGCTCCCGGTCTATCCATTCCCTATCCATATAGGTGACGCACCATTTTTTGATTTCAATAGTAAGATTGTTTTCTTTATATGCCTTCTTCGTCAGCACCCGGGAATTTTTGAGTGATACGATCCCCATAACAATAAACAGCACAAACAACACACCCATTACACCGGTGATCATATATTTTCCGGTAAGTGACATATTCATCTCCACAATATCCAAAAAAAACAGAACAACTATCACAAATCCCAGACTGCCCACTCCCAAAAGAGCATAAGCCGAGGTTCTGCTGTCTTCTGCTTTTTCTGCATTGTTCATATATCTGTGTTGATAAGCAGGTTTTACATCCTCCTCATCAAACTCAAAATCCTCATATTCCTCCGAATCCAAAGAATCTTTTGGCAGAAAACCTTCCGGAATATTCCCATTTTCTGCCATAGTTCTGGCCGCCGCTAGAATCATTTCCTCAGAAATATCCGTCAGAGTCTCCCTGGCCGCTTTATCAACCGGCAGTTCCGCTACCAAATCACAACCGCAGTCTGCGCAGACTGTTATTCCCTCCACATACTCACACTTACATTCCGGACACCATGCCATATCCCGTCCCTCCTTTGTAACCCAATTACTATTTTACTACGGATCGGCATGGGTTTCCACTAATTTTTTGATGAACTGCTTTTAGATGAAAGCAGGCATAGAACCCCTATGTTTTTCTTCTCTTTCGGCAGCATCCAGATATAGTTATCGGGATCTAAGGTGGATACATAAACCGTTCTTCTGCCTACCTTATCCTTATTTTCACTTTGATAAATCCAAGAGCCATGATCTGCCTGAGCATTCCATTCCCGGTACTCATCTTCCGCATAAAAGGTTGTCAGATAAAAATCACCATGTATAAGTCCCTGGGAATAGCTTCCGATCAAATTGGTATTGTATATCTTATTTTCTTTTATAAGAGATGCATCGTAATCACAGTGCTCAGAACCTTCTCCATCCGGAAGATCTTCTGCCCAGGAACCCGCATATTGATGATATAGATACGGGTCCTCCTTATTGACGGTATTGTGAATATGATAATGAATCCATGTGCCGCCCCCGCATCTTACTCCGGCTTTCCATTCTCCGTAATAATATTGATTATCTGCGTAAACCGCAATTCCTTTTCCCTCAGGCTGGCCAGAAGCATTCCGGTCTCCGTAATAATAAAAATCAGAGGTATCTTTAAGCGCCCATGACATTGCTATAAACCGATCAAGATTGGCCAGATCATCCAGTGCTTTCTGGTTGCCATCCGCCCAATAAGTCATCATTTCCTTTAACTGCTCATCTCGATTGTAAGAAACCTTACTGTAATCCACTTTATCCGTATTCATGACCTGACGGTACGGCGTTGGCGAAGGTTCCATGTCAGTCTGGTTTTCTTCTGTCTTTGGGATGGTACCTTCTTTTTCCTGACTTTCTTCTTTATCAAGCTCTGCAGGTTCTTTCTCTTTTTCAGTCAGCTCGTCTGCTGCTTCCTCTACCTTCACCGAAGTATTGTTCACCGGGCGGGACTCATCTGCATAATCCATAATACTCTGCTGCAAATCTTCTGTTTCGGGCTTATCCTTCTTCTTTCCGTTTACTACCAATGTAACCGCCAAAATAATGATAATAAGCACTACAGGAATCACACTGACAAGTATCTTTGCCTTGTCCATCTGGTTAAAAAATTTATCATCCTGAAATTCGAAATCATCATCATGAATATTCTTTTTCATCACTTTATCCTCTTATAATTCTTCCATCAAGCCATTTTTAATCTTCTATTATACTTTACAATAGATATTTTAATTTGAGGCAAAAGAATTATTAATATTTTCTTAGAATCACAAAATTCATGCCGGAACCTAGTTCCGGCATGAAAAAATCTTTTATTATCTGTTTGACAGATACTCATCAATTCCTTTCGCACCTGCACGTCCGGCACCCATTGCCAGAATAACCGTTGCCGCACCGGTAACCGCATCTCCGCCTGCATAAACTCCTTCTTTGCTGGTTTTTCCAAACTCTTCATCCGCCACAATACATTTCCACTTATTGATTTCAAGACCCTCTGTAGTCGAAGAAATCAGCGGATTGGGTGACGTTCCCAGCGACATAATCACTGTGTCTGCTTCAATCACAAATTCGGAACCGGGAACCTCCACCGGACGTCTTCTGCCTGATTCATCAGGCTCTCCAAGCTCCATTCTGATGCACTTCATTCCGCTGACCCATCCGTTCTCATCCTGGAGAATTTCTACGGGATTCGTAAGAAGATCAAAAATGATTCCTTCTTCCTTCGCATGATGAACCTCTTCCACACGGGCCGGAAGTTCCTCTTCACTTCTTCTGTACACAATATGAACCTCTGCTCCAAGACGCAGTGCAGTTCTTGCCGCATCCATGGCAACATTACCGCCGCCAACTACAGCGACCTTGTTTCCTCTTGTAATCGGTGTGTTTGAGTTTTCGTCAAATGCCTTCATCAGATTGCTTCTGGTAAGGTACTCATTGGCGGAGAACACTCCGTTTGCCTGCTCTCCCGGAATACCCATAAACTTGGGAAGTCCTGCACCGGATCCGATAAATACGGCATCAAAACCTTCTTCACTGATCAATTCATCAATGGTAACGGATTTTCCAATTACCACGTTCGTCTCAATTTTTACGCCAAGGGCTTTTACATTTTCAATTTCTTTTGCAACCACCTTTGTTTTGGGAAGACGGAACTCAGGAATTCCATACACCAGAACGCCGCCCGGTTCATGAAGTGCCTCAAAAATGGTCACTTCATATCCCATCTTTGCCAGATCCCCGGCACAGGTAAGTCCTGCCGGTCCAGAACCAATTACGGCAACCTTTTTACCATTCTTTTCCTTTGCTCCCTGAGGTTTTATATCATTTTCGGCTGCCCAATCCGCAACAAACCGCTCTAACTTACCGATAGAAATCGGCTCACCCTTAATGCCTCTGATACATTTGCCCTCACACTGGCTTTCCTGAGGACACACACGGCCGCACACTGCTGGCAGCGCAGATGACTCGCTGATTACCTGATAAGCCGCTTCAATATCTCCATCCTTTACTTTTTCAATAAATCCGGGAATATCAATAGAAACCGGACATCCCTTAATGCACTGCGCATTTTTGCAGTTAATACAGCGGACAGCCTCTTCCATCGCTTCTTCCTTATTATAGCCAAGGCAGACCTCCTCAAAATTTGCCGCCCTTACTTTCGCATCCTGTTCCCTTACTGGAACCTTCTTTAATACGTCCATTCCTCTTTATGCTCCTTTCTCAGTCCGCAATCCGTGATAATTTTATCATAACCGATTCATCTATGATAACTGTACGGCTCAATTGCAGTTTCCACATCCGCCGTGGTGAGTATCTCCTTCTTTTGCCTTCAGAAATGCTCTTCCTTCTTCTGTCTTATATATCTGCTGACGGCGCATTGCCTCATCAAAGTCAACCTGGTGTCCATCAAATTCCGGACCATCCACGCAGGCAAATTTCACCTTACCGCCAACGGTCACACGGCACGCTCCACACATACCTGTACCATCTACCATGATTGGATTTAAACTGACAATCGTTGGAAGTTCCAGCTCTTTTGTCAGCTTACAGACAAATTTCATCATGATCATAGGACCGATTGCCACACAAACATCATAATGCTTTCCTTCGTTAACAAGGTCGGTAATGGTCTGTGTCACCATGCCGCTTCTGCCATAGGAGCCATCATCTGTGGTCACATAAAGATTTCCTGCAACAGCCTTCATCTCCTCTTCCAGGATCAATAAATCTTTGTTTTTTGCTCCTACGATTACATCCGCATCAATCCCATGCTCATGAAGCCATTTCACTTGCGGATATACCGGTGCAGTACCAACCCCGCCGGCAACAAACAACATTTTTTTCTTTTTTAGGTTTTCCATATCCTCTGCCACAAATTCCGAAGGACAGCCCAGAGGGCCTACAAAATCATGGAAGGTATCCCCTGCTTTCAAATCTGCCATCATCTGTGTACCTGCTCCCACAATTTGAAAAACAATGGTTACAGTTCCTTTTTCGCTGTCATAATCACAAATGGTAAGCGGAATACGTTCAGCCTGCTCATCTGCTCTTACAATTACAAATTGACCGGGTTTACATGATTTTGCTACTCGTTTTGCCTCTACCACCATATAAAAAATATTAGCAGCAAGCTCTTTTGTTTCTAAAATTTTGTACATTGCTCTTTCCTTTCCCTTTACGAAACATAATAATTACTCTGTTAGAGAAATTAATCCCATTTCTCCATTTTCATCATAAATCAGACGATTCGGAGCACCGGTATAAACCTCCACGGCATACAATCTGTCCGTCTTCGTCCGGTTTCCAATTTCATCTTCAATATATTCATCCAAGACATAATAATATCCCAAGTTTGGAATTTCCACAATAGTATTATAAGCAAATACATATTTTCCCTGTATTTCCGTTGAATGACCATAAAGATCCAATAATACCCTGCGGTCAAATAGTGCCTGGACCACATTTCGTATTGCCTTATCAATCGTTATTTCCGTTTCCAGAGCAAACATATAACTTCTGCTAACCATCTCGCTGGAAACACCTTCCTCTGATACTGCAATAAATTTGTAATTAGTTCTTCCAAGAGGCATAGAAATCGGTACCGTGTATTGCAGGCTGTCTTTCGTCGGTGTCTGACCATCTGTGGTATAATAAACTGTACAGCCTTCCGGAACTTCCACCTCAATCATTGTCGGCAGATGATAATCTCCACTTGGAAGTAAAATCTGCGGCGGATCCGGAACCGTCAGATTAATCACAAACCTACCTCTTGTCAATTCACTCTTTATGCCATAATCATTGATAAAAATGGCAAAAATCTGAAAATCTCCGGCCTCCAGAATCAGTGGCGCGGTATAAATGTTGCTGCGCTCATCCGGCATACTTCCATCCGTAGTGTAATAAATTGTTCCACTTGTATTAGCACTCATTCTAAGGAGCAGAACTTCTTCATAGGTTCCCGATTCATATCCAAACTCCGGCGCCATAGCCATGTATTGCTGAAAATGATTTTGTATATCCAAATCTCCGCTCGATACGAGCAGTTTATTGATTTTTTCGTACTCTTCCCGCTCATTGTAGATTTCTATAATATTTTCAAATACTCTTTCCTTATCCACATATTCCAAATGCGCCCGATCTACCACTTCAAGAAGAATTGTGAGCGCCCGGTCCTGATCTCCCAGTCTGATGAGATATCCCACTTCAAGAAGCGCTGTATCTGCGTTTTCCGGATCCAGCTTTCTTGCCTCATCCAAAAACACTGCAGCCTGCTCATAGTTTCCCGCCTCCGCAAGCTTTCGCGCCTGCTGTATCTGATAAGTTGGAGAATATCTGTGATACAACATCACTCCCGCAGAAATGACAATAATCACTACCACACAAAAGGTTATCAACATAATCGGAAACAGTCCCCCGCCAGCGCCATCACGAAAAAGTCTATCCTCTGCTCTTTCTTTTTCGGTGCCGTTTTTCGCCAGATTCCTACCCTGTAAATTGCTTTCTTCTGCCTGAGGCTTGGCCGAATCACTTCCTTCGATCTCTTCCGCAACTGTGGATAAGGTTTCCGTTATGCTGTTTTCAATTTCCGGTTCAAAGTCAGGTACAATTTGTAGTTCCATTCCGCAAGAATCACAATACAAATGACCATCTTTCCATTCACATCCACACTTGGGACATACCATCGCTTCCTCCTCTCCGCATCTGTCTGATGTTCCGATCCGTCTCTTTGCTTAAAGATCTACAGACTCCATGCAGTTGTTAAGAAGCATCGCGATTGTCATGGGTCCTACTCCGCCGGGAACCGGCGTAATGGCACTACAGACAGGCGCCGCAGATTCAAAATCAACATCACCGCAGAGCTTACCGTTTTTATCCCTGTTGATTCCAACATCGATAACCACTGCTCCTTCTTTTATGTAGTCAGCCGTAATCATCCTGGGTTTTCCTATTGCCACGATTAAAATATCAGCTCTTTTTGTCACTTCTTTCAAATTCTGTGTTCTGGAATGAGCTATCGTCACTGTGGCATTTTCACGAAGAAGTAAAATTGCCATAGGCTTTCCTACAATATTGCTTCTTCCTAAAACAACACACTCCTTCCCTGCTATTGGGATTCCGCTTCTTTTCAACAATTGTATAATTCCTGCCGGCGTACATGACACAAACCCCGGCTGCCCGATGCAGAGTGCCCCCACACTCTGTGGATGAAAACCATCTACATCCTTCTTAGGATCAATTGCCTTGATTACTGTATCTTCATCAATATGAGAAGGCAGCGGAAGCTGCACCAATATCCCGTTTATTTCTTCTTTCTGATTGAGTTCATCAATCAGCTTAAGAAGTTCCTCCTGCGTTGTCTGCTCCGGGAGCTCGTAAGCCTCAGAACCAATCCCGATATACTCACAGCCTTTTTTCTTATTTCTCACATAGACGCTTGATGCCGGATCATCCCCTACCTGTATGACCGCAAGCGTAATATTTACACCTGATTCTTTTTTCTTTGCCGCTTTTTCCTTTAATTCATCCTTTATCTGTCCGGAAATTGTCTTCCCGTCAATAATCATTGCCATAGTTTCCTTATCCTTTCCAAGTCCTATACTAAAACAAACCGGTAATCACTCCATCTTCGCTTACATCAATAGAATATGCTGCGGGCTTTTTGGGCAGTCCCGGCATGGTCATAACTGCACCGGTAAGTACCACTACAAAACCTGCCCCCGCACTGACATACACTTCCCTGACACTGATATCAAAATTCTCAGGTCTTCCTAACAGTGCCGGATCATCCGAAAGGGAATATTGTGTCTTTGCAATGCAGACAGGCAGTTTTCCAAACCCAAGCTCTTCTAACTGCTGGATCTGTTTTGATGCTCCTGACGCATAGACTACTTTATCTGCTCCATATATTTCCTTGGCTACTGTCTCGATCTTCTCTTTCAAACCAGCTTCATCTTTGTATAAAAGTTTAAAATTACTTTTCTTATCTGTCAGCGTATCTAACACCTTTTGGGCCAGCTCAATTCCACCCTCGCCCCCCTTTTCCCAAACCTGGGCAAGCGCAAATTCACACTCTTTCTCCTTACAGAATTTCTCAACAAAAGAAACTTCTGCTTCCGTATCCGTCACAAAACTGTTCAACGTGACAACAATGGGAACTCCATATTTATGCAGATTTTCAATGTGCTTTTCCAGATTTACAATTCCTTTTTGAAGCGCCTCCAGATTTTCATCAGATAATTCTTCCTTTTTCATACCGCCGTTATACTTCAGTGCACGAATCGTTGCCACCAAAACCACGGCATCCGGTCTGATACCAGCCATCCGGCATTTGATGTCAAAAAACTTCTCTGCACCTAAATCCGCTCCAAACCCGGCCTCTGTTACAACATAATCAGCCATTTTCAGAGCCGCCTTTGTAGCCCGTACGGAATTACATCCATGTGCAATATTGGCAAAAGGTCCTCCATGCACCAGTACCGGTGTATGCTCCAATGTCTGAACCAGATTCGGCTTCATGGCATCTTTGAGAAGCGCTGCCATAGCGCCTACGGCATTTAAATCCGAAGCGGTTATCGGCATTCCCTGATCGTTATACGCGACTACAACCCTTCCCAGTCTCTCTTTCAAGTCTTTCATATCGGCAGCCAGACATAAAATTGCCATAATTTCAGATGCCACCGTGATTACAAAGTGATCCTCTCTAACGGTTCCGTCTGACTTAGCTCCCAGGCCAACTACCACGTTACGAAGTACCCGATCATTCATGTCCAGACACCTCTTCCACACTACGGCTCTGGTATCAATCTTTAACTCGTTTCCCTGTTGAATATGGTTATCCAAAATAGCTGCAAGAAGGTTATTGGCACTGGTAATTGCATGAAAATCTCCTGTAAAATGGAGATTTAGTTCTTCCATGGGAACCACCTGAGAATATCCGCCCCCTGCTGCTCCTCCTTTAATACCGAAGCATGGTCCTAAAGAAGGCTCCCGCAAAACAGTCACTGCCTTTTTCTTTAATCTTCCAAGAGCCTGTCCAAGTCCTACACTGACAGTAGTCTTTCCTTCTCCTGCCGGCGTCGGGTTGATAGCAGTCACCAGAATCAGCTTTCCATCCGGCCGGTCCGCAATCTTTGCAAGATATTCATCAGAAATCTTTGCCTTAAATTTTCCATAAAGTTCCAATTCATCCTCTGTGATCTGTAATTTTTCCGCCACTCTGACAATTGGTTCCAGCACCGCCTCCTGGGCAATTTGAATGTCTGTTTTCATTATAAGGACTCCTCTATGTACTGCTCAAACTGTTCCATGCTCATAAGCACTTTTCTGGGTTTGGTACCCTCTTCTTCTCCTACTACGCCAGCCTCACACAGCTGATCCATAATTCTTGCAGCCCGGTTAAATCCAATTTTAAAAACCCTCTGCAGCATACCAATAGAAGCTTTATCTTTCTCAATAATAAACTTGGCTGCTTCTACGAAATACTGATCCTTCTCGGATCCATCCCCAGAGGCGCCTGAAGCGCCGCCGCTACCTCCATAAGCAGCAATTTTATCCTGAATGCCCGGATCATAAATATTTCCCAGCGTCTGATTTTTCAAAAATTCCACTACATCCGAAACCTCTTTATCTGAGACAAATGCTCCCTGCACTCTGGCAGGTTTGCTATAGCCCTGAGGGTAAAAAAGCATGTCCCCCTTTCCCAGAAGCTTTTCGGCTCCGTTCATATCCAGAATTGTACGGGAATCCACCCCGCTGGAAACACTGAATGCCACACGGCTTGGCATATTGGCTTTAATCAAACCTGTAATAACGTCCACGGAAGGTCTTTGAGTCGCAATAATCAAGTGAATTCCACAGGCACGTGCAAGCTGTGCCAGACGGCAGATAGCCTCCTCTACCTCCCCCGGTGCAACCATCATCAAATCTGCAAGCTCATCCACAATAATTACAATCTGGGGCAGCTTCCCGGGTGCCTCAGGATCTCCCGATTCCTGCATTCCTTCTACTTTTTTGTTATATCCTTTTAAATCCCTGACATTAAAGTCCGCAAACTTCTGATAACGGTCTGTCATCTCCGCAACACCCCACTGCAATGCAGCGGATGCCTTCTTCGGATCCGTGACTACTGGAATCAGCAGATGTGGGATTCCATTATAAACACTGAGCTCTACTACCTTCGGATCAACCATAATCAGTTTTACATCATCTGGATGAGCCTTATACAAAATACTCATAATTAATGTATTAATACAAACCGATTTTCCGGAACCGGTTGCTCCCGCAATCAGCATATGAGGCATTTTGGCAATATCTGCCACCACTACCTTGCCGGCAATATCCTTTCCTACTGCAAAAGCGAGCTTCGATGGAAACTCTTTAAACTCCTTGCTTTCCAGAAGATCCCGAAGTGCCACCATGGTATTTTCTTTATTAGGAACCTCGATTCCCACTGCGGCCTTCCCGGGGATCGGCGCCTCAATTCGAATATCTGTAGCCGCAAGGTTTAGTTTAATATCATCCGAAAGGCCTACGATTTTACTCACCTTTACCCCCTGCTCCGGCTGCATTTCAAACCGGGTAACTGCAGGTCCCTGACTGATATCCGTGATGGTTACCCGTACACCAAAGGTCTGCAGCGTCTGCTGCAGACGCTGTGCTGTTTCCTTTAGTTCTCGTGTGGAATCTCCGCCTTTCGCAGTTCCCTTCACCAATTTATTGATGGGCGGAAAGATGTATTTCTTTACAGCCGGCGGTTTCATAGCGGCTGCACTTTGTTCCAATTTCTGCACTGTTAACTTATCGGAGGCTTCCTCTCTTACTTTTGCCTGCTCAAAAGCAGGTTTTTCTCTGTATGTAACAGCAGGTGCCTGATATGGCTGCTGTGGCGGCTGCTGTCGCGGCTGACTCTCGCTCTTATAGTCATAAAGATACTCATCCTCCGGCTCTTCTTCCTCATAATCGCTGGTGATCTCTGAAAGTTCATCTTTGCCGGTATCTTCATAGGCATGATGGATTTGGATCTGATCAAAATGATATTGCTCATCCTCTTCCTGCTCTTTTATTACATGATCTATCTGTTCTTCAAAATCCGTCAGATTAATCTCATGAATATCATCCCTTCCCTTTTCGATGCTTTCACGCTCTGTTAAGGAAGTATCCAGCATAACTCCCGTAACTTTCTTATCCATACGAAGAATTTTTTCATTTTCAATCTCTTCCTGACGGATCTTCTTTTCTTCCTGTCGTCTTTTCCGCTCTTCTTCCATCTCTTCCCGGCGGATACGCGCTCTTTCTCTTCGATAGGCAGCGTCCTCTTTTGAACGCTCATATACTTTTTTACCGCCCTTTTTCACGCCGGACACAAAGGACTTGTCCGTAAGTATCACAATCGAAATGATCGCAGCAACTAAAATCACCAGAACAGAACCCACCATTCCCAAAAAATGATACAGCAGATACGCCAATGATCCGCCGATTACACCGCCTCCATTATGATTTACACTGCTGTTTTCATAAATTGCTTTAATCTGATAAGCCTCTGTCCCTTCCAGAGTTCCCGCAAAGAATTCACATAGAATACCCACAAGCAGCGCAAGCACTACTCCGGATACCAATTTCCGCATTGCAATAACATTCCCACTGTTTACGGTGCCAAAAGCAATCATCACGAAAAGAGCCAGCGGCATTACATATGCCGTAAGCCCAAAAATTCCGAACATTATATTGCTTATCGTGTTTCCCACTACTCCGGCTATGCCGAAATTGCAAATAAACAGAAATACTGCCGCCGCAAACAAAGCAATTAGAAACACTTCATTTCTGATTGCTATATCCATCGGTTCGCTTGTTCTGGAATTGTTGCGGGATGAACTGCCTGTCCTCTGATAGTTTCTGCTGCCTGAACTGTTTCTCTTCTGACCGGAAGAAGTGCTCCTGCTGTTATTACTCTTTTTTGTCTGTGCCATACTAAAACCCCTTCAGTACCCAGACCGGTACTTAAATAATCTTATATAGTATAGCATTTTCCTCAAATCTTGTCACCCTAAACTGTTATTTGTTTTTTTTCTTCTTTGAAATCAGATTATGAAGCTTCTCCATTGCCTGACTGATTCCTCCGGTTTCGTTAATGATTCCTTCTGAAACTGCCTCTTCTCCCACCAAAATCGTTCCTACATCCTTGGTCAGAACACCGGTCTCCATCATTAAACCCTCAAATCGCTTCTGACTGATTCTGCAATGACTGCATACAAATCCCGTGATACGGTTCTGTATCTGTCTGAAATAATCAAACGTCTGCGGTACGCCAATCACCATTCCATTCATTCTCACCGGGTGAATCACCATTGTTCCGGTAGGTACAATATAGGAATAATCTGTGCTGACAGCAATCGGAACTCCAATGGAATGACTTCCTCCAAGCACCAGTGACACCGTCGGTTTACTTAAGGAAGCAATCATTTCCGCAATGGCAAGTCCCGCCTCCACATCGCCGCCCATGGTATTAAGCAGAATTAACACACCATCAATATCGCTGCTATCCTCAATGGCTGCCAATTCCGGCAGAATATGCTCATATTTCGTGGCTTTGGAATTAGTTCCAAGATTTTCATGTCCTTCCACCTCTCCGATTACGGAAATTAAATGAATCGTGTGTGACTTTCCGTTTTTGTCTAAAGTAACCTGCCCTGTCTCTTCGATTCTCTCACTTCTATGCTTTTCTTCCTCAACCTTTTTCCCTGACATTTTTGACCCTTCCTTTATGATTCTTTCTATATACAAAAAGCCTGTAACAACTGCAGCTGTATCCTATGCCGCAAAAAAAGAGGACTGCATTGTTTTGGCAGTCCTCCATAGTATCTTTCATTCTATGTAATTTATACGTCGAAATCATCATTTCCAAAATCTTTAAGATCAAATTCATCAGCTGCTTCCCCAGGATCTTCCTCCATGGCAGATTCTTCGGGAAATTCACTGAATTTAAAATCCATCTCTTTTTTTTCATGCCTGGGAGGAACCGGCAGCGGATTATCCAGAAGTTCAACCTTTCTTCCATCCTGTGTCACCACATACTGTGTTTCCTTCTGCGTTTCTTCCTTGACTTCTTTCTTTTCTTTCTTTTCTTTCTTTGCTTCCTTCTTTGCTTCTTTCTTTTCTTTCTTTGCTTCCTTCTTTTCTTTCTTTGTTTCCTTCGTTTCTTTCTTCTTTTCTTCCCTCTTTAAATCTTTCTTTTCCGGAACCGGCTTTCCTTCTTCTTCGTCCCGAGGATAAATTTCATCCTCATACATCATGTTTTGAAGCTTCCTGCTTCGAATCGACTGAATCATCACACTGCATAAAATTCCTGCCACACCGGCAAAGAGCAGCCACATAATTAATTGTGTGGAAATATCCTGACACCTATTTGGAAACTCTCTGTACTGAACTATCCACCAACGGAACTGCTCACCTACCGGAATGCCCGTCATTCCTGTATACTTCATCAATGTTGCATACATTCCTAACAAAATTCCGACAGTTAAAATACTCGTCTGGGATCCAACCCGCATCACCTGCTGTCTTTCCAGATATATTTCCTTCTGCTTCTGTTCCCATATCTTATCCTTTAAATTATATCGGTTTTTGTTCAAAATATAAACCATAACAGGCACTAAAAGCCAGCCCGCATAATTCCAAATGCAGACAACTCCCATCCAAAAACCAACAAGCATCAAATATAATTCGCAAAAGCTGCTTCGATACCATCCCCGCTTTTTTGTCAACCAGAAAAAAACTGCAAGGGCAAGAAAAAGCAGGGAAAAACCAAACATCAAATAATTTTCCGGTGACACCTCAAACATGGTTTCCGGAATTCCGGGTGCAAGCATTAAAATTCCTCCTGTCAGGAACTGTGCTATTCCTCCAAACAGGATTCCCATACCTACAATAAGAAATACCATCCACAAAATTTGAAGAATTAAGTTGTAAATTCCAATAGTCTCTGCCCCGTTTTCCAAATAGGGCAGAATCTTCGACAGATGGTTCGTGTAGGCATATGCCATCCCTGACGTCAAGATCGGCTCTTGCTCCGCTCCAGCCAATGCATGGGCATAATATCCATATGTATCAACAACCGACCGGCTGTTGAAAAGAAAATATAAAATTCTGGTTATGACGGCTGCCAGTATCCACAAAACTGCCAGTATCCGTTGCTTTTTATTTTCCATCCCTCATCCTTACAGTTGCTTTAAATACAGCTCAATGCATGCTCCAAATCAGCAATAATATCGTTAATGTTTTCAATTCCTACAGAAAACCGGATCAGATCCGGTGCCACACCAGCCTCTAAAAGCTGAGCATCCGTCATCTGCCTGTGTGTATGGCTCGCCGGATGCAAAACACAGGTTCTTGCATCTGCCACATGTGTTACAATTGCTGCCAGAGTAAGGCGATCCATCATCTTTTCCGCCGCTTCTCTGCCGCCCTTTAATCCGAAGGAAATCACCCCGCAGGTCTTCCCTCCCATATATTTCTGTGCAAGATCATAATATTTATTTCCGGCCAGTCCCGGATAATTAACCCATGCCACCTTATCATGCTTTTCCAGATATTCTGCAGCTGCAAGCGCATTTTGACAATGACGCTCCACACGGAGCGGCAGTGTTTCAAGTCCCACATTTAAAAGGAACGCATTTTGCGGCGACTGAACGGATCCCAAATCCCGCATAAGCTGCACAGTCGCTTTTGTTATATATGCTTTCTTTCCAAACTTATCCACATAAGTAATTCCATGATAAGACTCATCCGGACTGCATAATCCCGGAAATTTATCCGCATAGTTCTTCCATTCAAAATTGCCGGAATCTACAATTGCACCTCCTACACTCATGGCGTGCCCATCCATATATTTGCTGGTGGAATGCGTCACGATATCCGCTCCCCATTGAAAGGGATTGCAGTTTATAGGCGTTGCAAACGTATTATCAACAATTAACGGAACCTGATGTGCGTGTGCCACTTTGGCAAATTTCTCAATATCAAGAACCACCAGCGCCGGATTTGCTATGGTTTCCGCAAACACACATCTGGTGTTTTCCTGAAATGCTTTATGAATCTCCTCTTCCGGAGCATCCGGATCTACAATGGTACATTCAATTCCCATTTTTTTCATGGTCACCGTAAGCAGATTAAAGGTTCCACCATATACTGTTGAAGAAAGAATCACATGAGATCCTGCTTCGCAGATATTAAAAACTGCATAATAATTAGCTGCCTGACCGGAAGAAGTAAGCATGGCCGCCACTCCACCCTCCAGCTCACAGATTTTCTGTGCTACGCAATCATTTGTGGGATTCTGCAGCCTGGTGTAAAAATACCCGTCTTCCTCCAAGTCAAACAATCTTCCCATCTGCTGCGAAGTCTCATATTTATAAGTTGTGCTCTGATAAATCGGCAATATGCGCGGCTCTCCATTTTTGGGTTTCCATCCTGACTGTACACATATTGTCTCTTTTGAGTAATCTCTGCTCATATCCATCCTCCGGCTTTACTCAGCCCAGTTGTGATAAACCGCCTGCACGTCATCATCTTCATCCAGAAGATCCAATATCTTCTGAAGATTTTTCACTGCCGTTTCATCCGTCAGCTCCACATAATTCTGAGGGATCATAGTCACCTCTGACGATGCCAGCGGGATTCCTCCATCCTGAAGTGCCTTAAGCACTCCGTCAAAGTCATCCGGCATGGTAAGTATTTCAAAGCTGTCCTCTTCCTCACTGAAGTCTTCTGCTCCAGCATCAAGCGCCATCATCATAAGTACGTAGGCATCCCCCTCATACTATACCTTATCAATGAACAACTGCCCTTTCTGATCAAACATAAAAGAAACACAGCCCGGTGTTCCGATATTTCCATTTCCCTTCGTAAATGCATTTCGAACATTTGCCGCCGTACGATTCTGATTATCGGTAAGTGCATCGACAATAATAGCAATTCCGTTCGGCCCGTATCCTTCATAGGTTATGTACTTATAATTTACACTGCCCATATCACCTGCCGCCTTCTTGATTCCGCGGTCAATGGTATCATTGGGCATGTTGTTGGATTTGGCCTTGGCAATCACCTGTGCCAGCTTGGAGTTGTTGGCGGGATCCGGTCCTCCTTCTTTTACGGCTACTGCAATTTCTCTTCCCAAAATTGTAAAAATCTTACCCTTCGCCGCATCGTTCTTTTCCTTCTTGTGCTTAATATTTGCAAATTTTGAATGTCCTGACATAACTATCTCCTTTTATTCCTGTTTATTATTTTCTTCTTTTTCTTCTGTCTGATGGTTCCCTTCAGCTTCCTTTTCCGGCACAGAGAGCCTTGTAACGAGAACACTCTTAATCATTCGGTTCTCAACACTTAGTATCCGGAAACTGTATCCGTCCACGTCAATCGAAAATTCTTCATTTTCGTCTGGTATTTTTTCCATTTTGGAAATCAGGAATCCATTGAGTGTGTCAAAGGTATCTTCATGAAAAGAAACCTGAAATCGCTCCTCCAATTCTTCCAATGGAGTAATGCCTTCTATGATATACTCGTCGGCATTTTCAGTCTCTTCAATATGCGCCTCATCCTCGTCATACTCATCCATAATTTCCCCTACTATCTCCTCCAGAATATCTTCCATTGCTAAGAGACCGGAAGTTTGTCCATACTCATCCACCACAATCACCATCTGCGTTTTTGTGTGCTGCATGGTCCTAAAGAGTACGTCAATATGCTTTGTTTCCGGCACAAATTCTGCTTCTCTGACCAGATTGCAGATTTCCCCTACCGGGACGGACATATTCATCTGCTCCCTCTGCACTCCCATAGCATCCCTTAAATGCAGAATACCAATAATATGATCAATATTATCCTCATAAACCGGGAAACGACTCTTACTTTCACTGAGCATATAATCAAGAGCCGCCTCCAGCGTCATGCTCTTGTCAATCGCCAGAATATTATTTCTGTGGGTCATGATATCTTGTGCTTCCTTGTCCCCAAACTCAAAAATATTATTAATCATTTCTGCTTCCGTTGCGAGAAGCACTCCCTGTTCGTGTCCCTCATTTACCATCGAAATAATTTCTTCTTCCGTAACATCCTCCGGATTACGATCCTCTTGAATGCCAAACAGACGCAGCACACCTTTGGAAGTGACGGATACGAGCCCCGTAAGGGGTGTAAATAATTTCATAATAAAATATATGGGATTAATACAGGTATATGCCCATTTATAAGAGTATCGAACCCCTAGGCGTTTTGGTATCAATACTCCAAAAGTCAGCAGTACATACAAAAGAACCGCTCCGGATAGAATAAATGCCAGTGCCGTAATCAGCGCCGGTGATACTGCTTCCTTCAAATATCCTCTTTCCAGCGCCTTCTTCGCCATCATGGAAAACATACGCAGAAAGGATACACCCATGACCAGATTGATCAGGGTAACAATCAACTGTACCGTATTTATGTATTGTTCGGGATTTACCGCAATCTTATATAGCTTTCCCGCTCTTTTGTCCCCTGATTGTGCATGTTCCGAAAGCTCTTTGGAATTCAATTCCCTGATTGCCGCCCCAAAACCATAAAAAAGCATATCGATTAGTAGTAATGCAAAGAATATCACGTAACTGGCCGTAGGCCCGCCATCGTCCATGTCTTCATCTCCTTTGTTGCATAAATCATCAAATTAAACTATAGCATTTCCTGCTGTTATCGTCAAGTTCTGCTCCGGTCTTGTGTATGTACCAAGCTCCAGACTGACCATAAGTCCTCTGTTCACTTCTCTCATAATGTCCTCGTCCAGATGGCATACCTTATCCTTCAGCCTCTTCTTATCAATGGTTCGAAGCTGCTCCAAAAGGATTACCGAATCCTTAACCATATCATACCTTCCGGCACTTAATTCAATATGAGTCGGAAGCTTTGCCTTATTCAATTTTGATGTGATTGCCGCACAGATAATGGTTGGACTGTGCCTGTTTCCCACATCATTCTGTACGATCAAGACCGGACGTACGCCTCCCTGTTCGGAACCAATCACCGGTCTTAAATCTGCATAATAAATATCTCCTCTTCTCAATCTTTCACACACCCTTCATACCAATAGGATCATATCCGCTGGGATTTTATGCATTAAGTATTATAACCGTATTGTCAGAAGGTATTCAGATGCATTCAAAAATCCTGATAATAATCTCTGGTGCACAGAATTTTTCCGCCTTTTGTATAGACCCTTGGGATACGTTTTCCCAGACCACATACAAATTCATAGTTAAATTTCCCGGACATCCCGCCCAACACTTGTGCTGTGATCTCTTCCTGCCCGTCTCTGCCGAGCAATGTCACCTTATCCCCCTGTGCCGCTTCGGGAATATCTGTCACATCAACCATAAACTGATCCATGCATATTCTCCCCAAAACAGGCGCTTTCCGGCCATGCACCAACACATAACCTTTGTCTGACAGCCCCCTCGGATATCCGTCTCCATATCCCACCGGTATGGTAGCAACCCGCATTTTGGAAGGTGCCGTAAAAATTCCCCCATAGCTTACCGGCGTTCCTGCTTCAATCTCCTTCATGTAGATAATCCGGCTGTACAGCGACAGTGCCGGAGTCAGTTTTACGATATCCTGCCTGACCTGATCAGACGGCCATAAACCGTACAAAATGATTCCCGCTCTTACCATATCCATATTCGCGCGGGGAAGTTCAATAATCCCTGCACTGTTAGAACAATGCCGGATAGGAATCTGTTTACCTGTTTCCTTCTTTATCTTCTTTAAGAACTCTTCAAATTCTGTCAGCTGTTTTTCTGCATAATGTTTATCCTTTTCGTCGGCTCTTGCAAAATGAGTAAATATTCCTTCTGTTTCAATTTCTTCCGTTTCAAAGGCCTCCTTCACAAAGGAGAGTCCTTCTTCGTCTGCTCTTACACCGATACGGCTCATTCCCGTATCCACCTTTATATGAATCTTTGCCTTTTTATCAATGCCCTTTTCCCTGAGTGCCTTTACGGTTTCGGAAAGCTCTTTTAAAGTATCCGGGCGAAATACCGTCAGTCTAATTTCTTCCCTGATCAGGCTCTCATAACTGTAGGGAAATGTATATCCCAAAATCAAAATCGGCTTCTGAATTCCCGCCCGCCGCAAGATAAATGCCTCCTCAGCCGTAGCGACAGCAAATCCGGATATATATTCTATGCCCTCCAGCTCCTTCGCAATAGGGATGGCTCCATGTCCATAACCGTCAGTCTTAATCACTGCCATAATGGTTGTTTCCGGTGCGATATTGGCTTTCATGTTCTCCAGATTGCTTGTTATTGCATCCAGATTTACCTCTGCATAGACTCGCTGATAATCCTCTCTCATTCTTCTTCTGATCTCCCTTTTGTACCTGCCTCTGCCCCCATAACTTTGGGAAGCTGTCTCACAATATCCATAGCCGTCATGCCATATCTTCCATTCGACCTGCAGGCTTCTTCTCCTGCCAGGCCATGCAGGTAAACTCCCAGACCTGCCGCCTCAAAACAGGGCATTTTCTGGGCCATCAATCCGATGATGATGCCCGTAAGCACATCGCCGCTCCCTGCTACAGCCATGCCATCGTTTCCTGATGTATTAATAAACAGCTCTTTTGCATTTTTCCCTGCAGTTATTGTGACTGCATCTTTGGCTGCCAGAATGCAGCCATACCTGATCAGGGCCTCCTGTATCACTTTCATGCGGTCAGCCCGGTAATTTTCCATATCGATTCCCAAAAGTCTTACAAGTTCACCCGGATGAGGCGTCAGAACAACATTTTCACCGTATCTGCGTGCCAATAACCTTGCAAGCCCCTGATCCATCCCACTTAAATTCCGTGCATCTGCATCAAGAACCAGGGAAATCACGCTGTTTTCCATAGCATATCGATTCATAGAGCGCGCTGCATTATCCATACCAAGCCCCTTTCCTATGGCCGCTACGCCAGCCCAGTCCAAAGCTTTTTGAATCTGCTCTGTTTCCGGCATATCTCCTTAAGAATACAACATTGCTTCCGGCAGCGTACTTTGCAGAATTTCTCTGTTACATTCCGGAGTTATGATCTTCACCATTCCCGCTCCGGTCTTAAAAGCACTGCTTCCGGCCAAAATACAAGCTCCGCACATATCCCTGCTTCCGGCGATCAAAAGCACCTTACCGAAAGTTCCTTTATTTCCATCCGGCCTTCTCTCCGGCAGTTTCCTTATGGCATCTTCCCTTTCCAAATAAGCGGCTCCTGGATATTGATTTTCCAATACAGCAGATGGAATGCCAATATCACAGACCACAAGCTTTCCGGTATATTCCCTGCCGGGATACAATAACTCTCCTCGCTTAGCAAAAGCAAACGCTGCCGTCAGATCAGCCCTCACGGCACATCCCATGACTTTTCCGGTATCCGCACAGATTCCGGAAGGGATATCCAAACTACAAATATAGGTGCCCTGCTGCTTCATATCATTTAAAGTATGAATCCATTTGGCATATTCTCCTTCCACCTCCCGTGAAAGCCCTATGCCGAACAGCGCATCTATTACAATATCATATTCTTCATTTTCTATTTTGCGCAAAATGGAAAACCCTGAATTTAATAAAATATCTTTCTGCATAGCTGTTTCCTTTGACAGCTTTTCCCAACTACCGGCAAGCAGAAAGGTCACCTTTACGCCCCGGGAAGCCAAAATCCTCCCTACTGCAAGACCGTCACCACCGTTATTTCCCGTGCCTGCAGCAATCAATACCCTTTTCATCTCTTTTCTTTCTGCCAAAAGCACCCGCACGGTTTCCAACGCTGCCCGTTCCATCAATACCAGAGAAGGAATTCCTATTTCTGAAATTGTCTTTTGATCATACAGCTTCATTTCCGCTGCCGTCACTGCATACTTCATATAAATCTCCCACTGCAAATATGGTCTTGCTAAAATCATTTACATGAAAATGCGCCACACACCGAAGCCGGTCATGAGGCGCAGCCTATTTCTCTTTATATTCCATATCAAACAGTTCAAGCACGTCTGCTCCAAATATATCATGCATATAAGAATACAATGCCTGATTCATCTGTTCCTGTTCCTGCTTCCGGACCAGACGCTTTTTTAACTCTATTCGTATTTGAGTTACCCACTGCGTGGTTTCCTCTATTTCTTTTTCGTTTTTCTTGATACGGTCATAACAGATTTCCATCGTATGAAGCATCAATTCCGTATTGATCTTCTCAATTCTCTCCGGAAGTTCCCGCATCTCTTCCTTATATCCATCCAGCTTTTCATTGCATTCATTAATCAGGCGTGTGTTTTCTTCCGCCTTTTTTTGTGCCTTTTCATCATTTGCCATGGAAGCTTCCTGGGCATTCTCGACGATCTCCTTCATCAGCTTCTTCTTAAGTGCCCTGATCTTATCTATCTCGCTCTTTACCTTGCTCTGACGCTTTATCAGTTCATTCAATTCCTTTTCCAGCCTCGTTATCGTCTTATCCGGCTGTGTCTGCGTAAAAAGCTTATGCCATTTATTATCCAGGGTAAGCAGCGGTATATTCTTGGCTTTAACCGCCGGCTTGTAAAGTTCCTCTCTTCTGGACATATCTCTGCCTCCTATACTAACACCCTTGTTCAAACCGATTGATATTGTAAGTAAGCTTCATTAAACTATCAGACAAATGGACATTTTCCACCTGAATCGATTTCGGGACATCCAAATCTACATGGGCAAAATTCCAAATCCCTTTAATTCCATTGTCTACCAGTCTCTTAGCAACCGCACCTGCGCTGGTCTTGGGAATCGTAAGTACAGCTATATCAATGTTGTGCTCTCTTACAAAGCTTTCCATTTCTTCCATGGGACGGATTTCCATATCCCGTATCTTTCGACCGAACAGAATTGGATTGTTGTCAAATATTCCCTGAAAAAGGAATCCCCGTCTCTCAAAATTCATATAATTGGCAAGTGCTTGACCAAGATTACCTGCGCCGATAATGATCAGATTATGGGTTCTGTCCAGCCCTAATATTTTACCTATCTCTTCGTAGAGGTATTCTACCTTGTAGCCATATCTCTGCTGTCCAAAACCGCCAAAATTATTAAAATCTTGACGTATCTCTGATGTCGTCACATCCATAATTACGCTTAATTCCTGAGAAGAAATTCTCTCTATCCCTTCATCCTTAAGCTCTCCTAAATACCTGAAATACCTTGGCAGCCGGCTTATGACTGCCTGTGAGATCTCTTTATTTTCCACCAGGATCTCCTCCTATTGCTGTTTCTAATAATAAATATATAACACTGTTAAAATAATGTCAATTCATTGACATTCCCTTTTATCATCTGTAAACTGATACAGGAACCTATTATTATTGTTTGTAAAATGAAATCCTTAAAATCTATATCAGAGGAAAATAACCATGATTTTATCCTGTCAGAATATATCAAAAGCATTTCATGAACAGTCTGTACTTTCCGGTGTCTCCTTCCACATTGAAGACCAGGAAAAGGCGGCTATTGTCGGCATCAACGGGGCCGGCAAAACAACACTTTTGCGCATAATTATTGGTGAGCAGACCCCGGATGAGGGAATCGTCACCTTTGCCAAGGACAAAACCTTCGGATACCTTGCGCAAAATCAAAATGTAGATAGCGAAAAGACTATCTATGAGGAACTGCTTTCCGTTAAAGCCGATGTCATCGCCATGGAAGAAAAAATCCGCGAAATGGAGCTTTCCATGAAAAGTTTATCTGGAAGAGAACTGGATCTGCTCATGGAATCCTATACCCGGCTTATGCATTCCTTTGAGCTTGCAAACGGATACTCCTACAAAAGTGAAGTGGTCGGCGTACTGAAAGGACTTGGTTTTGCAGAAGAAGAATTTGATAAAAAAATCTCCACCCTTTCCGGCGGTCAAAAGACCCGCGTGGCTCTTGGCCGTCTCCTTCTTGTGAATCCTGACCTGATCATCCTGGATGAGCCTACCAACCATCTGGATTTAAACTCTATTACATGGCTGGAGACTTATCTGCTGAATTACAAAGGCGCTGTCCTTATTGTGTCTCATGACCGCTATTTTCTGGACCGGATCGCCGGAAAAATTATCGAGCTGGATCAGACAAAAGCGACTTCCTTTACTGGCAATTACTCTGACTATGCCGTCAAAAAAGAACAGCTCCGCGCAGCTGCCTTAAATGCCTATCTGAAGCAACAGCAGGAAATCCATCATCAGGAAGCCGTTATTGAGAAATTAAAGTCTTTCAACCGGGAAAAATCCATAAAGCGGGCAGAAAGCCGTGAAAAAATGTTGAATAAAATTGAGGTTTTAGAGAAACCAACACAGGCAAGGACCGATATTCATATGACTCTTATCCCCCGCATCACAAGCGGAAATGATGTTCTTCATATCAACGGACTTGAGAAATCCTTCGGCAGCCAGCTGCTCTTTTCCGGACTTGAAATGGATATTAAGCGTGGGGAACACGTGGCGATTATTGGCGATAATGGTACTGGGAAAACTACCATCCTGAAAATTATCAACGGACTTCTTGATGCGGATGCCGGTTCTATCACATTAGGAACAAATGTACATATCGGCTACTATGA
>VIDN01144985.1_pt1 | contig 23904 bp, 18 predicted proteins | sample 5025121 | NCBI WGS metagenome assembly VIDN01 (sample SAMN11852952, study PRJNA449069) | gut metagenome | isolation source: stool from female vole | host: Microtus ochrogaster | place: USA:Florida | collected 2017 | reverse complement strand
CCTTTGTCTGAGCCATAACACCATCTGTTGCAGCAACAACTAAGATAGCGCCGTCCATCTGTGCAGCACCGGTGATCATGTTCTTAACGTAGTCAGCATGTCCCGGGCAGTCAACGTGTGCATAATGTCTCTTCTCTGTCTCGTACTCAACGTGAGCAGTAGAGATTGTGATACCTCTTTCTCTTTCTTCCGGAGCCTTATCAATGTTCTCGAAATCTGTAGCTGTATTACCAGCAACTCTTTCAGCCAATACCTTTGTAATAGCAGCTGTCAAAGTTGTTTTACCATGGTCAACGTGACCGATGGTACCAATATTACAATGGGGTTTTGTTCTTTCAAATTTTGCTTTAGCCATTTCTTATAAATCCTCCTTAAATAGATTTCAACTTGAGCTTTCCGCTCTTTTATTTTTTAATTAGCACTATCTTGAATTATAGTAAATATTACCATAATTTTCAAGTATTATTTTATTGTATTTACCGCATAAACAAAACATTTACTATTCTATTTTGCTTTTGCAGCCAATACCTTCTCCTGAATATTCTTCGGAACCGGTTCATACTTTTCAAAGAACATGGAATAGTTGCCGCGTCCCTGTGTCCTGGAACGAAGGTCTGTTGCATATCCGAACATCTCCGCCAAAGGCACATATCCTCTGACGATCTTTCCGCCGCCCAGATCATCCATACCTTCGATACGACCACGACGGGAATTGATATCGCCGATAACGTCTCCCATGTATTCCTCAGGCATCGTTACCTCAACCTTCATGATCGGCTCCAACAGCACTGCGTCGCCCTTGTTCATAGCATCCTTAAATGCCATGGAACCGGCAATATGGAATGCCATTTCTGAAGAATCGACTTCATGATAAGAACCGTCATAAACATTGGCATAGACGCCCAGTACCGGGAATCCGCCCAGAATACCGGACTTTGCAGCCTCTTCGATACCTTCACCGACTGCCGGGATATATTCCTTCGGAATCGCACCGCCGACAACTGTGGACTCGAACTTAAATGTTTCTTCACCGTTCGGATCCATCGGCTCAAATTTAACCTTACAGTGTCCATACTGACCACGACCACCGGACTGTTTCGCGTACTTACTGTCTACCTCAACAGCCTTTGTAAACGTCTCCTTATATGCAACCTGCGGAGCGCCGACATTTGCCTCTACCTTAAACTCACGAAGCAGACGGTCAACGATGATCTCCAGATGAAGCTCGCCCATACCGGCGATGATCGTCTGTCCTGTCTCCTGATCCGTATGCGCACGGAAGGTAGGATCTTCTTCTGCCAGCTTTGCAAGTGACTCGCCCAGTTTGCCCTGTCCCGCCTTGGTCTTCGGCTCGATTGCAAGCTCGATAACCGGCTCAGGGAATTCCATGGACTCAAGGATAACCGGATGCTGCTCGTCACAGATGGTATCTCCTGTTGTCGTGAATTTAAAACCAACCGCTGCTGCAATGTCACCGGAATATACCTTATCCAGCTCTGACCTCTTATTCGCATGCATCTGCAGGATACGTCCAACACGTTCCTTCTTATCCTTCGTTGCATTCAGTACATAAGAACCGGAGTTCATCGTACCGGAATACACACGGAAGAATGCAAGCTTACCGACAAACGGGTCTGCCATGATCTTAAATGCCAATGCGGAGAACGGTTCCTCGTCAGAAGAATGTCTCTCGATCTCATTGCCATCCATATCAACACCCTTGATCGCCGGGATATCTGTAGGCGCCGGCATAAACTCCAATACTGCATCCAGAAGCTTCTGAACACCTTTGTTTCTGTAAGCAGAGCCACAGCATACCGGTACTGCCGTACATTCGCAGGTTCCCTTCCGCAATGCCTTCTTCATCAACTCTATAGAAGGTTCCTCTCCTTCCAGATACTTCTCTAAAAGATCATCATCCAGCTCACACACTTTTTCAACGAGCTCTGAATGATATAACTCCGCATCATCCTTCATGTTGTCAGGGATATCGATAATATCAATATTCTCACCCTTATCATCATTATAGATATATGCTTTCATTTCAAACAGATCGATAATGCCCTTAAACTCATCCTCCTTGCCAATCGGCAGCTGCAGGATGATGGCATTTTTACCAAGTCTGTTTCTGATCTGATCAACAGCGCTATAGAAATCAGCTCCCATGATATCCATCTTATTGATGAATGCCATACGAGGAACATTGTAAGTGTCTGCCTGTCTCCAGACATTCTCTGACTGGGGCTCAACTCCGCCCTTTGCACAGAACACACCTACTGCACCATCCAATACACGCAGAGAACGCTCTACCTCAACCGTAAAGTCAACGTGACCCGGCGTATCAATGATATTGATACGATGCTCTAAAGCGCCCGGCTTCGGTTTTGTATTCTCCTGTAAGGTCCAGTGACAAGTCGTAGCGGCTGATGTGATCGTAATACCCCTTTCCTGCTCCTGAGCCATCCAGTCCATGGTAGCAGTACCTTCATGAGTATCACCAATCTTGTAATTTACACCGGTATAGTACAATATACGCTCGGTAAGGGTTGTCTTACCGGCATCGATATGCGCCATGATACCAATGTTTCTTGTTCGCTCTAATGGATATTCTCTTTCAGCCAAGACTAGTTCCTCCTTCTTAGAATCTGTAATGAGCAAACGCCTTATTAGCCTCAGCCATCTTATGCATATCTTCCTTACGCTTAACAGCTGCACCTGTATTGTTTGCTGCATCTAAAATTTCATTTGCAAGCTTATCCTCCATGGTCTTCTCGCCTCTCTTACGGGAGAACATTGTCAACCAACGGAGCGCCAATGCCTGGCGACGGTCCGGACGAACCTCGATAGGCACCTGATAAGTAGCGCCACCGATACGTCTCGCCTTTACCTCCAACATCGGCATAATGTTGTTCATAGCATCGCCGAACACTTCCAATGCCGGCTTGCCGCTCTTTTCTTCTACCTTAGCAAATGCGCCATATACAATCTTCTGGGCGACACCCTTCTTACCATCTAACATAATGTTGTTGATAAGCTTGGTTACCACTTTATCATTGTATAAAGGATCTGCCAATACATCTCTTTTTTGAATATGTCCTTTACGTGGCACGATTCTTCCCTCCTTAATCATTTTAAATCTGTGATTGAAAATCTTTAATTTTCAATCTAATTTCCCTTGGATTAAATCGTAGGTACTCACACTCTGAAAACTAATGTGTCCGCGCGGTATTCTTCTATAATTACAAGTCGATCTGCCTCCGGTGGTCCGGCGGCATCCGTTTGTGAATAAGAATCCCAACACCAAATTAGTCCATGTGGTACACAAGCTTATTTCTTAGGTCTCTTAGCGCCGTATTTGGAACGCGCCTGCTTTCTGTTAGCAACACCCGCCGTATCAAGCGTACCTCTGATTACATGGTATCTTGTACCAGGTAAATCCTTAACCCTTCCGCCACGGATCAGAACAACGCTATGCTCCTGAAGATTATGTCCTTCACCCGGGATATAGCTTGTTACTTCAATTCCGTTGGAAAGACGAACTCTGGCAATCTTTCTAAGCGCTGAATTCGGCTTCTTAGGGGTTGCTGTCTTTACTGCAGTACATACACCACGCTTCTGCGGGGACTCTGTGTCGATAGCCCTCTTGTGAAGAGAGTTGTAACCTCTGAGCAATGCAGGTGCAGTTGACTTCTTAACAGATGTCTGACGACCCTTTCTTACTAACTGGTTAAATGTTGGCATCCTTTTCACCTCCTGTCTTTTTATTCTCTATACATGCCAAAAATCTTATCAAAGCGTCTTGTACCTTTACCGGTTGATTCCCGGTTTTGTTTCAGCACAACAAAAGACACGCACTTTGGCACGCTTGAATATTATACTGTGATATTTTTGCAATGTCAACCTATTTATTACTTTTTTTGTAAATTTGCAAAAGAAAGAACCGTAAATGATTAAATTACGGTTCTTTCACAATTGCTATCAGCATTCCCAGCGAAACAGATGTTTATTCAGTCGTAACAGGCACTTCTTCAACGGCTTCCGATTCCTCAGCTGTCTCTTCGTCAGAATCATCTGTATCTGTTTCATCAATGGTGTCAACGATATCGATATCCTCATCCTCCATCAATTCATCATCAACATACTCTTCCTCAGCCTCTTCCTCTTGTTTGCGGAGCTCATCGATATCAAGTCTTACATCCCGGTATCTCTTGACACCGGTTCCCGCAGGAATCAGCTTACCGATGATAACATTCTCCTTCAGACCAATCAATGAGTCCACCTTACCCTTGATCGCAGCTTCAGTCAGAACCTTCGTCGTCTCCTGGAAGGATGCGGCGGATAAGAAGGAATTGGTCGCCAATGCTGCCTTAGTAATACCCAGAATGATATCTGTAGCAACAACCGGCCTCTTGCCCTCTGCAAGCAGTTTTTCATTGATATCCTCTATTTCCAGTCTGTCAACAAGGCTGCCCGGAAGCAGATCTGTATCGCCGCAGTCTTCCACATGCTGTTTCTTTAACATCTGACGGACGATGACTTCGATATGCTTATCTGCCAGATCAACACCCTGCAGACCATATACCTTCTGAACCTCACGGATCAGGTAATTCTCCACTGCCTCGATCTTCTTGATCTCTAACAGATCATGAGGATTGACGGAGCCTTCCGTCAACTCATCACCGGCCTCCACAACCGCGCCGTCTGCAACTTTGATTCTTGCACCATAGGTGATCGTATAACTCTTAGTTCTTTCGCCGTCTGTAATGACAATCTCACGCTTCTTATTATCCTCGCTGATACTTACCGTACCGCCAAACTCTGCAATAATTGCAAGACCCTTCGGCTTTCTTGCTTCAAACAGCTCCTCTACTCGGGGAAGACCCTGTGTGATATCGTTACCCGCAACACCACCGGTATGGAAGGTACGCATCGTCAGCTGCGTACCGGGCTCGCCAATCGACTGTGCCGCGATGATGCCGACTGCCTCGCCGACCTGTACCGCCTCGCCGGTCGCCATATTTGCTCCATAACATTTCGCACAGATACCTACATGAGATTTACAAGTAAGGATTGTACGGATCTTAACGGCTTCAATCGGCTTGCCATCCTTATCTACGCCAAATGCAACAATCCTTGCTGCACGCTTAGGCGTAATCATATGATTTGCCTTAACAATAATATCGCCATTCGCATCCTTGACGTCCTCTGCAGCCACTCTGCTGCGGATACGGTTCTCAAGGGACTCAATCACATCCTTGCCATCCACCAGCGCCGATACTTTCATGCCGCTGATCTCTTTTCCTGCGCAGCAGTCCACCTCACGGATGATCAGCTCCTGACATACATCGACCATTCGTCTCGTCAGATATCCGGAGTCTGCAGTACGCAGCGCGGTATCAGAAAGTCCCTTACGGGCTCCGTGCGCGGAGATAAAGTACTCCAATACATCCAGACCCTCACGGAAATTCGACTTAATAGGCAGCTCAATGGTACGACCGGAGGTATTCGCCATCAATCCACGCATGCCTGCAAGCTGTTTCATCTGCTGTTCGGAACCACGGGCGCCGGAATCCGCCATCATCTTAATATTATTATAAGCATCCAAGCCGTTCATCAGAGCCTTTGTCAGCTCAGCATCCGTCTCATTCCATACCCGGATGACGCCGCTGTACCGCTCATCCTCCGTAATCAGACCACGGCGGTAGTTCTGCGCAATGCTGTCAACCTTCTTCTGCGCCTCCTCCAATAACTGTGCTTTTACGGCAGGCACCGTCATATCGGAGATCGATACGGTCATAGCCGCCTTGGTAGAATACTTATATCCGATTGCTTTCACAAGATCCAATACCTCTGCCGTCCTCGTAGCGCCATGGGTATTAATGACCTTCTCTAAAATCTGCTTCAGCTGCTTCTTGCCAACAAGGAAATCTACCTCCGGCAGGAGCATGCTCTCATCCGTATCACGCTTCACAAATCCCAGATCCTGCGGAAGAATCTCATTAAAAAGAAACCGCCCCAATGTAGAGTCCACATTGCCGGAGATCACTCTGCCGTCAGCAAGCTTCTTCTGAATTCTGACCCTTATCTTTGCATGAAGGTCAATCGCGTCATTTTCATATGCTAAAATTGCTTCATTTACACTCTTAAAATACTTGGCAGGAACATATTTTCCGTCCTTTTCTTCACCCGCGCCCTTTACTCCCGGTCTCTCCTGGGTCAGATAATAGATTCCAAGCACCATATCCTGTGACGGCACGGTTACCGGTGCGCCGTCCGAAGGCTTCAATAAGTTATTCGGTGAAAGCAGGAGGAATCTGCACTCTGCCTGCGCTTCAACCGAAAGCGGAAGATGAACCGCCATCTGGTCACCATCAAAGTCCGCGTTAAACGCAGTACATACCAAAGGATGCAGCTTGATCGCCTTACCCTCTACCAAGATCGGCTCAAATGCCTGTATACCAAGACGATGCAGTGTCGGGGCACGATTCAGCATTACCGGATGCTCCTTGATCGCTTCTTCCAAAACATCCCAGACCTGATCTTTCAGTCCTTCTACCATCTTCTTCGCAGCCTTGATGTTCTGGCAGATACCCTTTGCTACAAGCTCCTTCATAACAAACGGCTTAAACAGCTCGATCGCCATTTCCTTCGGAAGTCCGCACTGATAGATCTTAAGCTCAGGACCTACGACGATAACGGAACGTCCGGAATAATCAACTCGCTTTCCTAACAGATTCTGACGGAAACGACCTGATTTACCTTTTAACATATCAGATAAAGATTTCAATGCCCGGTTGCCGGGACCCGTTACGGCACGTCCTCTCCTGCCGTTATCGATCAGCGCATCCACTGCCTCCTGCAACATACGCTTCTCATTACGGACGATAATGTCCGGAGCGCCAAGCTCCAGCAGCTTCGTCAACCGGTTATTACGGTTGATGATCCTTCTGTAAAGGTCATTTAAGTCAGATGTGGCAAAACGTCCGCCGTCCAGCTGTACCATCGGTCTTAAATCAGGCGGGATCACCGGAATGGCATCAAGAATCATCCATGACGGCTGATTGCCGGACTCACGGAATGCTTCTACCACTTCCAGTCTCTTTACGATCTTTGCACGCTTCTGACCCTTGGTGGCTTCATTCTCCAGCTCTGCCTTTAACTCCGCCATCTCTTTTTCCAGATCAATCGCCTCCAGAAGCTCCTTGATTGCCTCTGCGCCCATGCCGACCCTGAACTCTGTGCCATATTTTTCCAGCGCGTCCTGATATTCACGCTCTGTCAGGATCTGTTTTACCTCCAGATCGGTGGTTCCCGGATCCAACACGATATATGCCGCAAAATACAATACCTTTTCCAGCACACGCGGTGTCAGGTCAAGAATCAGACCCATACGGCTCGGGATTCCCTTAAAATACCAGATATGAGATACGGGCGCAGCCAGTTCGATATGCCCCATCCTTTCACGGCGGACATTCGCCTTGGTTACCTCTACGCCACATTTATCACAGATAACGCCTTTATATCTGATCTTTCTGAACTTACCGCAATGACATTCCCAGTCCTTGCTCGGTCCGAAGATCCTTTCACAGAACAAACCGTCCTTTTCCGGCTTCAATGTTCTGTAGTTAATGGTTTCCGGCTTAATTACCTCGCCGTGGGACCATTTTCTGATAGTCTCCGGAGAAGCCAAACCAATCTTGATCGAATCAAATGAAATCGACTGATAATCATTAATCTTTAAACCAGGCATTCTTATAACCTTCCTTTCACCTTCGAGATAGAATATACATTATGAACTAATTTTCATCCTCTTCTCCGTCGTAACCTCCGGTAACATAGTTCATATCCGCGTCATCTTCAAAATCATCTTCGTCCATATCGTCTTCTACATCAACCATATCGCCGTCAGAATCAAATTCTTTCGTTCCGTATCCCAATGCCGTAATATCATCCTTGGAATAGTCAGGCGTTCCTCTGTCAGCACCCAGCTCATAACGGTACTCGCTCTCGTTATATTCAATACTCTCCTTGATCTCTACCTCTTTCCGGTTTTCATCCAGAACCTTGACGTCCAGAGCAAGTGACTGAAGCTCTTTCAAAAGCACCTTAAAGGATTCCGGAATCCCCGGTTCAGGAATATTCTCACCCTTGACGATAGCCTCATAGGTCTTCACACGCCCTACTACATCATCCGACTTCACTGTCAGAATCTCCTGCAGGGTATAAGAAGCGCCATATGCCTCCAACGCCCATACTTCCATCTCTCCAAAACGCTGACCGCCAAACTGCGCCTTTCCGCCTAACGGCTGCTGCGTTACTAAGGAGTACGGTCCGGTCGCGCGCGCATGGATCTTATCATCCACCAGATGATGCAGCTTCAGATAATGCATGTGTCCGATAGTTACCGGCCCGTCAAAATACTCGCCGGTACGTCCGTCACGCAGCCTTACCTTACCATCTCTGGAGATCGGCACGCCCTTCCATACCTCTCTGTGCTCTTTGTTCTGCTCTAAATACTCATATACCTCAGGAAGCAGTTCTTCTTTATGCTTCTTAGAAAATTCATCCCACTCCAGATTGACATAATCATTGGCCAAATCCAGCGTGTCCATAATATCTTCCTCATTCGCGCCATCAAATACCGGCGTCGCAATATTGAAGCCCAACGCCTTAGCTGCCAGAGAAAGGTGGATCTCCAACACCTGTCCGATATTCATACGGGAAGGCACGCCCAACGGATTCAGTACAATATCCAGCGGACGTCCATTGGGAAGATAAGGCATATCCTCAACAGGAAGCACGCGGGAAACAACACCCTTATTACCGTGACGGCCTGCCATCTTATCTCCGACACTGATCTTTCTCTTCTGCGCGATATAGATCCTTACCTTCTGGTTGACACCCGGCGCAAGCTCCGTATCTCCCGCACTTCTGGAAAATACCTTTGCGTCTACAACCACGCCGTATGCGCCGTGTGGCACCTTCAGGGAAGTATCGCGCACTTCTCTTGCCTTCTCACCAAAGATCGCACGCAGCAGTCTTTCCTCAGGTGTCAGATCGGTCTCGCCCTTCGGCGTTACCTTACCGACAAGAATATCACCGGCACGTACCTCTGCGCCGATTCGGATGATGCCTCTGTCATCCAGATCCTTTAATGCATCCTCGCCGACACCGGGAATATCTCTGGTGATCTCCTCCGGTCCAAGCTTTGTATCACGGGCTTCTGACTCATATTCCTCGATATGAACAGAAGTATATACATCTTCACGAACAAGCCTCTCACTCAGCAGAACTGCATCCTCATAATTATAACCTTCCCAGGTCATAAATCCGATCAGCGGATTCTTACCAAGTCCCAGCTCACCATTGGCAGTCGAAGGACCGTCTGCAATCACCTGACCCTCGGCAACGTGGTCGCCCTTAAACACGATGGGTTTCTGATTATAGCAGTTCGACTGGTTGCTTCGTACAAACTTATACAGATCATACGTCATCTTTTCACCGTCGTCTGCTGTAACCTTGATCTGTTTTGCCGATACAAAGGTTACCGTACCCGGCTTCTTTGCGATCACACAGACACCGGAATCCACCGCTGCCTTCGGCTCCATACCTGTGCCAACTACCGGTGCCTCCGTAAACAGAAGGGGCACAGCCTGTCTCTGCATGTTGGAACCCATCAGCGCACGGTTTGCGTCATCATTCTCCAGGAACGGGATCAACGCCGTTGCAACGGAAAATACCATCTTAGGCGACACATCCATATAATCAAACATCGCCTTCGGATATTCCTGGGTCTCCTCTTTATAACGACCGGATACCATCCTCTTAATAAAATGGCCATCCTTGTCCAGCTTTTCATTCGCCTGCGCAACATGATAATTATCTTCTTCATCCGCCGTCATATAGACAACCTTATCCGTAACCACAGGATTCTCGGGGTCAGTCTTATCGATTTTACGATAAGGCGCCTCCACAAAACCATATTCATTGATTCTTGCGTAAGAAGCAAGAGAATTAATCAGACCGATGTTTGGACCTTCAGGTGTCTCGATCGGACACATCCTTCCATAATGCGTATAATGAACATCACGTACTTCAAATCCTGCACGGTCACGGGAAAGTCCGCCCGGTCCCAATGCAGACAGACGTCTCTTATGCGTCAGCTCGCCCAGCGGATTGTTCTGATCCATAAACTGAGACAGCTGTGAAGAACCGAAAAACTCTTTGATTGCAGCCTGTACCGGTTTAATATTGATCAGCGCCTGCGGCGAGATCTCATCCTTATTGGAAGCGTCATGGGTCGTCATCCTCTCGCGCACCACACGCTCCATACGGGAAAGACCGATCCTGTACTGATTCTGTAACAACTCACCCACCGCACGGATACGACGGTTGCCCAGATGATCAATATCATCATCATTGCCGATACCGTATTCCAATGTGATATTGTAGTTAATGGAAGCAAAGATATCACTCTTAGTAATATGCTTCGGCACCAGCTCATGCGCATTCTTCACAATCGCGTCTGCAAGCTGCTCCGGCTTATTTTCATATTCCCTGAGAATCTTCTTCAACTCCGGCCAGTAAACATTTTCTGAAATGCCAAGCGCCTTTGCATCCAGATCCAGCCATTCATTAATATCGACCATGAGATTAGAAAGCACTTTGACATTCTTCTCCTCCGTCTGAATCCATACGCTCTCTACCGCGGAGTTCTGGATCTCATCCGCAAGCTCCAGCGTCACCTTGGTTCCTGCCGTTGCAATCGGCACTCCTGTAAACGGATTTAATACATCTTCAGCCAGCACATGCCCTTTTATACGGTTGCGCAACGCCAGCTTTTTATTAAATTTATAACGTCCTACCTTTGCAAGATCATATCTCTTGGGATCAAAAAATGTGGCAATCACGTAATTCTCCGCGCCTTCTATACTAAAAGGTTCCCCCGGTCTTACCTTGCCGTAAAGCTCCTTTAAGCCTTCTTCATAAGAACGTGAAATATCTTTGGCAAAGCTCTGCTGTATCTTAGGCTCATCACCAAAAAGCTCCAAAATCTCCTCATTCGTGCCAAGTCCCATGGCACGCAAAAAGGCGGTGATCGGAACTTTTCTTGTTCTGTCCACACGTACATAGAAAACATCATTAGAATCCGTCTCATATTCCAGCCATGCACCACGGTTGGGAATCACCGTTGACGAAAACAGCCTCTTACCCAGCTTGTCATGCCCGATTGCATAATAAATGCCCGGGGACCTTACCAGCTGGCTGACAATAACACGCTCAGCGCCGTTAATGACAAATGTGCCGGTCTCTGTCATCAAAGGAAAATTACCCATAAAGATCACATGCTCTGTAATATTCTTAATTTCTCCGCCATCCTGATTATACAGACGTACTTTAACCTTCAGCGGCGCCTCATAAGTCAGGTCTCTTTCCTTACATTCCATGATCGAATGTTTGATCTCGTCTTTCGCCAGCACAAAATCAACAAATTCAAGATTTAAGTGTCCGCCAAAGTCGGAAATCGGAGAGATATCATCGAAAGCCTCCTTTAATCCCTCATTCAAAAACCAATTGTAGGAATCCTTCTGAACCTCAATCAAATTCGGGATTTCCAGGACCTCTTTCTGCCTTGAGTAACTCATACGCATACTGTTGCCGTTTACAATAGGACGTATTCTGTTTTTTTCCATATTGACATTTCACCCCGTTCAAATATTTTGCGGTTCCCTATACAAAAGGGCATAAAGAACCTATCGCACAAAATAGTGCATTTTCCATGATATCACGACTGGGAATTTTAGTCAATATAAATTTTTGATAAATTGGGAATATTTTTAAGCCGGTATGATAAGCTATTTTTGATAAATTCAAAATATTTTAAGCCAAGACAGCGGGCTGTTTTTGATCAATCCGAAATATTTTAAGCTGTATAATAAGTTGTTTTTATAATTTTTGATTTATAATATGGAAAACAATTATTTATATCAAAAAGATACAGGCTTAGGCGGAAATGTCCGCCCAAGCCTTGTATTTTCTGATGCAGCAATTCAAATACACAATGTGCCATCAAATTGTTAAAGCAATTCACATTCTCTGCAAATGCCTTTTGGCATATGCAGCCGAATCCTTCGAGCTATTATTTCAAAGTAACTGTAGCGCCTGCTTCCTCAAGTTTCTTCTTGATATCCTCAGCCTCTTCCTTGGAAGCCTGCTCCTTAACCATCTTAGGAGCGCCCTCAACAAGCTCTTTGGACTCTTTTAAACCAAGACCTGTGATCGTACGTACTACCTTGATAACGTCCATCTTCTTCTCGCCGAAGCTTGTCAGCTCTACGTCGAACTCTGTCTTCTCTTCGCCTGCTGCTGCGCCGCCGTCTGCAGCTGCTGTTGCAACTACAACGCCTGCTGCTGCAGATACGCCGAACTCTTCCTCGCACATCTTTACAAAATCATTCAACTCTAATACGGTCATCTCCTTGATCGCGTCAAGCAGTTCCTGTGATGTTAACTTAGCCATTTTCATTTCCTCCATTTTCATTTTAAATTTCTAATAACATATTGATTTCAAATGTTTCTTTACATTCTGCTATTACGCATGCACCGGCAGTTTACTCAGCAGCTTCTGCTGCGCCTGCTTCCTCAGAAGAAGCTGCGCCAGCTCCGCCTTTTTCAGCAAGCTGGTTCATAACGCGGGCAAAATTCGTAACCGGTGACTGCAGACTTCCAAGCAGCTTGGAAAGAAGTTCTTCCCTGGATGGAATCTTTGCAATATCAGCAATCCCCTTTGCATCATAAACTGCGCCTTCCACGATGCCGCCCTTGACTTCAAGCTTGGGCGCCGTCTTAGCGAACTTACACAATACCCTTGCCGGCGCTGTTGCATCCGTCTTGGAAACTGCGATCGCACTTGGTCCATTCAGATATTCCTGAAGCTGTTCACAGTCCGTTCCCTTAAACGCAAACGTCATCATCGTATTCTTATAGACCTTATAAGTAATATCAGCCTCGCGAAGCTGCTTACGAAGCTGTGTATCTTCTGCTACCGTAAGACCTCTGTGGTCTACAAGGACAACTGACTGAGCATCTTTGATTGCTTCTGCGATTTCATCAACGATCGGTTTTTTCAGTTCAACCTTTGCCATCTTTCTACCTCCTTATATTATTTTCATCGGTTCTGCCGAAAGGAGTTTCACATCTTATATCATGTAAAAACCCTCTCCGTACGCCGGAGAGGGATCAAGTCCTACAAAAACTCTTTTCTCCTCGGCAGGCAACATCTCATGTTTTACGCATGCATACTGATATGCTTTGCACCTGCTGTCTTCGGCATGGTCGTTACGACCTTGTATATAATACCATCGCACTTCTCTTATGTCAAGCATTTTTTCAAGAGCAAAAGATGCCGCCGGGAAATCCCACCGGATCTCTACTCGGCTGAGGTCGGCGTCACATATCCATCCACATCAATATGCGCCGTATGGGAGATGCTCTGCATATAGGAAATCACCCTTGCACGTTCTTCCCCCTCCAAAAGTGACACGCTGGAATTGGACTGAAGGCACGGAACAAACTGCAGGCTTTGGATGCCATCCCCGGAAATCGTCATTTTCACGATACAGGAATCCTGAGTTCTGGAATTAAACCAAAAATTCCCAAGGCTATAGATGACCGGCACGCCATTAACATATCCGATCTCCTGCAGACAGTGGGGATGGTCACCGATGATGATATCCGCCCCCGCCTCCACATATAGCGGTGTATGGTCGCGCTGCCGCCAGTCAAGTTCTGTCGTGCTTTCCGTACCCCAGTGGATATATACGATCACAAAATCACATTCCTCTTTGGCTTCCCTGATCTTTTCTTCCAGCAGCTCCGTTTCCAGACACCGGAATACTCCCGGCGTATTTTCCGTTGCGCCACGGGTATGAGGAGACGACGTGCGTTCGATCTGCGTAGCGCTCAACACCGCGATCTTGTAGTCTCCCACCAGATAATAAACCGGCCGCATCGCTTCTTCCAGATTCCTGCCTGCACCTACATACGGGACACCCGCCTGTTCCAGAGTATCCAGCGTATCCAGAAAGGAAGCCTCACCGTAATCATAAGCATGATTATTGGCAAGAGATACGATGTCCACGCCCATCTCCTGCAGCAACGATACCGATTCCGGAGCCGCACGGAAAGTATAAGTCTTATCAGGCAGCGGTTCTCCCCTGTCCGAATAAGGGAATTCATTATTCAACATCATAACGTCCGCCGAGCGCATCTCAGCCAGTAGTTCTTCAGATATACACTGTTCGATCTGTTCCCCTCTTTGGCGGTAAGTCGAATAAATCGCGTAAGCAGGATCAAATAAGATATCTCCTGCAAATACAAAGGTCACCGTACCATCCTCGGATGGCTCCAGCCGGAATGTATATGGAGCAAGGATTTCCTCCTCGGGCGCATCATCCGCATTTTCCTCCGGCATGGACGATCCCGCCAAAACGACAGTCCCATCTGCGGATATGGTATGGATGCCGTCAGACCCATCCGATACTGCAGACGTGCGGTCATCGGTTGCCGGACCGCCCTCCTGCCCTGCCATGCCGCCACCCCTTTGCAAAGCAAGCCCGAACAGAACCACGCCGCCCAATATTATGACGATCGATAATGTAATAAAAAACGTCCCTATCTTTTTTTTCATTTAACGATGTACGTTCCTTCCGAATCAATTTCGTCGTTCACAATTTGCTGCCTCCTGATTCCGAAATGCACTTTACAGACGATTGATCCTTTTTTCAATTTCATCATATCACTTCCTGCGTCTGACTGTCAAAAAAATAATGCCCCGCCATAAGTCCCCGCGACTTCCGTTATAGTGATCTCATCAGAAATCCCGCCGATACCGATCGTATATGTGTTTCCGGTTATCAATTCCGGACAGCTGAGCGTAACAGCTGTAAATGCCAGCGGAATCTCATAGGATAATACTGTTTCACCATCCGAATCCGTCAGAACAACCAAAGACTCAGGATCGCCATTTGTAACATATACTATTGACGCCTGCTCTGAACCGGCACTGATTTTCTCCAACATCATAGAGCTGCCTGCGGCAACAACAATACCACCGTTGATCTTGCAGGTTCCGCCGTTTTCGCTTCCATAATCCAGCGCGCAATTGATACCGCTGCCATTTAGGCTGATATAAACCTCGCCACCCGATATCGTAATATCACCGTTGGAATCAATGCCATCTGCATCCCTTCCCTGACTGTTAATAATAACTATTTTTCCACCGCCTATAGTTACTGCCGGCATGATTTCTGAAGTATCAGCGTTCATTTGATCCCCGGACTGTCCCATCGAAAAATCTCCATTTGGCTTGAACTCTCCACCTTCCGGAAAATCATCCCCGTGTGGTTCAAACTCTCTACCTTCCGGTAAATCATCTCTGTTTGGTCTGAACTCCCCACACTCCGGTAAATCATCTCTGTTTGGTCTGAACTCCCCACCCTCCAAAAAATCATCTCTGTTTTCCTCTCTATGCCTGGGATCATGAGCTTCGTCTTCCATTACACCATTCCCCGGTTCGCGAAACGGCGGCTCACCACCTGCCGCATTCTGTGGACCATGATGCATACCGACAAAGGCAACGGTCCCGCCATTGGCATTGATGCCATCGTCTAAGCAATAGATCGTGATTTCACCATCAATGATATCTATCATCTGTGCCTCGATACCTTCATAACATTCACTGATCAAAATCGTCCCACCGTTTATTGTAATCGACATATCGGAATGGATTCCATCATCGCCCGCCTTTATTTCAAAGCTGCCACCCTGTATGATCACGTCAGTTCCTGTATGGATCCCATCGTTTGCGGCGGCAATGTCATATGTTCCGGATTCTATATATAATGAACCGGTCTGCTCATCGACAACGATTCCGTCATCACCCGCATTGACCACCAGCGCTGCATCCTTAATATTCAGACTGTCATTTACACGGATCGCATCGGCAACGGAAGAAACAGAAATGGTTCCCCCTGTTATGATCAAATCGTCATTAGCCGCAATTCCATGCTGACATCCACCGCTTACCAACAGCAATCCGTTTCCATTGATTGTTAAATCATCATGTGCAAGAATCACGCCATCCGTTTTATCTGCCAGAGCGTCAGCAGAGTATTCTGTACCGCTCGTAACAATATTCTCACTATTTTCCGCCAGCGTGAGAAAAACTTTATCTGCATTGTTGATACGGATAGCTGCATTATCCGAACAATTGATCTTAACACCGTCCAGAAGGATCCAGACCTTTGAATCATCGTCAGCATCTATAATAATGCTGCCGTCAGACAATTCACCACTCACAATATAGCGTCCCGCATCCGAAATGATGAGATCACTCCCACTCACAAAAGCGCCATTACCGGACACCGTACCTGAGTCGCCGCATAATGTAATTCTCACGGCGCCGTCCGTATCCCAGCTGCCATCAATATCATTTAATGAAAAATATTGGGACATCTCATTTATCTCAGCACTGGATTCAACATTATGTTCGGATCCGTCCCATCCGCCATTTATAACCACAACCGCAGCAATCAAAGCTCCGGCAATACCAACGGCACATATTGCTTTGAAATATTTATATGTCAACTTATCTTTGCTCCTTTTTCATTAACACAAAAGGCATGACCGAAGCCACGCCTTTCCGTAAGAATTATTATCTTTACTTAATATTTTGCTGTGCTGACACGAACGCCGGGACCCATGGTAGTTGCAAGAGTGATGCTCTTAAGATACTGACCCTTTAATGCGCTGGGTCTTGCCTTTACGATGGCCTCCATCAATGCGCTCATGTTCTCATTCAGCTGCTCTTCCGTAAAGGAAGCCTTACCGATCGGGCAGTGGATGATATTGCTCTTATCCAGTCTGTACTCAATCTTACCTGCTTTAATATCGTTGATCGCCTTTGTTACATCCATGGTAACCGTGCCGGCTTTCGGGTTCGGCATAAGACCTTTCGGTCCAAGCACCTTACCAAGACGTCCGACAACGCCCATCATATCCGGAGTAGCAACCACAACATCAAAATCAAGCCATCCGTCATTCTGGATCTTCGGAATCAGCTCATCGCCGCCTACGTAATCAGCGCCCGCCGCCTCTGCCTCATTCACCTTATCACCTTTAGCAAACACCAGCACCTTCACCGTCTTACCGGTTCCGTTGGGAAGGACGACCGCCCCTCTGATCTGCTGCTCTGCATGACGACCGTCGCAGCCGGTTCTGATGTGTACCTCTACCGTCTCATCAAATTTCGCAACAGCTGTCTTCTTCACTACGGAAATTGCATCCGCAGGTTCATAATAAGTTGCACGGTCAACCTCTTTTGCTGCCGTGACATATTTTTTTCCATGTTTCATTCCCATTTACCTCCTTGTGGTTTTAACGAGTATGCGCTCTTCCACTCATCACAGATTTTTTGATCAATAGTTACTCTACCGTAACACCCATGCTCTTGGCAGTGCCTTCGATCATGGACATCGCTGCTTCAATACTTGCCGCATTCAGATCCGGCATTTTCAACTCTGCGATCTCGCGGATCTTATCCTTTGAGATCTTTGCCACCTTTGTCTTGTTCGGTGTGCCTGAACCGGACTTGATATTGCAAGCCTTCTTGATCAATACTGCGGCAGGCGGAGTCTTGGTAATAAAACTAAAGCTTCTGTCCGCATATACCGTAATTACAACAGGGATGATCAGATCACCCTTATCTGCTGTCTTTGCGTTGAACTGTTTTGTAAATTCAACGATGTTGACGCCATGCTGACCAAGTGCCGGTCCAACTGGCGGTGCCGGTGTCGCTTTGCCGGCAGGAATCTGTAATTTGATATAACCTGTTACTTTCTTTGCCATCTCGGCTACCTCCTTAAAATAATGTGGTAGTGGCGCAGACCTTATTCCCTCAGGTACTGCTCCCACACACGCCCGCATATATAATATATAAATATATATGTTAATAGAAATCCTTCCGTATTTAATAAGAATAAGATTTCTACGAACGCCTTCATAATTAAAATAAATTAAACAAAACTTAGAATTTTTTAACGTCTGAGAAGCTGATATCCAGCTTCGTCTCCCGTCCGAACAGCTCTACTGTGATCGAAGCCATCTTCTTATTCTCGTCGATCTTGCTGACCATACCGATGGTGTCTTTCCATACGCCGTCTACAACCATGATCGTATCTCCCACTTCAAAGTCAGCCTTCACCACTTTACCCTTATCAAGACGATCAATCTCTATCTCATCCAACGGAACCGGCTTGCTTCCCGGTCCCACAAATCCCGTGACCCCGCGGGTATTACGCACAACATACCACGCGTCATTATCATCCGCATCCATATGCACCAGCACATATCCGGGAAGGATCTTTTTCTCGGATGTTTTTTTACCGGTAGATTTCAGCTCCGTAACATCCTGCGTCGGCACGCGCACCTCTAAAATCTTTTCTTCCAGTCCGGGTCTGTTCTTGATGGACTTTTCAATATTCATCATTACCTTTTTTTCATATCCCGAATATGTGTGAACCACATACCAGCCCATACCGCGTCCGCTCTTATTATCGCTTTGACCGATATCATATTCTTCCTTTATCGCAGGCGCATCTTCCTCAGAAGCTGCTCTTACCGGCTTTAAGATGTCTCTTGTATCGTCTTCCTTCTGAGCAAGAATCTTCTTGAGCTCATCCATCTTTTTAACTTTCACTTTTTTTGATGAATCTGCCATATTTGCCGTTCCTTTCTTATCACCGAACCATTACCGTATCTACAGAAAGCACTGATTTCATCAGCGTCTTCTTAGAATGTTACCAGCCAGTCAACGCCATACTGAATGATAAAATCCATAAACGCGATTAGCAGCCCCAAAGCAACAGAAACCACAACAACAGCAGCCGTCTGCTTTGTCACTGTTTTTCTGTCAGGCCAGGTAACCTTTTTAAATTCTTTTTTCAGTCCTTTAAAGAAGCTCGGTTTCTTCTTTCCTTCTGTCTTAGCGGAATCTCCCATACTAATCCTCCATGCCGCCTTTGGCGGCTCAAATAGGAATGAAAAACGCGTTTTTTGCGTTTTTCGGTGTGAAACTTAATATATCTTAGGCAGTGTTTTTTACTGCCTTAGATATATTTTTCACACTAATAACCATGCCTTTCCACAGTCTGTGATTGAAAAATCTTTGATTTTTCAACCTAACTAATCCTACATGTCAGAGCAGTTTTACTGCGATGACACGCGATAAGAAATTCGCACAGGCGGTTTCTCATCTGCGATTAAAGCAAGTTGAGGCTCTGACTCAAATTGCTGATTGAAAAATCTTTGATTTTTAGATCTAACCTGCCAATTCAGACCGCATATTTGCAACGGATCATATCCGGATATAAAATGCCTGTCTTATTTTGTTTCCTTATGCAGTGTATGAGCCTTGCAGAATCTGCAGTATTTCTTTGTCTCCATACGGTCAGGATGTGTCTTTTTATCCTTTGTAGTATCATAATTACGATTTTTGCATTCTGTACATGCCAAAGTAATTCTTGTACGCATAGATCTTTCCTCCATAATTCCTTCAAATAACCAGTATCACAACACAAAAAAAAGAGTTAAACTCTTTCGTGCTGATTTAGCATAGCATATCCTTCCGTCCACGTCAAGCAATATTTTAAAAATATTTCATTCTTAATTATTTTTGTTCTTTCTCTTTTTAAATCGCCGAATATGACCGATAACATTATTATAAGAAAATACAAAAATTATAACATTGTGATATCCAACAATTTTTACTTTGAATTTTCATGGTTATTTTTATAATTTTATTTTATTAATCATTGTAATTTACTTTGACATATGCTAAAATAATTTTAACTATCAATGTTAGGCAATGATTTTATCGTTAAAAGGAATTAACGATACGGTATAAAGTACATGAAGGTTCGGTCAAGGATGGAAAGGAGAACTGACATGGCATCGCAATATTATAACGCAGTTTTAAATAATGTCTATAATTATTACAGGGCTGATCTGTATGGTCGGTCTTCTTCCCGTTATGATTCTCACGACCGTTCCGATTTAAAAAAAGTATATAAATCGATCGTTAATATGAGCAAAGACGAACCTGTCTTCTTATTAAAAGATGTTAAAGCGATCGAAGAGTATTCTATCCATATGAAAGAGAGCGCGATCCGTTTTCGTAATTCGATCGCGTCCTTAGGCGGTCTGAATGAATCGACCATGTTTGAACAGCGTACCGTATATTCGACCGATCCGGAAGTTGTCGAAGCTGCCGGAATCAATATCTCCAAAGATGATACCATCGATATTACGGTAGAAAGCTTGGCTACGGCTCAGGAGACGGTAGGAAATTTTCTTCCCGAATCAGAACTCAGCTTATCGCCCGGCGCATATTCTTTTGACGTAATGACTGCCAGCTCAAACTATGAACTGCAGTTTAATATCGGAGATACCGATACTAATCATACGATTCAAAGCCGCCTTTCCAGATTGATCAATCATTCTAATCTGGGATTGAAGGCATCCGTGATCACAAACGAAGAGAACGAGTCCGCTCTGTTGATCCGTTCCAATAAGACCGGCACAACAACCAGTGGACAGCAGCCGTTTACAATCAGTGACGAAAATACAAGCCAGCGGAAGGGCATTATTGATTATCTGGGCATCCGCGAAACAGGCAATCCTGCGCAGAATGCCAGATATACGGTAAATGGCGAATCATTTCAGTCTCCTACCAACTCCTTTATTCTGGATGGTAAATATTCCATTACGCTAAAGGACATCGGCGGAACGGAAGATGACCCTATTAAGATTGGAGTAAAGCCGGATTATGAATCATTGAAGGACAATATCATATCTCTTACCGGCTCCTACAATGATTTTCTGCAGGCTGCTGCCAAATATGTTGACCAGCATCCCCGGACCAATCTGCTAATCGGAACGATGAAGACCATGAGTGCCGGCTACGCCTCCGCCTTTACAAAAGCGGGCATTACACAGGACGGCAGCGGAAATCTCTCCGTAGACGAAGAAAAGCTGACCACGGCGCTTAGCAGCGAAGACGCTGAAGAAACTTTGGGTTCTTTGAAGAATTTTACGCGTACTACATTGCATAAAGCCACACAGATTCAGCTCAATCCACTGGATTATATTGACAAGCGAATCGTGGCATATAAGAATCCCCGGGTAAGCCATTACGCCAATCCTTATGTCACAAGCGCTTACAGCGGAATGTTATTTAACGGATATATGTAACAACAGATGAAGCTAATTATCCTGCAAGCGGGTAAGCATTGCAAAACATTAGAAACAAAAAAGCGGTGGACAATCAGATTTATGATGTCCGCCGCTTTTATTATCGTCTTTTATAATTTTTTCATTCCCACTTTTTATTTTCACTTTTACTTCCCATGCAACAACTTGATTATGCCTGATCCGCAATCTCTTTCATCTTTCTGAGAAAAGGCAGAACCGCTTCTTCCAGACCGGAAGTAATACCGCTCTGGTCGTGGGCAGTATAAGCGGAGCCGAACTTACTGATCTTCTGATCCATCGCCTTGGAATCGATCTGTTCTGTTTCATCATTAATAACATCCTTCGTTCCGTTGTAAACCTGAATCACCCAGTTTAATCCCTCAACTACCATATCCAACATATCATAGGAATCCTCCTGCAGTTCTCCCTTGAACTCATCAGCCATTCCCTCTGCTGCGGGAATCAATCGAGACAGGTATCCTGCTGCTTCCTGCATTGCTTCCTTCTGTTGTTCATCCCATGCATAAACTATTTCTCCCATGAATCACACCATACCTTTCTCATTTTACCTTCCACCATGCCAGCATCATGATTTCATGAACAGCATGACTTTTCTTCTGCTGAATCCTTAAAAAGGCACAATATGCCTATCCTATGGATTCTATTTATATATCGGCTAATACTCTTTAAAACTTAATCCTTTTTTATTAAATTAACCTTTTCGTTTGTGTTCGCCGCATTACGCATCAGCAGTTCTCCGATCCCCATCAGCAGAAATACGGTCGGTGTACAGATACACTGCTGATAGCAAAAGAAGTTATGACCCATATATGCTAATGCCGCGGCACAAAACGGCACCACCTTCTTAGTCTCCAGCCCGCTCTTTGTGCATCGGACGATAAAACTGATAAAAATGCCGACATACGCCGTTACGCCAAGAATGCCCTGGGTCACCATCATATTTAAAAATTCATTATGCGCGCATGCCAGCTTCATTCCCTGCCAGAATATCCCCACTTCCTGCGCACAATATTTATCCATGCTCATGGCAAAGCAGTCCGGTCCGACACCGACCAGCATATCCTTAAAAGAAGCGTTTTTGATTGCCTGTACAGACATTCTCCAATTAAATCCCCTGGCATTGCCCCAATAATCATCAAAGTTGAAAAATCCTACATTATAAAATCCGGCAAGACTATCCGGCAGCATTTTTTTAGTAGTTAAAACGATCGCCAGCACCACGCCGAACAGCACAACAACAGCCGCCACGATCATCAGCTTTCTGAGCCACAGGAATTGACTGATGTCAAATCCCTGTGCCTTCGTCTTCACAGTATTATTCTTCTGTCTTTTTTTCTCCGCTTCCGGTTTTAAAACTTCCGTCCATGAAAAACCACAGTTCCAACAAAAAATAATATAAACCGCCCCCACGATCCCCAGCATGACCAGCATGAATGTACTCTGTGTAATAAAGAAGGAAATCTTCTCATCTTCATAAACTAACTGTATCATTTTCTCCGGAAAAAGGATCTGCATAAGCCCTATAATCCGGAAGGAAGCAAGTCCAATCAAAAGAATCTCCAAAAAACGCGCAAAGCTCTTATTGCTCTCCAACGAAAACCAGAAAAATACCATCAAAATCAAAACATATGCCACATAACCGCTATCGCTGTGCGCTGTACAAAGGCTGCCAAATCCAAGCGCCATTACTATCCCCGTCAGTTCCCTTACCCATGCTCTGTCATCATGCCAGAAATAAAAGGCGGCCAGTGGAAATAAGAGTACCGCATAGCTGGAAAACCATGTCGTCTGCCCTAATGTGGAAAGAAATTTTCCGATATGTTCCGGTCCCAATCCTTCATACATCTTCAGCGGATCTATGGAAAAACGCTGCAGAATCGCAAACTGATAGACTATTCCCGATGTAACGATTGCTGAAAACAGTGTAAATTCACTCCACTCCCAAAATCTTGAAACAGCAAAATAAATCAAGACAAACATTACTTGTGACAATACTCCCATATACCATCCGTTATACCCTTCCAACGCGGAGGACGTATCTCCGGGCGCGATCGGATTCCGGTAATCGCTTAACAAAAAAGAAATATAACTCAAAACCAGAAAAGCAGCGACAAACCAGTCTGTGATCGAAAAACGCCGAATAACAGACATTATGCTGAATTTATCCCGATATGCAATCGTCCATGAAGCCAAAAAGATCAGAAAGAATATCAAAAAAATAATAGAAATAGTTCTGAAAAATGAATATTTCGCGTCTCCCATGTCACGGTATTTATCCTGATAGTATAAGGGATAAAATATAAGCATCGTAGACACATAGAGCAGCATCAGCATAGAAAGACCATAATCTATGATCTGCTGCGCCACTGATTTTTCTGGTTTTTGAGACTTTTTCTTTTTATTGGACACAACCGTTCCTCCCTTCCGCAGTGCCCAGCTCGATTCCGCTTTACTCCATCTCGCTCGCGGGCTTCGCGCTTATTTTACCACAGTTAAAACAATTAATCTACCAAAGAATTTTGTTTTTCAAATAGATGAATCCATGATATAATATACTTAATATTATCAAACATG
>VIDN01594008.1_pt1 | contig 25526 bp, 21 predicted proteins | sample 5025121 | NCBI WGS metagenome assembly VIDN01 (sample SAMN11852952, study PRJNA449069) | gut metagenome | isolation source: stool from female vole | host: Microtus ochrogaster | place: USA:Florida | collected 2017 | reverse complement strand
CCTGTTGCAATCACACTTCTATGCGTAGAAAGCCCGGTATTGACATCATTTTCTATTTTCCAAAAACCCTCCACCCCATGCTCCTCAATCAGATCATGCAAAAACTTCCCATACCTGTCCTGAATCACCAAATCCGAATCCACAAAGCCATAGCCTAAACGCTTTGCCAAGACTACGCCCACCGTACTCTTTCCCGAACCCGGCATTCCTATCAAAACTACGTTATCTTTGTCCATATGTGTATTTTACCTCCCTTTCCCGCTTATAATAAAAGCGCCGCTTCTGCGACGCTTTTGCCTGACTGCTTACACCTCTGCTATCACTTCTACCTCACACAAAACATTCTTAGGCAGTGTTTTTACCGCCACACAGCTTCTTGCAGGTTTCTCGGTAAAATACCTTGCATAAACCTCGTTAAAGGCTGCAAAATCATTCATATCAGCCAAAAAACAAGAGGTCTTCACCACTTTGGTATAGTCGGTACCCGCCTCGTCAAGAAGCGCTCCTATATTCTTCATCACCTGCTCCGCCTGAGCCACAATGTCTGCACCCTCAATTTCACCGTTTGCCGGATTAATGGGAATCTGACCGGATGCAAATAATAAGTTTCCTGTAATAATGCCCTGTGAATAGGGTCCGATTGCTGCCGGGGCCTTATCTGTTGAAATTTTCTTTAACATACTCTTTCCTCTTTCTACTTTTTTATTAGTTTTCGTAATTTCTGTTCTTCTAATGCCATTTTAGGATCGGCTTTCAGCCTTCTGTCTCCGGCTCGTCAAACTCCGCCGTCACATAGAAGCCTCTGGCATTCTCAATAATATCCACTACCGTTCCCTCCGTGCTCTTCAATCGATTGCGAAAAGGAATATTCGCCGACATGGCAAGAGACGGGTCAATGGTATAATAATAATTGCTGGGGAGTACACCCTCGGTCACGGTGATTCTATCGCCAATCTCCAAAAAACCTGAACGCTCCATCTTAAATTCCATCCTGCGCATAGTGTTCTACCTCCGCTGTCTCGTTATGTATTTTACCAATAAACGCTATTGATTGCAAGATGAAAAAAGTTATATTGCATACCAAATTATCATTGACATCCAGTTCCCAGACATTAGTTTGGGCAAGAGTGACTCTTTTGGAGTCGCTAATCTCTCATTTTCAATTTCATTTACTTTTGTTGATTTCTTTTTCTCCGACTATAACTGATAAGCACTGTATTTCGCAGAAATCAACGCATTCTTTCGGTTGCGCATCTACGATAAACACAGTTTTTAATTCATCTCACAGCCTACTTGCTGCAACCATTATTTCCATTTATCCAATCAACCGATACATTCATTGCAGCGCGGCATGCGTTTGTCTGGTCCAATGCGTTCAGCATCACAAAATCATGTATAATGCCCTGAAATCTTATTGCAGTCACATTGACACCTGCCTCCCGTAATCTGCAGGCGAAAGCCTCACCCTCATCTCTGAGCACATCTGCTTCACCGTTCAATATCATGGTGTCGGGAAATCCCTTCAGCTGTTCTTCGTTTGCTTTAAGCGGCGATGCCGTAATCCTGCTGCGGTCACAATCCGATGCGGTATACTGATCCCAAAACCATATCATACCCTGACGATACAGATAGTACCCTTCTGCAAACCGGATATATGAATTGGTATCAAAACATGCATTTGTAACAGGATAATACAAAAGCAGCTTATGAATGCGAGGTCCGCCTCGATGCATTGCTATCAGCGTCATTGCAATAGCTATAGTTCCGCCTGCGCTGTCTCCTGCCAATGTTATCGTACAGGGCTTCCTTTGAAATCCGGCTCTCTGTAAAACGGACGGAATCTTACATAAAATGTCATAACATTGCTCAATGGCGACAGGATATTTTGCTTCCGGCGCACGGCTGTATTCCGGAAAAATCACCACAGAACCCGTTCTTGCCGCCAATTCCCTTACCAGCTTTTCATGGGTATGGAAGCTTCCGAAAACCCACCCGCCGCCATGAATGTAAAAAATAACATTGACCGGCAGGGTAGTATTTTCCGGACAAACAATAAAAACCTTAACCTGGCTCCATTTTCCTGTGTCTACGACAATGCCTTGTATCGATGCCGGATACATATATACCGGTGCATTTTGAAGATTTTCCAACACTTCCCTCCCCTGTCTGGGTGGTATTTGGAATATAAGGGGAGGTTTTGCTGCCGCAGCACAGACCGCAGCGGCAGCCGGTTCAAGAGAAATTTGTTTTTGCATATATAACCTATTTTTGCTTTTTTAATATTATATTCTCTTACAAGAAAAGTATTGCAGAATATAGGAGCCGGTTCAGGAATACATCTGTCCTTTGGGAAAAAAGGAAGTCATTAAGAAAGACGATACAGTATTTCTCACAAAAAAGCTTATGAATGAATGCTTTCCAAGACAAGGGCATGAGCAATTCCCGGCACGCTCTGTCCTTCGTTGAAGCTTGTCTTACTGAGCAATGCTCCCGTGGGCATAAAAAGCACCTTTTTCCAATTACCTTCCTCTATTTGCTTTAAAATATAGGCGGATAATGTCACTGCGCTGCAGCCACAGCCGCTTCCTCCCGCATGAGTATCCTGCGACTTGGCATCATAGATTTCAATACCGCAGTCCATATGCTTCTCTGAAATGTCGTAGCCCTTTTCCCGGAGCAGGTCAATCAAAACCGTCTGCCCAACCGAGCCCAAGTCTCCCGTGATAATTTTATCATAATCGCTTGGTTGACTATCAAAGTCAAGAAAATGCTGCTCCAAGGTAGAGGCTGCCGCAGGAGCCATACAGGCGCCCATATTCATAGAATCCTTTAAGCCATAATCCACAATTTTTCCCACAGTCATACCTGTAATAAGCGCACGTGCATTGCTCTGTGCCTTTTCTGGCTGACCATTCGCATCGGCTACCGCCTTTGATATGACAGGTGTATCACTCAATACAAAAGCACCGCTTCCTGTCACCGTCCATGTGGCGGAAAGTGGTCGCTGGTTGCCATATTCCAAGGGAAAGCGAAACTCCTTTTCTGCACTGGCAAAGTGACTGGAGGTAACACACACCACCCTCTCGGCAAAGCCCCCCGCCACGCACATGGCGCCAAGAGTCAAGGATTCACCACAGGTAGAACATGCCCCATATACTCCCAATAGTGGTATCTGATAGGTAGCTATACCAAATGATGTGGCTATGGATTGACCAAGCAAGTCACCAGCGAAAACAAAAGAGACATCCGCCGGCTTCAGTCCTGCCTTTCCCAGCGCCATATAGATTGCGTCCTTTTGCAGATTGCTCTCAGCCTCTTCCCAGGTATTGCACCCGAACATGTCATCCTCACCAACCATATCAAACAACAGCCCCAGAGGTCCTTCCCCTTCCTTTGTTCCTACAATGCTTGCACTATTTAAAATATATACCGGCTTTTCCAGACAAATGCTTGCCTTGCCCAAATTCTGACCCATTCCCTTCACCAATCCCTTCCATGAAATACTAAAAAAATTAGTGTACCGGCATGTTCATTATTACACTAACCGCACCACCTACGCCGCCCCTTGCTTCGTCAGATTTTCTAGACGCAGCCACCGCTACGCCGTCGGAAATCCGCCTTGCAGGATGACATTGTATGCGGCACCGTTAATGCAAAGATGAATGTGCCAGTACATTACATTAGTATTCATGTTTCCCACTTTTTTCAATTTTCATTCAAATTGCCGCCTACTCATCCCTACGGCATGAATACAATTTTATCTTTAAAGTCTCACCCTTGCCGAAACCAGTTCTTGGCGCCACCCACAATTAGTGTTTTTGTTCCAAAGCTCACGGCTCTCCCACAACCAAGATTTCCCGTACTGTTACTTTTAACATACTGCCGATAGCTGATGATGGTATCGCTGACCCTTACTGCAGACACCAAATGTATGTGCAAGCACATCCGCTTGGCTCGTTGCACGCAGGAATCACTCCACATTCTTAAGCGCTTCATCCATGGGAATCTTCTTTATCCTCCTGAAATCGAAAACCACCACAATCAGATATCCAATCAGGACAAAGGCAAACATTTTAACATATCCCACCGGTTCAATAACAAACTCAAACCATCCGCTATAACTGAACATAATTGCTTTCCATGCCTGTTTCATGACTATCGCCCCTAAAACAACGCTGACTGCATCCGAAATCATCAGCATTATAGTTGTGGAAAGCAGGTACAAGCTTGCTATTTCCCTGTTCTCATACCCCAGAATTTTTGTCATGGATATCGCATTCTCATTCTTCTCTATAATAATCTTGGTAAGAAGATAAATCAGCACTGCCGATAAAAGAATACATAGAAACTGGAAATACTGCATATAAGCTCCCATGGAATGATCCAGTTGGTCACACATTTTAGTAATATCCCGCTCGGTAATAACAGTTGCAATGTTTTCTTCTTCGACATCCGTAATTTCCGAATCAGACATATAGCCGCCAAATTCGTCCTCATCTAAATCAAATATGGATTGAAAATTTTTCATCGGCATGAAAACTGTAATACTCAGGCATTTATCATAAATCCCCACTACTTCAAACTGATACTGTCTGTTCTCATACTTTTCATCCAGAGAGATTGTGTCCCCCACTTTCACACCGTACTTATCGCAAAATGGTTGTGAGATATAAACTTCTCCCTCCTTAAGCGCTTTTAAACCAGCAATACTGACATATTTGCTGTCATCTGAGATTCCATATACCAGAATCTCCTCATCCAATACATCACTCTTTTTCTGCAGTGACCGCATACTGAATTTTTCGGCGCTGTCATTTTCCGTGCTTATCACATTTCCCTCTTCATTTTCATATGACTTGAGCACATATTGATATTTGGCAAACATCATTTCCGCAGCATTCTCTTTATAAAACTTAAGAGTGTCAGGCATTCCTACAGCCATGGCAAGCATTATCATAATAAAGAAAATACCGAAAAAAAGGATTATGTAATTCGGAATATTCTGAAACATAATACGCAGACGGAATCTGCCAAAAAATTTCCATCCAGGAAGGCGCATTGCTTTTTTACGTCTGTTTTTCTTTAAATGATGTTGTAAAAACTGCAGATGAGCATGCTGCATCATTTTAATGATAATGGCAAGATTTACCACAAACATCAATGCCAGCGGAATCAATGTTGTCTTAACAAATGCATCGGGATTCCAAATGGTTTCATAGACCGGCAGGCTATAGCTGTTATAGTACATGGATACCACTATCTTTTTGAATACTGTATAACCTAGGATATTTCCAATACCCGCCGCAATCAGAGTCACAATTACCGGCATGGAAAGATAATGCCTGACCAGTTCTCCCTGACTGTATCCGGAGGCGCGAAGCGTACCGATTGCCTGTGATTCCTTCGCTATTGTGTTGCTTATTGTCACTGCGAAGATAAATGCAATAATAACAATCAGAATATCCAGAAGCACGCCTCCCATTGCTTCATCAGAACCCATATCTTCCGTCGCAAAATTAATTGCCGGATTGGCATACCGGGGAGAATAATCCACAATTTCTTTATCACCCGCAACTGCCTGCGTGATCAGAGCCTTTAAAAAATTATCCGAAAATTTCTTTTCTTCCTTTTCATCCTTCGGTTCCGTTACATACTGCCACGCGTATGCATAATGCGTGGTCTTTTTTAAACGGTCAAAACCGCTCTCCGTCACCATTGCCACATCAAACCTAAGAGCGTCAAAGATAGTGTCCGTACTTTTTTCATGAAGGGTAGAATAATTCACATAAGCAATCAGACCAACTACTTTATAGGACTGTCCACTGACGGTAATGGTGTCTCCAACCTTAATTCCCACGTTATCCGCATGCATACGGTCGATTGCAATTTCATCTTCCGTAACGGGAAAGTCTCCCCCCATCAGACAGGCAAGGTTCACCTCTTCTGTTTTTGCATAAACCCGGACAGTTCCGTCAGCCATGCCGTCATTATCGTTATCCTCTTCCTCGTTTCTGTAAAAATTTTCATATACCTTTATCGGTACGGATTCAAACTCAGGATCATCTAACTCATACTTTTCTTCTGCCTCTACATATTTTTCGTCTATTTCATTTCGGATATCCTTCCATGTCTCATCATAAGCCTTCGCATATGCCTCGTCATATACTTCATCAAATTCTATTCCAAATTCAGGATCTAAATTATCCGTAAACTTCTGCTTAAATTCTCTCTCAAATTTTTCATCCAGCTCTTCCTTAGCCTCATCAAGATAATATTGTTTAATATTCGCCATTTCTCCTGACTCAATTGCCAAAAGAAGCTTCTCGTCTGCTTTGTGGTTCAGCTCAAAATGACCGCTCTCCAACTTATATTTGTACACACCCTCATCTGCTGCTATCATCATACTCTCATTTGCAACATACATGCCTGACACAAAGCCGATTGTAAGAATCAGAAACATACTCACCACAAGATACTTTCTCCAGTCGCCTGAAAGTTCTCTGGGGATTCGCTTCATGAGCGGATTTTTCACTTTCTTTATGCGCTTTTTTGTTTGTATATTTTCCATGTTTATATCCTCCGTCCGCTTCAGCGGACATTAATTTAATATTTGGAAGAGATTTTCTTTCAAACTTATTTTATTCCCCTACCACTCCAAACTCACCGCTGAAATCTTATTTGCGTTGATTTCGTTATGACGGACCCCTCCATCACGAAGCTTGATTATGTGATCTGCCATGTTCTTAATGGCTTCGTTATGTGTAACCATAATGACGGTATTTCCATATTTTAAATTAACATCTTCAATCAGCTTCAATATTTCCTTTGACGTGTTATAATCCAGTGCTCCTGTAGGTTCATCGCAAAGCAATATATCCGGATTTTTGACAATCGCACGACCAATGGAAACTCGTTGCTGCTGTCCTCCCGATAGTTGGTTGGGAAGCTTATATCTATGGTCATAAAGCCCAAGCGTATTTAGAAGTTCGTCAATATCCAGCGGAGCATCTGACAGATATGCCCCAACCTCAATATTTTCCTTTACATTTAAGTTTCCAATCAGATTATACATCTGAAAGACATAACCCAAGTGTTTTCTACGATATTGCGTCAGTTTCTTTTCCCCTAAATCTTCCAGTTTATCGCCGTTTATGGATATGTAGCCTGAATCAGCGCTGTCTATCCCACCGATTATATTAAGTAATGTGGACTTTCCTGAACCGGAAGGACCAAGAAGCACACAAAACTCTCCTTTCGCAACAGAAAAATTCATTCCGCGAAGTACCTCCTGACGGGTTTCCCCGCTGCCAAACCCCTTCTTTAAATCTACAATCTCCAAAAAATTTCTTTCTTCCTCTGACATATTTTTTTCCTTTCCCAATCTGAGCGTCTATCAGATTGCATCTGCAATTATGACAATCTTAATATTTGTATGAAATCTTGTCATTTTTTTACCGGAAACATTAATCTTCTCTCCATTCATCATCCGATTTGATTAGTATTAACTAACCTTTTGGTTTAATAAATGCGGCTACATACATGTTAGTAGCCGCTAACTATTTTTAGTATACTCTTATTGCCCTGCTTTTGTCAATAGAATAGCATAACTGATTTCCATACTGACAATTCCTTATATTTTAGGCAGTGGAAATGATACCACTCCACGCTCTTTTATCTGCTCGTTAAAAACTTTGCAAAAAACAATATACTCAATGATAATATTGTCCTTGTCACTCTCATTATATGACACTCCTCATCTACTTCATGCAGATGCTCATTTCATTTGTCATTCTACAACATAGGGAAATACTCCCCTCTGCGTTAGGCTTTCAAATATTCCTACCGCATAATTCCACTTTCCTTAATAACCTCTGAAATTGGTAAAGATACTAATATAGTTTCTTTACAACATGTAGAACCGGCAAAAAACTGCTTACTGCGCCGCCTTCATCAGACTGCTCACTACATACAGCACTTCCCCGTTGTATTCCACCCTTGACCAACCCGAATCGGCGCTGTAACCGGTGCGAAGCACTGTCTCCCCACTGTTCACCTGACATCTGACCGTAGCATCACCCTGAGAGGTACTTGGCTCCGTCCGCAAATTCACATATTCCTTTGGGGTGATATTATCACTGCAATCAGTAAATATAATCACTCTGCCATCTTGAGTAGTAATACGATTGGGGTCAGCTGCCGCAGCGGGAGCCTTGTAGTTTAAGTCAGTAGTTAAGAATTGCGTAACCGCATAAACCGTTTCACCGTTGTATATCAGTCTCGACCAACCGGTAGCGGAATTCGTTCCTGTTCTGGAAAGCTTGTCTCCGTTTTTAAGCTGTGCCACCACATTTTCAGAATCTGTCGTACTGGGCACTGAGCGAAGATTCGTCACATCCTTTGCCGTTACCTCATCATTAACCTCCGTAAATATCATGGAGGTAGTTCCGGACACTGGCTCCTCCATTAATTCCTTCGACTCAGCGGATTGCGTAGGTGCCTCAGCGCCTTCCTGTCCTGAGGAGCTTCCGCCTGCCCCTTCCTGCTCGGTTCCCTGCTCCTGTCCGACTGTATCCCCGGGGCTTGTCTGCTCGTTTCCTTCACTTGTAAAATCCTGCCCCAGCACAGAATCACCTGATTCATCTGCAGCTATTCCGTTCTTATCGCTCATATCAGGTTCAGACATGCCATCTGACTGTTCAATCGCCAAGGTATCCTCCACCGATTCCGTAGGCAGGTTCAAGCCTGCAGGCGTATCGTTTTGATTATCCGAATGCGTGAAACGCCACAATACCGCACAGATGATTGCCGCTAAAACTATCAATCCTCCAAAGATTGCAGCCATTACCCAAGGATTGGACTTTTCATCCTCCTCCACTACAGGCCCGTCTTCTTCATTAAGCTCATCAAAAGTAATTTCTTCCAAGTTATCTTCATCTATTTCATTCTTCATTTCCGTTTACCTCTTACTCGCCCATACACTCCTGTGAAAATTTCTTTTTCTATGGACAGATATCTTACCATACCTGTTTGCTATCCTTCATATTTTTCACTCTGTGCACGAATTAATTCATCATCGTCAAAATAATTGATTCGCATAGCGCTTTTTACTTCGGACAGAGTCTGTGCAGCCACTTCACGTGCCGTACCGCTGCCCTTCTTTAACACCTCGTAAACGGCAGGAATATCCTTCTCCAGCTCCTTCCTGCGGTTTCTGATAGGCTCCAGAACCTCCTGCATTACATTATTCAGGAACCTCTTGACCTTCACATCACCTAAGCCGCCTCTCTGATAATGCGCCTTTAACTCGTCCAGATTCGCATAGTCAGGCAGATAGCGCTCAAAATGCTCCTCCTTGCAGAATGCATCCAAATAAGTAAATACGGTATTACCCTCCAGATGTCCGGGATCGCTGACCTGCAAATGGAGCGGATCCGTGTACATACTCATAATCTTTGTCCTGACCTCATCAGCCGTGTCGGCAAGATAAATACAGTTGCCCAGAGACTTGCTCATCTTTGCCTTGCCGTCAATGCCCGGCAGTCTCTGGCACGCCTCATTCTCCGGTAAAAGCGCAGCAGGCTCCACAAGCACCGGCGCATATACCGTATTAAATTTATGTACAATCTCCCTTGTCTGCTCAATCATGGGAAGCTGATCCCCTCCCACAGGAACAGTGGTTGCCTTAAACGCCGTAATATCTGCCGCCTGACTGATAGGATATGTGAAAAATCCCACCGGGATGCTTGCCTCAAAGTTTCGCATTTGAATCTCGCTCTTTACGGTAGGGTTGCGCTGCAGTCTTGCCACTGTCACCAAATCCATATAATAAAAGGTCAGCTCACATAGCTCTGAAATTTGTGACTGAATAAAAAGCGTAGATTTTGCCGGGTCTAAACCACAGGACATATAATCCAATGCCACCTCGATAATATTCTGACGAACCTTCTCCGGATTCTCAATATTATCGGTAAGCGCCTGAGCGTCGGCAATCATGATAAACGTCTTTTTATATTCTCCTGAATTCTGCAGCTCCACACGTCTGCGAAGGGAGCCTACATAATGCCCTACATGCAGCCTTCCCGTGGGTCTGTCGCCTGTCAAAATAATCTTATCCATTCTGAAAACCATACCTTTCCCGTATCTGCAAATTGTTATTTCTCTTTATCCGAAATATACCTCATTTGCCTGCAGCTACTATTTTTAAATATTATAATTTCATTGTCATGATTCATGTTTACTATCATACCATTTTTTTTGCTGTTGGCAAATAGTTTTTAAGGAATGAAAATAAAAAATAAGTGCATGATAGGTGGTAAGTATAAAAAATGATTGTGTTGGGGAAGTATATGAATGATTTGTTTGAGGCAGCTGCACCGTCGAAACCACACCTATGCCATAGCCGCCCTATCCCCACACACAAACTTTTAAAAACAGACTTTCAAAATTTTGCAGAACATAATTTCGTAGAATAGAAGAATAGAATGGAGACAATATGAGAAAAACAATTTCTTTCAACCACAACTGGCAGTTTTCAAAAGACAAAATACATTGGCAGCCCGTAACCTTACCCCACACATGGAACGCCGTGGACGGTATGGACGGCAGTGGAGAATACTACAGGGGAGAATGCTATTATTCCATAGAGTTTTCCGCAGCCGACCTTGACCTCTCCTCCGCCGGAAGCGACTCCAACGTATTTTTAGAGATTCTTGCCGCCTCCCTTTCTTCCAAGGTCTTTGTCAACGACAAGGAAGCGGGAAGCCATGAGTGCGGGTACTCCTCCTATGTGGTGGACATGACCCCATACCTGCGCACGGACGCTCCAAACCGCCTGCTCATCACCGTTGACAACAGCGAGCGCAGCCACATCTATCCCCAAATGGCTGACTTCACCTTTTACGGCGGCTTATACAGAGGCGTCAATCTCATTATCCTGCCCAAAACACATTTTGATGTGTGCTTTCACGGTGCAAGCGGTATTGCCGTGACAAGCGAGGTTATCTCACAGGGCAAACAGGCCATACTCCACCTAAACAGCTGGGTATGCAGCCCTTCCGAGGATTACACCGTCCGCTACAAAATCACTGACAGGGAAGGAAAAAACGCCGCCGAAATCTGGCGTCTGTCTACCGACACAAAGGTGGATGTGCTGTTAGAAAATCCCCATCTCTGGCAGGGCGTGGAGGACCCTTACCTGTATCGTCTCACGGCTACAATAGTCTACCGCAACGAGACCGTTGACGAGGTATCCTGTAATTTCGGTATCCGCTCCTTCCGTGTAGACCCCGCCGAGGGCTTTTTTCTCAATGACAGACCCATGATGTTAAGGGGCGTGTCCAGACATCAGGACAGGCTTTATAAGGGAAATGCCTTAACACGCGAAGAGCATTACGAGGATGCGGCAATTATTCAGGAAATCGGCGCCAACACAGTCAGGCTTGCCCACTACCAGCACAGCAGGGATTTCTATGACGCCTGTGACGAATACGGCTTTATTGTCTGGGCAGAGATTCCCTATATCAGCTGCCAGAGTGATGACCCTGATGCCCATGAAAACAGCCGCCAACAGATGCTTGATTTGATTTACCAGAATTATAACCATCCCAGTATCTGCTTCTGGGGCTTGTCCAACGAAATCACCATAGCCGGAGAAAAACCGGAACTTGTGGACAATCACAAGGATTTGAATGAACTGGTAAAGAGTATCGACCCCTCACGCCTCACCACGATTGCCCATGTGAGTATGTTGCCCATGGACAGCGAGCTTCATGGTATTACCGATGTGGAGAGTTATAATCACTATTTTGGCTGGTACGGGGGAACCTACGACAAAAACGAGAAATGGCTGGATGAATTTCATGAAAAATACCCTGATATCTGTCTCGGTCTGTCCGAATACGGCGCCGAGGGCATTATCACCTATCAGCCCGATGAACCCAAATGCAGGGATTACTCGGAAAGCTATCAAGCAGAATATCATGAACATATGGCTAAAATCCTAATGGAGCGCCCCTATCTGTGGAGCACCCATGTCTGGAATATGTTTGACTTCGGCTGCGCCGCCAGAAACGAGGGAGGAACAGCCGGGCGTAACAATAAAGGGCTTGTAACCATAGACCGTCAAATCAAAAAGGAAGCCTTCTATGTTTACAAGGCATATTGGAGCAAGGAGCCCTTCGTATATCTGTGTGGGAAGCGCTATGCCCTTCGGGCGGCGGAAAGCACCCCTGTCAAGGTGTATTCCAACCAGCCTCAGGTGACTCTTTATGTAAACGGAAAAGCATTTTCCACCAAGAGCGGCAACAAAATATTTATCTTTGAAAACGTTCCTCTGGAAAAGGGCTTTAATTATATCGGCGCCGTCTCCGGCGAATATACGGATGCGATGACCCTTGAGCGAGTGGAGGAAAAGCCCGCCATTTATACCCTGCCTGAGGAAGATGACGACATGGAGGGTGTTGCCAACTGGTTTTCACAGGTAGAAACCGTGGCAAGCGACGCCCCCATGGAGTTCTCCGAGACACATTTCTCCGTCCATGACAAGCTTCAGGACATTTTGGAAAATGACGACGCCTATCGTGTAGTCTCCGGCTTCCTCTCCTCCGTCACCGGCATGAAACTGAAAAAATCCATGCTGAACATGATGCGTGAAAAAACCTTGGCGGATATGACAGGTATGGTAAGCAGCATGGGCAACGAAGAAAATATCCCGGAAAATGCCTTGCAAATAGTTAATGCCGAGCTTGGAAAAATTCCAAAAGCGAAATAATCTCATGTGCAATCAGGGGGCTGGCGGCAAGCAATGTCAAATGCAGCCACTCCCTGCCGCTAAGCGGCGACGTACCAAAAGCATTTACCAAAAACGGCACCTCGGTAACGGCAAACTGCAGGAAAAATCCTAGGATACATGCCGCTATCATTAATTTATTCTCAAGGTGGTTCATTCGGAAAAATGACTTTTGTACATCCCTCATACCCACAGCGTGGAATAGCTGTGACATTCCCAGCACGGTAAAGGCATAGGTCTGCGCCTTGGAAAGCAACTCCTCGTTTTTCAGCATAAATGCCACACCCTCCAAGGTAATATTATACCCTTGGTTCTTTAACATCACACAGGGCAGCATCAAAAACGCCCCCAGACTGATTGCGGCAATCAGCACGCCATAAAAACAGGTACATGTCAGCCCTCCTCTTGAAAACAGGCTTTCCTCCGGTTTTCTGGGGGGATTTTTCATAAGCTCCTTCCCGTCGTTTTTGTCCACCCCCAGCGCCAGCGCCGGAAGAGAATCCGTAATCAGATTAATCCACAGAATATGACTTGATTTTAACGGAGAGGCAAGTCCGCAAATTACCGCAAAAAACATGGTTAATATCTCTCCCAAATTGGAGGAAAGTAAGAAAATAACGGATTTCCTGATATTTTCATAAACCCCTCTGCCCTCCTCGATAGCTTTCTCTATGGTTGCAAAATTATCATCCGTAAGAATCATGTCCGAAGCCTGCTTCGCCACATCCGTTCCGTTTTTGCCCATGGCAATTCCGATATCAGCCGTCTTTAAGGAGGGAGCATCGTTTACGCCGTCGCCTGTCATTGCCACAACCTCTCCCCTGTGTTTGAAGCCGTTTACAATACGAACCTTCTGTGCCGGGGAAACTCTGGCAAAAATTCTAGTGTCCTCCAGTCTTTCAAAAAATTCCTCATCGTCCATTCGCTGCATTGCCTCGCCGGTCATACACTGCTCCATACGATTAGCGATTCCCAGCTGTTTTCCGATAGCAAACGCCGTCTCCACATGGTCTCCCGTTATCATAACAGTGCTCACTCCCGCCCGGCAAAAGGTACTCACCGCTTCTCCTGCCTCTGGGCGAGCCGGGTCCTTCATACCTACCAGCCCTAAGAAAATCAGCTCTTCCTCCATAGGACCTGCGCAGTCCCGGCGCATTGCCACGGCAAGAGTTCTTAATGCCACTCCCGACATATCCTCCACCGCAGCCCGTATTTGTCTGCGATGTCTATCCGTAATTTTCAGTATACGCCCTCCGGACAGGATTTCCGTGCATCTTCTCAATACCTCGTCAGGCGCTCCCTTCGTATAGCTGACAAAGCTTTTTGCCCCTCCGTAATCCCTTCGCAGAACACGGTGATAGGTTGTCATCATTTTGCGGTCGGAATCAAAGGAAAGCTCATCATATCTGGGAAATTCCTCTTCCAGCCTTTTCTTGTCGTAGCCGAACTTCTCTCCCAGCTCTAATAGCGCCAGCTCCGTAGGGTCGCCCATATGATTTTCCGTATTTTTATCCATAACAGCATCATTACACAATATCAGACCTAAAAAGAAATCTTCCTTCTGTTTTTCCGCCTGTTGTCTCATGCCGGCAGGCTCCCACTGTTTTTCAAGCTCGCTTACCGATACCGTTTGATTATCCCAATAGCATTCTTCCACTGTCATTTTATTCTGGGTAAGGGTACCCGTCTTGTCGGAGCAGACCACGCTCACCGCACCCAGCGTTTCCACCGAGGGCAGCCTCCTCACAATAGTATTAACCCGCACCATCTTAGTGACGGAGAGCGCAAGACAGATAGTAACCACCGCCGGAAGCCCTTCGGGCACTGCCGCCACGGCAAGCGAAATCGCGGTTATCAGCATTTCACCAACATTTCTGTGCTGCAATACCGCAAGCACAAACAATGCCGCACACAGCAAAAGAGACAAAAGGCTAAGTATTTTCCCCAGCTCTCCAAGGCGCTTTTGCAGGGGAGTCATCTCCTCCCTGCTGCCGGTTATCATCTTGGCAATCTGCCCGATTTCCGTATTCATGCCGGTAGCCGTTACAATGCCTTCTCCTCTGCCATAGGTGACAATGGTAGACATATACGCCATGTTTCGCCTGTCTCCCAGAGGAATGTCCATTCCGCTGCCCACCAAAAACAATGCGTCCTTTTCCATGGGAAGAGATTCTCCCGTCAGCGCCGATTCCTCAATCTTAAGATTTGCGCTGCCTATCAGACGCAAATCTGCCGGCACCTGACATCCTGCTTCCAAACACACCAAATCGCCCGTCACCAGCTCCGCCGCAGGAATTTCTCTGCGCACTCCCTCCCGAATCACCACGGCATGGGGACTTGTCAGCTTTTTTAAGGATTCCAATGCCTTTCTTGCCTTGCCCTCCTGTATCATTCCTACAACGGCATTCAGCAGGACAACTACCCCAATAATCACGGCATCGCTGATTTCTCCAAGAAAAACAGATACTGCTGCCGCCACCATAAGCACGTAGATAAGCGGGTCGTTTAATTGCTCCAGAAAATTCTCCACACAGGTTTTCTTTCTCTCCGCTTTCATCTCATTTTTGCCGTTTGCAAGCAGTCTCCTATGTGCCTCCGCTCCGTCAAGACCTAAATTTTCATCCGTGCGAAGCCTTTTTATCGTATCCTGTATGCTACACTGTTCAAACAAAGAAAATTCCTCCTACAAGCTTGGTTGCAATACAACTCTATGCTTGCAGGAGGAAAAGTATGTCCATTTTAACTTTCATTTCTATGCCGCTTTTAATAATCCGGTTCCGCCAAGACAATGCACACTGGAAAAACCTTACAATACAATATTTTTATGCGGGCGGACTATGCCTCCCGCAGCAGCTGTCTTGTATATACCTCTTTCGGATTTTCAAAAACCTCCTCTGTATCTCCCAGCTCCACGATTCTGCCTTCCTTCATCACCATAATGCGGTCGCTCATCTGATATACCACATTGATATCATGGGAAATAAATAGAAAGGACAGCTTCATTTCCTCCTGAAGACTTCGCATTAGCTCCATAATCTGCGCCTGTATGGTTACATCCAGCGCAGACACCGGCTCATCCGCAATCACAAACCCGGGTCTTGTGATAAGCGCCTGACCGATGCTGATTCTTTGGCGTTGTCCGCCGCTTAGCTGGGAGGGTCTGCGATAAAAATATTTATCCTCCATACCCACTCTGTGAAGCATGTCAAAGGCTGCCGCCTCCCTGTCCTTATCGGTCATTGCCTTCGATTTCTCAATAAGACACTGTACGCGCAAAGGCTCCTGCAGCAGCCATCCGATTGTTTTGGAAGGATTTAAGCTGCTATAAGGATCCTGAAAAATCATCTGGGGCCGGTTGGAATGATGTACCACGCTGCCCTCAATATCCTTGTTAATGCCGAGAATCGCCTTGGAAAGACTTGTCTTGCCGCAGCCGCTCTCTCCTACCAACCCCAAGGTTTCACCCTCCTTCATGGTAAAGGAGGCTCCTGACACCACAAGCTTCTTTTTCCTGCCGGAAAAGAGGCTGTTGCTGCCTTCCTTATAAAACACATTTAAATTCTTGACTTCTAATATATTTTCTCTTACAGGATTCTCCTGTTTCACCTTTGTCTCTTTTTTCATTCTGGAGGGTACAGCCTCTATCAGCCTCTTGGTATAAGCTTCCTTAGGATTCTCAAATAGCTCCTCCACATTGCCGCTCTCCACAACTCTGCCGTCCTTCATCACCGCCACACGATGGCAAAGACGCTTTGCCAGATTCAGGTCATGGGTAATAAACAGCATGGCATTTTTCTGCTCCCTATTAATCTCCCGAAGCAGAGAAATAATCTGGTTCTGTACGCTTACGTCCAAAGCGGTGGTGGGTTCGTCCGCCACCACAAGACCGGGATGCAAAATAACCGCCATAGCAATCATCGCCCTTTGGCGCATTCCTCCCGAAAGCTGGTGCGGATAGCTGGCATACACTCTCTGCGCATCCCTAAGCCCCACCTTCAGAAAGGTCTCAAGAACCCGCTCCTTCATCTGCTCTGCAGTCATATCCGCAGTGTGGAGCCGCAGCATTTCCTCCACCTGCCTACCCACTCTTTTGGTGGGATTTAAAGAGGTCATAGGCTCCTGAAAAACCATGGACATCCTGCTTCCCTGATAAGTCCTGTACAAAGCCTTATCCCGGGGTCTTCCCGCTCTTGCCAGCACCGCATCATCATAAAGGATTCTGCCGGAGGTAATCACCGCTTCCTCCGACACAAGACCCATAAGAGTAAGCGCCGTCACGGACTTACCTGAGCCGGACTCTCCTACCACGCCCAATATTTCACCGTCCGCAATTTCCAGACTGACATTTTTTACAACCTCCGTGCCGTCGAAAGCAACGGATAAATTTTCTATTTTTATCATTATCCTCGTGCTCCTATGCGTTTCTGCGGATTCCCTCACTCAATAGAGAAAAACCAAGCACCAACCATACAATGGCAAGCCCCGGCGCTAAAGCGTACCATGGCGCGGTCATCAGATAGCCCTGCGCATCCGAAAGCATATTTCCGAGACTTGCGTCCGGAGGCTTCACACCCACTCCCAGATAACTCATGCCCGATTCCGCCAATATGGCATTGTTAAAGCCTATCATGACCGAAACCCAAAAGGTAGAGAAAATGTTGGGCAAAATATGAACGAACAAAATACGCGCCTTACCCACACCCATAAGCCTTGCCCTCATAATATAATCCGCATCTCTGAGCCTGATAAACTCGCTGCGCACAATACGGACAAAGCTAGGAGTAAACACGATAGCAAGGGAAATAATCAACTTCTGCCTGCCGCCTCCCAAAACACTGATAACCACAAGCGCCAATAGGATACTGGGGAAACCGTTGACGGCATCGGTAATACGCATTACCGCCTCATCCAGAATACCTCCGAAATATCCTGTTAAAGCGCCTACTAATACTCCTATCCCACCGGAGCAGACTACTACCAGCGTACTGATAAAAATGGTAGTACCCATACCCTTCATCACTCTGGAAAAAATATCCCTGCCGAAATTATCCGTACCGAAGGGGTGCAATAGGGATGGCCCATGAAATCTCTCGGCGGCAGACATGGCAGTAGTGCTGTAGGGAGTCCAAAAGAGACCCACAACTGCCATCAGCAGTGCAAGCACAGTCATAGTCAACCCTACCGTAAAATATTTATTCCATTTTTGAACATTAGGCAATTTCACTTCTCTCATCATGCCTTCCTCAAATATACAGAACTCTAGCGGTTGCTGATTCTGGGGTCAATCACACGATACAGAATATCCACCAGAAAATATACAAAAATCACTACAAAGGTTATATATAAAATCAGTATCTCTACCACCGGAAAATCTCTGGTTGAAATAGAGCTGATTAACAGTCGTCCTATACCGGGCAGCCCAAATACCTGCTCCACTACAGTGCTCCCCGCCACAATCTCCGCAATAATCATACCAAGAAAGGTAATCACCGGCATCATGGCATTTCTCAGCACATGTCCGTACATCACCCGCCTGTCGCTACAGCCCTTGCTGTATGCGGTGCGCACATAATCCGCTTTTATCTCCGTCAGCATGGAATTACGCAAAAAACGTGCCGTCATGGCAATCTTCGGAATCGCCACGGAAAGTGCGGGAAAGAAAAGATAACCCAAAAAGCCGGGAAAATTATCCTGATAGCTGATATATCCCCCCGGCGCAAAAAGCTTAAAAACTATACCAAACAAATAAGTCACTATAATTCCCAGAAAAAAAGAGGGAATCGCCATAGCCGCCTGAGTCAGCACACCCATACAGGCATCCAGCCCATGGCTCTTGCTTTTTGCCCAAAAAACGCCCAGCGGAATAGATATTACTACAATAAGAACCACGGCGATTGCCGCCAGCCACAAAGTGACCGGCAGCTTGTCGCTGATAAGCTCCGATACGGGCATCATCTCGTTCATGTTCTTGGAATAACGATAACTGACGCCCAAATCTCCTTTGACTACATCGCCCACCCAGTTAAAATAACGCTTCACCGGCGGGTCATTCAAGCCAAGCTCCTCCCTTAGCTGCTCCTCCCTCTCGGGAGTAGCCTCCGTACCCAGAATGGAGGTAACTACATCGCCGGGTATGATCTGAAAGGCGACAAAGGCAGCCACTGAAACAAGAAACAATGTCATAATGAGAGTGATTATTTTTTTTGCCAAGTATTTCAAGTGCTGCCGCCTCCTTTCGTATGATGCCTTATCCTAATATTCCTATATGCCAGCGTTCCTGTACACGGCAAAAATAATGGTTCTATTACTCTGTCCAGCGTACGGTACTCATATCCTGAACATAAATAGGATAAAATTTATAGCCGGTAAGCTTTTGATTCATTGCTATGGTGATGGGTGGCACCTGAATGAAGGCGCTTCCCGCATCCTCGCAAAGAATCCGCTGAAGCTCCTTATAGTGCTCTGCCTTCTCGCCCAAATCAAGGCTTGCCTGAGCCTTTAAATAAGCTGCGTCATACTCTGCATTCGCAAAATTCACAAAATTTTTGCTGGAATCTGTCTGGAATCTATTGAGCAGATAACCCGGAGTCATATCACAGGTAATACCGCAGATAGTAGACTGATACTTTCTGCCGTTGTAGCAGTCCTCCAGCCATGTATTCCACTCCACGGGGTTTATTACAGCGTTGATTCCTGCCGCCTTTAGCTGCTCGGCAATTACCTCCGCCGTCTGCATATGCACCTCATAATTGGAGGGCACCGTAATCTCCAGATCAATTCCGTCAGGATAGCCTGCCTCAGTCAAAAGCTCCTTTGCCTTTTCGATATTGGCGGTATCTCCATACATGTCATTCAGATCCACATAATAATCCTTCATTGCCGGAAGCATTGCGGAGCTTATCGGCACACTGTTGCCACCGGTAACAAATTCATTTGCCTCCGTCTTATCCATGGCATAGCAGATTGCCTGTCTTACTCTCATGTCCTTCAACGTCTCGTCGGCATTATTAAGGAATAATGCCTGAACCACATTGGAGGGCGCCGCCAAAATCTGGAAGGATTCTTTCAACTCATTTGCCTGAGAGTCTGTCAGGTAAGGATAAATATCAATGGAGCCACCCTTTAAATCAAGAAGCGCCGTATCCGGGCTGTTTACAATCTTGAAGGTTACCTCCTCCAGATAAGGCAGGCCCTCCTGCCAATACTCCGTATTCTTTGCCAAGACAATGCCCTCCTGAGGCTTGTAGGAGACAAAAGAAAACGGTCCCGTACCGATAGGCGTACCCTCTGCAGCCTCGCCGCTTCCTGCGGGGATAATGGCTGTTGTAAAGCTGTAAACCAGCTCTGTGTTGGCACTGTCCACCGTTACCTGAACCGTATGTTCATCCACGATATCCACACTCTGAATTATCTTTAATGTTGAAATGAGTACAGTGCCGTCAAGTAAGCCTGAAGCCCTCTCCAAAGAATATTTTACATCCTCAGCCGTCACCTCGTTGCCGTTGTGGAACTTAACGTTCTCACGGAGCGTAAAGGTGTACACCAATCCGTCCTCGGAAATGGTATAATCACTTGCCACTGCATTCATTAAATTACCATTCTCATCGGTCTTCACCAGACCCTCAAAAATGTTGAATAATATTTCCTTAGTTCCTGCCGCAGTTGCTTTGTGTGGGTCAAGACTGTCAATATCCTGTTGTATTCCTACAACAACAGAGGACTTATCCCCCGAAGACTCTCCTGTGCCACCTGCGCATCCACCCAGTGCAGCCACTAACAGAAGTGCCATAAATAAGTAAACGTAAACTCGCTTTTTCATAATTATGTTCTTCTCCTCTTCGTCAAATAAATCTCTCACTATTCTATTGTCCCCTACATTTTACCATACAAACATAAGAATGCAAGTATTTTTGTTAAATTTCTGTCATGCTTTCTGTCATTCTGTTGAATAAAAAGTAAATGCCGGTATGATTACTTCGTCATTTTCTCCGATATTAAGTGCCTTCAATGCAATTTCTATGGCAACCGTTCCATTTGCAACACTTACTGCACCGTTACAGCCTTGGTATTCTGCAAATTCTATTTCAAACATTTTTACGTGCTTACCGCTATTTCTCCACCAATTAGCTGATTGCAAAACATCAGATAAACATTAATTTCTTTCTGATCAGCATAAGGCCATGTTGGTATACTTATATCCATATTTACACATGCTCCCTATTTATCATTTTTTCTATGTAATTCTTATAACACACAAATATTTCACTTATATAAACTTTTACTTTCTCTCCAATGCATAGTTGCTTTATATTCCCAACATGCTTAGCGATAATTTCCTTGTCTTCACAGAAAACATGTAATTCAAAATAACTTCCATAGTAAGAAATAGAATTTATTGTTCCGATATTATAATATTTAAGCTCCGGATTCTCATTTATGCGAAATACATATACATTCTCAGTCCGAATTAAAACTTGTTCAACCTGCTTATCAAATTCAAAACCTGCTATCCATTCTTCCGGTTCAAATTTCATGGTATTCCCGATAAAATTAGCGACAAACATACTTTTAGGATTAGTATATAACTCAAACGGCGTTCCTATCTGTTCTATTTTTCCTTGATTGATTACTATAATATCATCCGCCAACTCCATTGCTTCTTCTTGGTCGTGGGTTACAAAAATACTGGTAATACCCAATTTTTTAATCATATCCCTGAGCCAGACTCGTAACTCCTTACGAATTTGTTGGTCAATGGCAGCAAACGGTTCATCTAATAACAGCACTTGAGGATTCGTTGCTACAGCTCTTGCAAATGCTACTCTTTGACGTTGACCGCCGGATAATTGATAGGGATAGTATGCCCTTAGATTCGACAGGTCGATTAATTCTAACAGTTCTGTTACCCTGAGATTAATATCTTCTTTTTTCTTTTTCTGCACTTTAAGTCCAAAAGCAATATTATCATATACATTCATATGTCTGAATAACGAATAATTTTGAAACACAAAACCAATATCTCTCTTATTTGCCGGCACATGGTTTATACATCTACCGGCAATGTATACTTGCCCGCAATCCGGTTCTGTCAATCCGGCAATCATGCGCAAAATTGTTGTTTTTCCACTACCAGACGGTCCCAATAAAGCTGCAATATGCCCCTTTTCAATTCCAAAGGTTATATTTTGGGATGCTAAAAATCCGTGAAAGGCTTTATCAACCTCCTGCATTTTAATATAGATATCACCCAAATGCTTCATCCACCTTTTTCTTTTTCGTTATATACTCTGCAATATTCTTAATGAACAATATTGTTACATCCAGCAATATTAATATGAAAGATACTGCAAATGCCATCGTAACAGAATCCTTTCTTCCGGTCATATATAAAGCATCCACCTCCAGAGGGAGCGTAAACGTTTCACCCCTGTTTCTGGCAAGCGCAAAAACCGCCCCAAACTCACCTAACGCTCTAGCCGTACACATAATCATGCCGCTCAACAATGCCCATTTCATATTGGGCAATGTGATTCTACAGAAAATAGCAACTCCGCCCGCTCCCATCTGTGCTGCCGCCGTTTCCTCTTCCCTTCCGATTGCGTTTAGTACCGGAACAATCTCTCTGACCACAAACGGAAATGTCACAAATATAGTCGCTAAGATCACACCGTTGATTGAATAGGGCAGTTGTATATTAAAGCCTGTGACTTTATAAATCCAATCTATCATGGGAGCCGCCCAACCCATACGTCCAAACATCATAATGTATCCGAGCGCAACAATAACGGGCGAGCATGAAAAGGGGATGTCAATCATACTTGATAAAATTTGCTTACCCCTAAAATCATATTTTGTCAAACACCAGGCAGCAGCTATCCCGAAAACTGTATTAACACACAATGATACAAGCGTAACATATAGCGTTACCTTTAATGCCGATATTGTATAGGGCGCCCTCCACGCCAAAAATAGTACCTTCCACCCAGCCCTTAACGCATTATAAATTACGGTTCCTAATGGTAATAGCAGCATGATTCCAATAAATAGTATGCTAATACAAATTAATAACGCTCTTCCCATATCAAAATGTTTCTTTCTTACGATGACCTTCATCACTTCATCACGTGCCACTATTTTTCACCGTCCTTGCACTGCACATCATGATTAATACTTACGTTTATTATTGCTAATCTGTATCAGATTCGTTACCAAAAGTATAAAAAAAGATAATACTAATAAGACCAAAGCTATAGCTGAAACCCCTTCATAATCTATTGCTCCTGCATTCAATTTCTGCATGATAACATAGGAAATAACCTTTGTTCCGTTTCTATCACTATTCCCCGATATATATATCACGCTGCCATATTCACCCAGCCCCCTTGCAAACGCAAGGCTAAATCCCGTAAAAACAGCCGCCCTGATCTCCGGAAAAATAATTTTTCTAAAAACGGTAATCTTATTTGCACCTAACAGCTGCGCCGCCTCTTCGTATTGGCTATTAAGTCCTTGTAAAACAGGCTGGATAACCCGAACGACAAAGGGGATTCCGACAAAAATAAGCGCAATTGTAAGCCCTGCTTTTGTATAGGAAACATGTATTCCAACTCCCCTCAACAGCCTGCCCAGCCATCCTTGGTCAGAATATAATTTAGATAATGTAATACCTGCAACTGCAGTTGGCATAGCAAGAGGTATGTCAATCAGACAATCAAAAAATTTTTTAAACCTAAATGTATATCTAACCAAAACCCAAGCAATTATCGTACCAAATAAACTGTTAATGCCCGCGGCTATCAATGACTGTACAATACTTGTCCAAAATGCCCTTCTTATATTTTGCTGTAATATAATGTTCAAAAAATCAACAGGGGCAATTTTCAATGCATATCGAAAAATAGATAGCAACGGAATGATAACAATAACGGAAAGCATACTAATTGTAATTCCTAAGGTTAAAGGAAATCCCGGAATTAATCTCTTAGATTCTCTGTAGTCATTCACACTTATCCTCCATGTCTCAGTCTCAAATCACACAGTCGCCCTGCCCAATCCCTTACTCATTATAAATAAGGTCAAAAATATCGCCATCCTTAAAAAACTTTTGGTAGACCGCTTCCCAGCCGCCAAAATCATCAATAGTACACAGCTTCATATCCTGATTAAATCGGTCTGAATACTCATTAAGTATTTTTTGATTGCTTGGCCTGAAACCGTATTCGGCAAATAAATATTGCGCTTCGTCAGAATATAAGTACTTCAAATACTCATTGGCTATTTGTTCCGTTCCGTTTCTTTTTACATTATAATCAACCACCGCTACGCTTGGTTGCGCCAATATACTTACGCTCGGAATGATAATCTCATATTCGTCCGGATACTCCTCGCATACAACAATAGCGTCATTCTCCCATGCAATTAACACATCCCCTTGTCCGTTTTCGACAAATGTGGTGGTGGCGCTTCTGGCGCTGGAATCCATTACGAGAACATTTTTATACAAGCTTCTGACAAACTCCTCCGTCTGCTCTTGATTATTATATAATTGTTGGGCATAATGCCATGCGGCAAGAAAATTCCAGCACGCGCCTCCCGATGACTTCGGATCCGGTGTAACAATTTCGACGTCGTTTGCAATCAAATCATCCCAATCACAAATCTGTTTGGGATTGTTTTTATGAACCACAAATACGATTGTCGATGTATATGGTGAAGAATGACCTTCCAACTCGTCATACCAGCCTTTATCTATTAAGCCCGCTTCTTCTATCAGCGTGATATCATGTGCCAGCGCTAATGTGACAACATCCGCATTTGCGCCTTCTATCACAGAGCGCGCCTGACTCCCTGAGCCTCCATGGGATTGTAACACCTTTAACTTTTGCCCTGCCTTTTCTTCAAAATAAGCTAAAAAAAGGGTATTATACGCTTCATATAATTCTCTGGTTGAATCATATGACACATTATATATCGTTAACTCTTCGTTTACATTTCTGTGTGTACAGCCGGATAAAAAAAATATTGGAGCTAAAAACATAAACACTAATACCTTTTTTATATTTTTCATAAGTTCATCCTCTAATGCTGCTCTGTCGCTAATATTTCTGCCTGTTTCTTCTTGCTTAAGCTGTTGAATATCAGATGATAGGATTCATCCAGCATGTCCTTCAATAAATCGTCGGGTACTTCGCCATCTGCCGCAATAGAATTCCAATGCAGCTTATTTGCATAGTACCCCGGTATAATATCCTTATATTGTTTTCTTAACGCTTCACCTCGCATAGGTTCCAGCTTTAGCGTAATATAATATGGCTTATCATTTTTATCCCTACATATTGATGCAAACACTTTATTATTGATTTTATATCGAATCCAATTCCAGCTTTCTTGCAAATCCTTTTCCACACCTTTTTTATTCATAAGATAATCATCTATCCATTCATATCTCACAGTATTCACTTCCTTTTCCGATAATTTATTTGTTTTTTATGTTGTTAACTCATTACTTTTTTCAGTCGCAAAAATCTCTTAACGTCCTTTTCCATATGTAAGTCAAAATTTTTAAATACTTTAAAATTCCAATAAAAAAACTGTAAATCCTCACATTTTAAATTGTATGGGTTAATCTGTTTTTTTACTTCGGATAATTCGTCTTTACTAAATGGGAAAACATTACTAACATCCCTGGCTAAAGGTTTATCTTCTGTATATAAATCATGATTATAAAACTTAACACGGT
>VIDN01209438.1_pt1 | contig 26101 bp, 13 predicted proteins | sample 5025121 | NCBI WGS metagenome assembly VIDN01 (sample SAMN11852952, study PRJNA449069) | gut metagenome | isolation source: stool from female vole | host: Microtus ochrogaster | place: USA:Florida | collected 2017 | reverse complement strand
GAAGAAATTTTAAACGCATATTTTAGTACTAAAGAATTAAGAGAATCTTTTTCAATAGATAAGCAATCTGATATTAAAGCATTAATAAAGTTATGTAGAATTATTAATAAAATTTGGTATTGGGATGTTTGATTAAGTTTGAGAATGCGAGGTTGCAGATGGTTTGTACGATACAAGAGAAAATGAAAGAAGTTTTTAAACTTTATGCAGAGGAAGTGGCAATAGAATACGGACAGGATAAGATAACTTACAAAGCATTAAATGAATTTTCCACTTCTTTTTCGCATAAATTGGTGACCTATGATTATAAAGAGAAAAAAATTATTGCTGTATTACTAAATAATAAGCTTGATTTTATCATTGCAGTAATAAGCATTTTAAAATCAGGAAATATCTTTATGCCTTTGGATGCCAGTCTTATGGAGCAAAGACTGGCAATAATGTTTGAGGTTGCTAAGCCCGACTATATTATCACGGATAAAATAAATAAAGGTAGGATAGAGGAATATTTTGAGGATGACCAAATATATATGTTTCATCGAGAGGTAGAAAATTGTGAAAAAGGCTCAATGCAGGGAAAGTTATTCAATCTGTTTATGGCGGACGATCCAATTTATATTTTTTTTACTTCCGGAACAACCGGACGACCAAAAGCGATTGTAGGAAAAAATAAGAGCTTGCTACATTTTGTTAATTGGGAAGCTGATTTTCTGCAATTACAGAAAAATACAAGGATTAGTCAGTTTACCTCACATGGATTTGATGCTATATTACGCGATATATTTACCACATTAGTTGTTGGTGGAACCATATGTATTCCAGAACGAAAAGAAATTATATTGGATATTGATGAATTAGGGAATTGGATTGAAAAGTATGAGATACAAGTAATTCATTGTACACCAACGTTGTTTCGCAGTATTAATAGAAATCTGGAAGAAGGGCGTTACCCAAAACTCAAATATGTGTTAATGGCGGGAGAGAAAATTGTTCCTCGAGAACTTCAAAGATGGTATGACTTAGTCGGTGAACGTGTACAGCTTATAAATTTGTATGGACCAACAGAAGCAACAATGGTCAAAACCTATTATGTTATAAAGCCATCAGATGCATTTTGTTCTAGTATTCCAATTGGAAAACCTATGGCTGGTGTAGATATTTATATCATGGACCCAGATATGCGCTGCTGTGAATGTGATGTTGAAGGCGAAATTTGTATTGCAACGGATTATATGACATTGGGGTATTATAATAACGAAGAGCTCAATAATGAAAAGTTTCCTTTGGTTACGTTAGATAATGGTGTTAAAAAACAAATATACCGAACTAATGATTATGGTAAAATTAATTCACAAGGTCTATTAGAGTTTCTAGGTAGAAAAGATAGGCAAGTAAAAATAAGGGGAAATCGCATTGAATTGACTGAAATTGAAAATGCTTTGCTTCAATATGATGGAATTACGGAATCCTATGTTCATTATTTCGATGAAGAGAAAGAATGTGAAGGGGAATGTTATTGCGTTCGATGTGGTATTACTGATAAGTACAAAGGGGTTTTTTTAGATAAAAAAGGGATTTGCAATGTTTGTAATGAATATGAAAAATATCAGTCATTAATGAACAGTTATTTTGAAACGCTTGACGTACTTAAAGAAAAATTGGAATCTAATAGGGATGACCAAGCAAAGTATGATTGCATTTTATTGTATAGTGGTGGCAAGGATAGTACCTATGTCCTGTATAAGCTAATAGAAATGGGGATACGTGTTTTAGCATTTGTTTTTGATAACGGTTATATATCAGATATGGCGTACGAAAATATTAAGAGAACCGTACATGAATGTAATGTAGACTACATGATTGCAAAGTATGAAGATATGGATGAGGTTTTTCGCGAGGGTATTCGTAAGAATGGTTCCGTTTGTGAAGGTTGTTTTAAGATTTTGAGGACATTAAGTACAATGACAGCATATGAAAAAAACATTAAATATGTTGTTAGCGGTTTGTCCAGAGGTCAGATTTGTGATACTAAATTGTACGATATCTTGAAGCAGGATGTTCTGACAGTTGAAGAAATCAAACAGAAAATGTTTGAACAAAGGTGTCTGTATTATGCAAATAGGGAGTATACTTTGGGAAAGTTATGTAATCAATATACCATAGGGGAAGAAGTATTAAAACAGGTGGAATGGGTCGACTTTTATCAATATTGCAATGTGACGAAAGACGAGATATTAGCATATTTACAGAAAAAAGCATATTCATGGAATTTGCCGACCAATACAGGAGCTTGTTCAACGAATTGTATGATTAATGATGTCGGTATATACATTCAAAGAAAAAGGGTAGGATATGACAATTATACGTTTTCGGATAGTTGGGATGTAAGATTAGGACATATAACGCTACAGCAGTCATTTGAGAAAACAGCAAACGAAATTGATGTTAACCGCGTTCATGATATTATGGATCGTTTTGGGATGGAAGAAGATATTGTGTCAGTTGAAAATTCTATTCCTAAAAAAAGTTTAGTTGCATATTATATTGCTGAAAAGACTATAGATGAGCAGTTGCTTTTTAAATATCTAAGAAGTATGCTTACAGATGCTCATCTTCCAACAGAATTCTGTCGTTTGGATCAAATACCTATGAATACGAATGGAAAAGTTGATGTTTCATTATTGCCCAAAACCGCAAGTGTAACTTCACGAAAGTATGAAGCATTTGAGGATGTGATTGAATTACAGGTTGCTCAAATATGGAGTGAAATCTTAGGTAGAGAAGCTTTTAACCGCAATGATAATTTTCTCTCTGTAGGCGGACAGTCATTACAAATTATGACGATGATATCAAAAATTAGCGATACATTTAATGTTGTTATACCACTTGAAGAGTTATTTAACAATGCTTCTATAAGTGCAATTTCCACTTATATAAAAAATAACCTATATTTAGAGGTAGATTGCATAACTAAGGCAGAAGAAAAAGAGTATTATCCATTAACCAAACAACAATTTGAAATATATATGGCTGAAGTGGCGGAGGAATGTAAAACTTCATATTTAATTTCGTCAGTAATTCATGTAAATGGTCAGATGGAACCAAAACAGCTGGAGAAAGCGCTCAATAGGTTGATTTCACGGCATGAAATCCTTCGCACCTCTTTTGATATTGTAAATGGACAAATAGTACAGCAGATTCACCAAAACATATCAATTAAGTTGGATATAATTCAAACCTCTGCTGAAGATGTGCAAAAAGACAGAAAAAAATGTATTCGGGCGTTTGATTTGAAAAAGGCACCGTTAGTACGTGCAATGATCCTGATATATCCTGATAACAAGGCTGAGCTTATGTTGGTTACCCATCATATAATAACAGATGGATTATCTGTAAGAATACTGGTGGATGAATTAAATGCTTTATATAATGAGCAGCCATTAGATAAGGTAAAGCTTCAGTATAAGGATTATTCACAGTGGAAAAATGATTTAAAGAGAGACCTATTTGAGTGTGAAAATTATTGGAATAATTTGTTTGCTACATACCATGTGAACTCTGGATTTCCAGTGGAGCATGAGATTAAAGCATCTGGTGTGTATCAAGGCAAGGATTATGACTTGGAATTAGATGATGGACTAATCAACCAGCTTAATCGGCTTGCAGTTGAAAATAGTGTGACATTGTTTTCTGTATTGTTTTCAGCTTTTCATATTTTATACGGGAAGTATGCAGCATTAGAAGATGTTACAATTGGAACACCGATTGATATGAGAAACAGTAGTTGTTTAATTAATATGATTGGTGATTATGCAAACGCAGTTCCGATAAGAAGTTTCCCAAAGTCATCAATTGAATATCATGATTATTTAAGAGGATTTCAAAAACAATTAATATACGCGATGAAATATTCAGAATATTCGGTTGTTGATATAAGCAAGAAGCTGCAATGCCTAAAAGATTTTGGGCAGCTAAACTTAATTGATACTGTATTTACTATGTTTTATCAAGAAGATAAGTTTGATGAAAAGAATAATGTTTCGTTCCAGTTATATAATGATGAAACGGATACGGAAAGGTACAAACTTAGAATTGTTATTGTCAATTCAAATGGTAGTTGTAAACTGAAAATAAAATATGCTGTAGAAATGTTTGAAAGTCATACAATAAAACGAATTGCAGATGATTATGTAAAAATTTTGGAGACAGTGGCAAGTAATAATAAAGTTCGTCTTGGTGAGATTGCATTTACAGCGAAGTTAACTTTAGATCATGAAGTCTTCCAAGTCGGAGAATATGACTTTTAAAGAGTATATTAGACGAAGGTCAAATAGCCCTCTGGTTTTGATTATGTATGTTATAGAAATGAGGTGATTTGGTGGATGCCATAAAAAAATATATATTAGAACAAGTTTCTGGTAAGGAACTGGATGTCCATAAAGCAACAGATTACTTAACAATGCTTGAAATAAATGAGGCAAACTATAGATTATGTAGTGTGGCTATTGTAGGTATGTCAGTTAGAATCCATCATATGAGAAATCTTGAGGAAGTTTGGAAGGCGTTAATTAGGAAGCAGGGTAATAAGGAGAGAAACTGTCTCAATGAAAATAATAATTTTTTAAGTTGCAATATATATGGTTTATCAAGTGATAGATATAATAATTTGAACATACGGCAAAAACTTCTGTTAGATGAGATTTATTATGCATTGGCGGATTCCGGAATCACTTTAGCACAGGTAAAGAATAGTAATACTGGTGTGTTTTGTAGAACCTTTCCTGATGAACGAAGGAACATAGAACCTTATTCTGTCTATAAAACGACACATACCTCGTTTTTAATTTCAGGCATACTGGGAACGCTTGGACCCTCGATGGATTTTTTTGATAAAGATGGTTCAATATATGATCCATTGTACAGTGCTTTGAAATGTCTGGCAAATCAAGAGTGTGACCTTGCTATTGTTGGTGATATGGATATTGAAGAATTGGACAATCATAATACCCAAGTAGTAGACAGTTTAAAAAACAGAAGCGTTGGTGGTGTTCTTATTTTAAAAGCTCTAAAGAAAGCTCAAGAGGATACTAATCATATATATGCTGTAATTCGAGGCTGCACAAAGAATTTTAATGGAGGTTTCTCTGGTGTAACAATACCAAAAGCCGGTGTTCGTGCTGAGTTGATAAAGAATACATTGAAACAAGCAGAGCTGAGTTATAAATCTATTCAATATTTAGAATTTGTGGGAGGAGATTTATCTGAATACGATGATGTATTAGTGCAATTCCTTAATGATTCAAATAGTAAACAAGTATATAATATATCATCGATAGAAAGGGGAAATCACCTTACTGATTGTTTAGGCATCTTGTCACTGTTTAAAGCAATTTTAGCAGTATATAAAGCAATGATTCCACCTATATTAGTTAGTGAAGAGTGGTCATATTCTCAAATATACAATGGTAATTCGATTCGTATAAGCAAAACAGCAGCAGAATGGAATGGAGCTTCTAATATAAGAAGAGGCTGTATAAATTATTATGATCATTTTGGCTCGAACTGTAGCTTAATATTAGAAAGCTATCAAGAAAATTCAGTAGAAAGAAAGACTTATTATGGACAACGTTTTTTCTGTATATCTGCAAAAACGGAAGAAGAAATGAGTATTTTTATTCAAAATTTATATAATGATATCAAGGATGGGAACATTGAATTTGATGACTTATGTTACACCAGTACAATTGGACAAAATCATAATGAAATAAGATATGTTGTATTAGTAAATAATATGGAGGAATTGTTATGGTACTTAAAAAAAATAATAGAAAAGTAGTGTATTGATGGTACATTCGATGATTGTTTTTATGGACTGCATAGGCGAGTCGGGGCTTATTATCACAAGGATTTGTATGATATTGATGCGATTAGTAATAGTAAGTTAAAAGATTTAACAGAACAAAGTCAATCTATTACAGAGCATAAGCGTCTATATGATTTGTCATTAGAAGATAGAATAATGTTATGTAAACTATATGTTTCTGGTGCTGATATAGAATGGGAAAAACTTTATAAGGGAATGGATCGAAGATTAATTTCATTTACAAAATATCCTGCAACAATGACAGTTACAGAGCAGATAAATAATTTATGTTTAGCTGATTTAAATGAAGATATTTGCCTGATGGGTAAGATGAATAATGAATATACAGTTAGTGAGAGGATTATTGGGGGGATAGTTGCAAAAGTATTACATGTGAATCCAATATATATATATGATTCTTATGTATTAAAGGAGGAATATGAGAAAAAAGAATCCCTTTTATTGGCAATAATTAATGAGAAGTTGCAGTGCAATATAACAATACATAAACTTCGCAAATTTTCCAATGTATATACGTTAGCAAAACATATTGATTTAATGCATAAAAGGATTTCTATGAGGGTACCGGATTATTTTGATTTAAGCAACCAACAGATGAGTATTCTCATTTCACACAAATTAGAAGGCAATTGTTCATATAACATACCGCGTGTATTATTTGTTGAAGGAGCGGTGGATGTAAATAGGATTAATGAGGTGTTTTATACAATAATTAGTCGACATGATGCATTAAGGACTTCCATACAATTGTATCAGGGTAAATATGTTCAGAAGGTGAATAAGCAGGTAGATTTTCAGATAGATTATGAAAAGAAATTATATGGAGAATTTAATGTCAATCTTTTGAATGACTTTGTTAGACCTTTTGACTTATCTAAAGCTCCCTTGTTAAGGGTTAAAGTGATTGAACTTTGCGATAAGAATTTTGCGGTTATGCTAGATATACATCATATTATTGCTGACCGGCAATCTATCATTATATTGATGAGAGAATTCGTACAGTTGTATCAGGGTAGAAGCTTAGAAAGAATTAGTAAACAGTATTATCATTATATACAATGGCAAAAAGAATTTATGAAAACCATTGCATGGCAGAAACAAGAAGAATATTGGTTAAAGCAATATTCAGAAAGCCCACCAATAATCAATATGAAGACGGATTATGAAAGAAATCAATTTGATTCATTAACTGAGGAAACTATATTATATCAGTTTAGTGATAGTGTGATTGCAAAGATAGATACTTTTTGTGCCAATAACAAAATAACAGTTAATATGCTTATGTTAGCAGTATACTACACTTTACTTTATTATTGGTTAGAAATGAAGTGTTTGGTAGTTGGAATTAACACAAATGGAAGAAACCTAGAGGGTATCGGACATACCATCGGTATGTTTGTTAATACACTTGCAGTGCAAAATGAAGTAGATGTTGATAGTAAGTTTATTGATTTTCTCTATAGAACAAAAAAGAAGTTGATTCTAGCTTATGCAAACAGCGACTATTCCTATGAGGTTTTTATTGATAAGCTTAGGAAAGTGCATAAAGATCAAACCATTTCTTTGATAAAAACACTATTTGTGATGCAGAACAGTGATTTTGACGTAATCCATTTGGATTCATTAAAAGTAAAACAATATGATGATTATATAAAAACAGATGCCAGATTTGATTTGCAAATAAATGTATTTCATACGGAAAATAGGAAAAGTAATATCTGTTTTATATATTGTAAGGAATTGTTTAAAGTAAATACAATGAAAAAGTTAGTAAATGGATATATTAGCATATTGAATCAAGTGTTAGATAATTCGGATATATTAATCAATGAGTTAAAAGTGGATTTGTAGAGGATGCATATGAAAACAACTGATAAATACACAAAGAATATTATTATATTTAGTAATACGTACCAACATGAGAGAGACTATTGGTTAGAGCAATTAAAAAATCATAAGGGAGTATCTGTATTACCATATGATACCAGTTGAACGTTGAATGAATTAGGTACATTTACATATATGGCACAGTTTCAAAAAATAATATCTGATAAAATAATAAAGTTGTGCAGGGAGTCATTGAATGGGATTTTTGTGGTTGTAATGACGGGGATTTGCTATTTATTGCAACAGTATACGGATGAAAAAGATATATTGATTGGATGTCCCATTTTATTGAGTAATGCAGATAATCATACGAATGAGTTTATTCCATTTAGTTATGTTGGTAAGAAGGCTAATACGTTTAAAGAATGTGTGATGGAATTCCAAAATATTATTGTTAAAGCATACCAGTATCAGACATATCCATTAAGCGATGTCTTTGAGACTTTAAAATTTGCATTGCAGGATGCAGAGCCATTTTATTCTATCACTGTTGAGATGCAAGGCGTTCATAGAAGTTCAAGACTATATGGTAATCGAGATTTAGCTTTTATAATTGGCGCAGAGGACGCTAATATAGAGCTTAAGGTAAAGTACAATGCACAACTATATTCTGGAGAGAGTATTGAGAATATTGTTCATGACTTGATTCAATACTTTGAATATATTTGTGCGGATTACAATAAAGAGTTAACTTCTTTGTCGATTTTGTCTGAGGAAAGTCTTCGGCAATGGAAAGAAAAAAGAACTGTGATGAACGAAATTCAGGATAAATTGAATAAACAGGATGATGGAACAATAGAAGAAAGTAATGCAGAATATATTCTTCCTCAGACAGAAAAAGAGAAGGAGTTGATGGAACTTTGGAAAGAAATACTAGGGGAAGATAAGATAGGGATTCATGATAATTTTTTTAGGCGAGGAGGAGATTCATTAAAGGCGGTTAAATTGGTTGCATATCTCTATAAATATGGTGTAAAAGTGAAAGATGTTTATGACAATCCTACAATAAAGCAACTGGCTGAGCTGTTATTAGAAGAAAAAACTGTTATTAGTCAAGAAAACATAACAGGAGAAGTGCCACTGTCACCAATTCAGCAGAGATTTTTTGGAAATCGGGAATATAATATTTCTTATTATAATCAAACAATGGTTTTGTACCGTGAAAATTATTTTGATTTGAAATGTGTAGATGATGTTGTACAAGCAATTATCCGGCATCATGATATGTTACGGGCCCAATACATATTTGACAAAAACGAAGTGGTCCAAATCATACAGACAGCTGATTCTATTGAACAATTGTATATTAGTGATTATATTGATGTAACGAAAGAAAAGGATGAAAGAACGGCAATGGAGTCAATTGCTCAAAGAGAACAGGCGAGTTTAAATTTGAGTCAGGGACCGTTAATAAAGGCAATTTGTTTTCATACAAAAAATGGTGACCATTTATTATTTATTATGCATCATTTACTGGTGGACGCTTATTCCTGGAGAATCATCTTGGAGTGTTTTGCAATAGGATATAAGCAAAGAATATTAGGGGAAGAAATTGTTTTGCCTGATAAAACAGATTCATATAAGAAATGGGTTAATAAGTTGATTGCAATTTCAAGGGATAGTGTAATTAATGGCGAACGTGAGTATTGGAGTAGAACAATATCTCATTTACGCACTAAAACAAAACAAGAGACCACAAAATATATTGCACCGGAAAAAAATAGACAATATATTAACTTAGTGTATTCTGTAAATGATACAAGAAAAGTGTTAGCTAGAATGATAGAGTTGAATATAAGTATTGAAGATTTTATATTAACCAACGCAATTCTCTCGTTGAGAAAGTCATATGTGGATAAGCTATATGTGGTAGATTTAGAGAATCATGGTCGAGGTGATATTGATGATGAAGTAAATGTGTCGAGAACGGTTGGGTGGTTTACGAATATTTATCCGATTGGAGTTGAGTTTAAGGGCGAAAATGTAATTAGTTGTACAAGACAATTGCATTCAATCATACAGAGTGTGCCTAGTCAAGGATTTGGGTATCAGTTGTTAAAGTTTTACGCGAATCAAAGTGGTCAACAAGCATTCGATTTGCAGCATGATTCGGAAATCCTGTTTAACTATCTTGGTGAGTTTGATAATGATATTGATACAGAAGTATTTCAAATATCTGACTTTTATCCGGGCAGCAATGTGGATCCAGAGATGCCTAATCCTTACTTGTTGGATATAAATGGTGCGATTATCAATAGACAATTAAGAATAGGTATAAGCTACATGAATGATGCTTTTACTTTAGAACAGATTACGAATTTTAAGAAGTTTTATAACGAGAGTGTATGTGATGTACTAGCAGAGGAATGCTACAATAAAGAAACGGTTCATTATAACAAATTCTTTATTGAAGGTTTGGAGCCTTTTAATGAGTTGCTATATAAGGATTGTTTTTATAATGCCTTTTTCCCTATTGTAAAGTATTATAATAAGTCAATTGATGTTTTTTTGAGCAATGATATCATTATTTACACCAATGATGGTAGTAAAGGACATATTGATGTTGATTATAAAGAATCCAAAAATATTATAGATTTGGCTAATATGTATGGTATAAAAACAAGACAGCTTATTTATAGTCAAGATATTATAAAGACAATCAAAGAAGCAATTGTTCAACAGCATCCAGTCATAGTGCGTGTTGATTGTTTTTATCTGAGAGGACGACCAGATACTTATCTGAGCAAACATTGGCCGCATACATTGTTAGTGCTAGGATTTGATGATAAGCAGGAAACAATTGCTGTATTTGAACAAAGTGACATAAATTCACTTGATTTTACATTGAAACATATTACTTATTTTGAACTAGTTGATGCATACGAAGGATTGAATTCAACATTTATTGTTGACGAAAAATCACCTTCCTTCATAGAGTTTGAATTAGAGGAATCTATTTCAATAATCAAACAAACAGATGCAAAGAAACTTTTTATAGAAAGTTATTTGCAAAATCGAAATCAGAGAGAAGCAGGACTCCTCGTATTGGAAAAATTTATTGATGAGTTTGAGATTATCATAAATGAACCGGAAATCTTTGCAAATAGTGCTTCAAGATTAGCACTATCATTTAAAAATATTTTAAAATCCAAATATGTAGAAAAGTTTAGCTTAAGTCGTCTGTTTTTAGAATGCATTAATATGAAGCAAGTTCAAGAATTGATACAGCTTTGGAGACAATGCCTGAATATTTTAGATAAATATATATATTCACAGCGTTATAAGTTAGAGTCAGTAAAAAAAATACATAGTACATTAATCACGATTTTATCTTTGGAAAAAGACTTACACCAGCAGATATTAGGGGTAATATGTGAATATACTGAGGAGGGAGATTGTGAAGTATAGTATAGATTTGTTGTATGCATATCGATATTATGAAAGAGAATATGGACCGTTATCAACTATGAGTAAGCTTAGTGTAGATGAAGTAATAGAGAGTGGGTATCGCGGATTCTCAGAGCAAGAAATCAGAGAATTATATACATATCGAATGGAGAAAGAAAGTTTGATGTATTATTTATTTAAGAAGAAAGGAGGTATAGCAAAACTTAATTATCCATATTACTTTGCGGTGTTTTCTGAGGACCAGCACAATCATCCATTAGAATTTCGACATGGAGACTCAAAGTGTGTGCGGATACCGCTTACGGAGTTTGATCCTAAAACATTAAGTTTTACTTATGGCACATCTTATTATGCATTTACTCGTAAGGATGGACATCCTACAAAAAGAAAGTTATATATGCTTTCAGAAATTGAAGATATTATCAATACATATGGAATCGTGCCATATGATGGAGATAGTCCATTATGTGTAGAGATGCAGGTTTGGGATGATAAGGTGTTAAGAAGATGCTATGAGAGTAATCAGTATTTTTGTTCTATAACAAATGATCCAATTAATATGGAAAAACTTAAGTCGGAGGTAGCGCATTTACGAGAGATTGCAGATGGATTCAATTACGCTCAAATAGATTCTAAACTATTTGAAAATAGTATGGGAATACATGGATATAACCATTCATTAAGGGTATGGATTTTATGTATGAAATTAGCAAAGCTAATGCAACTTTCACCTGAAGATACTAAAATACTTTTAATTTGTGCAGCTTACCATGATATAGGTAGAATGAATAATTTGGCAGATGATGCTCATGGAATGAAAAGTTTTCAAAAAGTTATTCAAAACAATTTGCTGACATCAGAGATGGAGCAGGAAACCTGCGAGATTATTCGTTTTATAATTGAAATTCATCCAATGTCTGATGAAAAGGCAAAAGAGCATTTGGGAGAATATATGCTTGCTGATGTAGAACGGACATGGAAGCTGTATACAATTTTTAAAGATGCAGATGGTTTAGATCGTTGTAGGCTTAATGACTTGAATGTTAAGCTTTTAAGAACGAAAGAAGCAGAAACTATAGTTAAATTTGCATATGAGTTATTGAAGGTTATAAAAATTAACTAATATATAGGAGAAGGATTATGATTCAAGTAATAGAAACTAAAGTTTGTAATATTATAAAAGAGATATTGAATAGTAGTGTTGACATTATTGGAACGACAAAGTTTAGTGAAATCGGTATAAATTCAGTTACTTACATTAAAATAGTTATAGCACTAGAGGATGAGTTTCAGATTGAATTTGCAGATGAAGATTTAGATTATACCAAATATAACTATGTAACAGATGTTGTGAAATATATTGATAGTAAACTAAATACCAGGATGATATGAGATTATGAGTAGACATAAGAAAAAATTGCAAAGAATTTGTGGCATTACCTTGTTTTTTATAGTAGCTGTTGCATTCCTGCTTATAAAGGAACTTGATTTACAAGATAAATTGAATCATGTGTCTGAGGATAATGAAAAGGTAGTTGATTTAGATAAAATTAATTATGATAGCATTGATTTGATTGTAAACAATGCTCTAATAAAATCGAAAGTTCCTGGCGTAGCAATTACGATTGTTAATCAGGAACAAACAAAATATCTTTATTATGGATATCAGAATCAGGAGAAAAAGGAGAAAGTAACAGAATCAACTTTATTTGAATTGGGCTCTATGAGTAAAGCATATACGGCACTGGGGATTTTGAAGTTACAGGAGGAAGGAAAACTATCATTAGAGGATTCGATTTACGATTATATTCCATGGTTACATTTTACCTATAAGAATAATCAGAAGATAGAAATGCGATTAGGTGATCTACTGTATCATATGAGTGGAATTCCCTTCAGAACAATAGGTGAACTACCAGAAGGAAATGGTGATGATTCATTAGAGATTACTGTGAAGAAATTAGATGGAATCGAGTTAGACTTTAGTCCGGGAAGTGATTATCAGTATGCAACAGTTAATTATGATCTTTTAGGGTATATTATACAATTAGTATCGGGAATGTCTTATGAGGATTATATTGAAGAAAATATTTTAATGCCACTAGGGTTAGAGGACACTTATTTGTATCGCGAATCTGATGTTGTATTGAGCCGAATTGCTCAAGGCTATAAGCTACAGTTTATGGAGCCAGTTGCATATGATGCGCCTATATATCGTGGAAATACTCCGGCTGGTTACATTATTTCTGGCATAACTGATATGAATCGTTGGATGAGGATTCAGTTGGGATTAGTGGAAACGGGGGATTTTTATAGTTCATTAGTTTCCATGTCACATAAACCTAATATAACAGTGTTGGCTGAAGATGAGTATTACTATGGTGCTGGTTGGGAAATATCTATGAATAACCAATATATTAGGCATGGTGGTTCCAACCCAAACTATTCATCGATGATTATATTCAAACCGGATGCTGGATTTGGAATATGTGTGCTTGCCAATTTGAATTCAAACGCACCCCAATACATTGCAGAGAATGTGATGAATTATATCTTTAATGAACCTGTTAAAGACTTCAAACAGGATACATATCTTGTGTTAGATTTATTATTTTCGATTATTACTATTTTGGCTGTAATATTTAGCATGACGTATACTATATTGTTAGGAAAATCAATATATGAGTGGATTAAGAAAAAAAGGAAGCATATCGGAAAAGATGAAGTAAATTTAACAAATGTTGTTTTGGTAGTGTTGATTCTCTTATTTGGCGGATTTTGTATATATTATTTGCCAAATGTCCTGCTTGCAAGACTGTCATGGAATGCAGTAGGTGTATGGGGGTCTCCATTTATAAAAATTGGTAGTATTTTAAGTTATATTACGGTTGTTATTTTTATGATTTATATAACATTTGTATTTACGTATCCTAAATATCAAGAAAAAAATTATGCAATTTTGGTTCCGCTAAGTTTAATTAACGGTATATCAAGTGCAATGATGATTTTTGTTATTAATGAAACATTTAATCGTAATTTGGAATATTCGAAAGAATTGTTTGTTTACTTCCTTTTTGTTGTGATTATGTTTGTATATACAATAAAATTATTACAGGGTAGAATTATTATTATTACGAACCAATTAACATTTGAAAAGCGAAGGAAACTAGTAGATCAAGTTATTCATGCAACTTATCAAAAAATAGAGTCTATTGGTCAGGAACGAATATATACAGGACTAAATAATTATGCCAATGCGGTATCGGAGTTGCCGGATGTGGTAATCAATATTATATCTAATACACTTACTTTAGTGTTTTGTCTTGGTTATTTATATTTTAAGAATATTCATGCATTCATTGCCTCGACCGCTATTATTTTAGTCAGTGGGATAATTAGCTTTATTACATCTCAAATTGCCAATCGTTTTTGGGAGAGAAACAGGAGTATTCAAGATACTTACTTTAAACAAATGAATGACTTGGTTTATGGATTTAAAGAATTGGTCTTGAATCATTCTCGAAGGAAAGAATTCTTTCAAACAATGAATGAGAATGCGGCTTTATCAGCTAATTTTAGTCAAAAGGCATCCATGAAGCTGTTAAATTTCAATTTGTACAATGTATTAATGTATAATATGGTTTTTGGCGTTGTTGTGTTTCTATTTCCTATTTTCGTGAAGAATATTAGCATAAATGATTTAAGGGAGAACCTGTTCATCGTATTTTATATGATAGGACCATTTGGCGGACTTACAAATGCAATTGGGCGTTTAGCTCAATTAAAAGTTAATATGAAGCGAATTGACAAATTATTGCAAGAGCTGAAAGAAGACTATCGTGAGGAGAGGTGCTTACAAGGTAAGGATTTAGGAAAAGAGCCGCTCTCAATTACGTTTACTGATGTTGAATATTCATATCGATTAAAGAAGGGAGATGATGAGGAATTCCGATTAGGACCGATTAATGCTGAATTCCATACAGGTGAGATAACCTTTATTGTTGGTGGAAATGGAAGTGGCAAATCTACTTTGGCAAAATTAATTACAGGGTTGTATACACGTCAAGAGGGTGAGATATACGTTAATAATGAAAGAGTTACTGCAAGAGAATTAAATGAAATATTTTCAGCTATTTATTCTGATTTTCATTTGTTCAGTAAATTATATGGTATTGACTATAATAAGGAGAAGGAAAGATTTGACTTTTATTTAAAGCTTTTAAAGATTGAGGACAAAGTTAACTTAGATGAAAATGGTGTTTTTGAATCGCTTGGGTTATCTTCTGGACAAAAGAAACGATTAGCATTTGCAATCAGTTGTCTTGAAGATAAGCAAATGATTTTATTAGATGAATGGGCAGCAGAGCAGGATATATCATTCCGTAACTTTTTTTATTATCATCTGTTGCCGATGTTAAAGAAAGCTGGTAAGGGCGTTATTGTAATCAGCCATGACAATCATTACTTTAATGTGGCGGATCAGATTATAGAGCTTGAACGTGGAATACAGATATGGAAGGAACAAAATGGTGAAGAAAGATGCTAATGAAAAAGAAACTATATTCATTATCTGAACCTCAAAAACGAGTATGGTTGAATCAAATGCTTTATCATAACACATCTTTGTATAATATTGGAGGTTATGTGCTCTTCAATGATTATATTGATGTAGAGATTTTGAAGAAAAGTATATTTGCTTGTATAAAAAAATTTTCTGCATTAAGGATTAAAATTACCCAAGAGGGTAATGAGTATTTACAATACTTTGATGAGGTTGCCGATGTTGGAATTCGTATTTTAAATTTTGAACAGGTACAAGAAGGGATTTCTGAGTTTGTAATATGGTGTCAAAATGAGCTTCAAATACCATTTGGTCTATTTGACCAATTTTTATTTGAATTTGCAATTGCAAAGGTAAGTAATAAACAATTTGCTTATTTTATTAAGTTACATCATTTGATAGCAGATGGTTGGTCAGTACAATTGCTTACAGATGAAGTGATAAAACAATATAATTGCTTATTAAATAATATACCAGACGTTACAGAAGAAGAGGAGGAATGTGGATATGAGAGATTTCTAGAATATGAACAGGAATATTTCAAGTCGAAACGATATTTACATAATCAAGAGTTTTGGCAGAATAAACTTGAGCCATATATGAAATGTGAACCGCAGACAATCAGTAAAGTTGAGGGGAGGAGAAAGCATTTTTATTTTACTGGGAGCCAGACAAAACATATACAGGATTTGTGTGGGAAGCAAAAGATTTCTATAAATACGCTGTTTATTGCTTTATTTCTTGTTTATCGATATTTGAGATACGGAGAGAAACAAACAATTACTGGTATCCCTTTTTTTGGTCGGATGACTAGAGAAGAACAGAAGATATTTGGGATGCTGGTTAGTTCAGTTCCCTTTCCATTTACTATAAATGAGAAGGAATCTGTCTTAGATATGGCTAGTAGAGTTCAAGATGAAGTAGCAATGTGCATCTTAAATAGCAGGTATCCTTATAATAGGATTATTAAGGATTTAAAGCAAAAAAACTTTAATGCTAAAGGATTATACAATAGTTGCGTAAATTATTATAATACTAAAATAAAACGTAGATGTGGTGATATAAATATAACAAATGAGGAATTGTATTGTGGGCAGCAAGATTTTCCCTTGCAGCTTATTATTAGAGATTGGCTGGATGGATTTATACAACTGGATATTGACTATAATATAGCATTGTTTCAGGAACAAAATATAGATGATATATTTAATATATTGAATCAAGTGCTAAATAAGTTAATGAAAGATGATAAAATCACTGTATCAATGTGCTGTAAGAGCCTATTAGAAGATGAACAACATAAAATTATATGGAATTTTAACCAAACAGATCGGTATTTTCCTGATGATAAAACGGTAATTGATTTATTTATGAATCAGGTCGAAAAGAATGCAGACAAAGTAGCAATTATTGATGAGAATAGGCGAATTACATATAGAGATCTTAAATTAAAAGTTGATTCGTTAGCATCGTATATGCGCAAGAAGAATGTTACTGCTGATTCGTTTGTAGGAATTATTGCACAGCCTTCTTTAGAAGGAGTAATAGGAATTTTGGCTATACTATCTGCAGGTGCGGCTTTTTTATGTATTAATCCGAAATTACCAATTAAGAGAAAGCTGCATATGATTCAAGATGCTTCTGTCCATTTAATATTAAGCGGGGTTGATGAGATAGAAGAACAATTAAAGTCCTATGATGTGGTGGATCTGAGAGATGAAAAAATTTATCAAAATAGTATGGTTAAAACGAAGATGCCTACAATTTTAATGGAGAGTCTCGCGTATATTATATATACATCGGGAACATCTGGAACTCCAAAAGGTGTAATGATTGAACATCAGGATTTTATGAGATATATATATTGGGCTTATAAAACGTATGTTAAGGATGATAAGGGAGATTTCGCATTGTTTACTTCGTTATCTGTCGACCTTACCCTTACTTCGATTTTTGTACCTTTGATATGTGGTAGTAAAATTGTTATTTATCGTGATGATAAGAGCGGTTACATATTAGATCGTATTATCGGGGATAATCAAGTTCATTTGATTAAGGCTACACCGACTCATTTATCCTTATTAAAGGAAAGAAAGTACACAGAATCAATATTACATACAATTATTGTTGGTGGCGAACAATTAAGCTGTAAAATTGCAAGGCGCGTCTCAGATTTTTTTGATGGAGATATCGTGATATATAATGAATATGGACCGACAGAAACAACGGTAGGATGCATGATTTATAGGTATCAACCAGAGATAGATCAGAATGCTGTCGTTCCTATAGGAAAACCAGCAGACAATATTAAGGTTTACGTTTTAGATGATGAGAAAAGACCGGTTGCGCTGAACCAACCCGGACATCTATTTGTTTCTGGAAAGCATTTGTCCAGGGGGTATCATAATTTAGAAGAATTGAACAAAAAAAGCTTTTTTCAGAATCCTTTTGAAAATAATCTTGTTATGTATAAAACCGGTGATATAGCTAAGTTTATTTCACTTGATTGTATAGAATATATAAGGCGTGCTGATCAACAAGTTAAGATAAATGGTTATCGAATTGAGCTTGAAGAGATAAGAATGTGTTTATTAAAGCATTCCTCAATAAGGGATGCTATTGTAACTGTATACATGGATGATAATGATTTAAAGCATATTGTGGCGTATGTTGTTGCAATAGATAACTACTTTGAAGAAAAGCTTCGTTTCTTCCTTTTGGAATATTTGCCAGAGTATATGATCCCTGAATACTATATTAGAATAGAAGAATTGCCAATGACATTAACAGGAAAGATAGATATGCAGCAATTGCCTAAACCAGACGTGGCAAGTATTCGAGAACTGAATATCATAGACAGTGAGTGTGATAAGACTTCAATTATTGTAACTACATTAAAAGAAGTTTTAGCAGTCCAAAATATCAGTGAATCAAGTAATTATTATAATTTAGGGGGAGATTCGGTACAAGCTGTTTTGATTTCAAATAAATTAAGTAATCTTGGATTCAATTTGAGAGCAAATGATATTTTGGCTTTCCCAATTGTAAAGGATATGGCTATAAAGATGGACACATTTGATAGAAAAGGTGATGTTAATGTATTAGGGGATATTAAACCTTCGCCTATGATGGTGTATTTTCGTTCTATGAAACTGAATAATAGTAACTATTATAATCAAAGTGTGACATTTCGTCTTAGTCCAATTATTAATATACATCAGGTAAAAAAGGTGGTGATCTGGTTACTTAAGACTCATGATATATTGCGAGCGCGCTATGATAGTATAAGTGAACGCATGTATATAATTGAGAGGCAAGAGAATGTGAATTGCGAGATACCTGTATTTGATTTAAGATACGATAAGGAATCATTAAAAGAACATGTGATTAAAAAAATATGTTGCCTCATGAAGGAAAATCGCAACATAAAGAGTGAGCAAATGATACAATTTGCACTATTTCGTAGAACAGATACAGAATCTATATTATTTATTACAGCGCATCATCTTCTTGTAGATGGGATTTCATGGAGTATAATTTGTAACGATATCAATCGGATGCTAGGACAATTATTGAACCATCAGGAGATATCCATAACAAGGGAAGCGGTATCATATAAAGAATGGTCTGAAACTATGAATCGCCATCGTAGCAAAGAAGTAACATTGCCTCAAAGTTATACAAATATGCTTCAAGGAATTAGCGAAGAAACTAAAATATGCCATGATGACTGGCGAGATATATATAGAAATTGTGGAAATATAAAGTTTAATATTAATAAAGATATTAGCAATCGTATTTTGCGCATTTCGAGGTCGGAGAGACATATAAATGAATTGCATATGTTTATATATGCGGTTGTTATGGCTTTACAATCTATAATTTCTTATGATAATTACCTGATTGATATTGAGTGGCATGGAAGAAATGAAGATATTACAAAAGCCAATCTTTCAAGAACAATTGGATGGTTTACCAGTATTACCCCATTATTTATTGGGAGGGTTTCCAGCTTGCGGAATATAGATGAATTTATAACATATATTAAAACTCAAGTTAATGAAAGTCAGCGCTTAACTAAAGATTTAAAATTTCTATACTGGTATTATGAGAAGGTCGAACGGCGTAATAGTATTATTAAGTTTAATTATTTGGGAGATTACCGGAGCGTATTTCAAGAAGGGTTCTTAAGATTTGTCACGCTGGATACAGGGTTGGACGTAAGTGAGAATAATCAAATTGAGTATCCTATTGAAATTAATGTGTGTTTATTAGAATCTAAGTTGAGTTTTAGTATTTATTATAGCCGCAAGTTTTTGGCTGATTCTGTTATGGTGAAACTGAAAGAATTTGTTATAATTTACTTAATCAAATTAGTAAATTATTTAGAAAAAAGCAATCAGACTTATATTGTGCCATCAGATTATGAGACTGTTGATTTGACAATAGATGAATTTAATAGTCTATTTATTTAGTGCGTAAAAGGAAAGGAGAAGTAGATGTATTGTATTGTATTGTTAATACATCTCTGGGTTAGTCAAAATGAATTATAATAATGTGTTTTATGAACAAGGAAAACCGATTGAATCAATCAATGATTTGCTTAAGATGGTGGAAAAAGACTATCCTAGTCTAGTTGCAGTAAAATTTTTATTATGCAACGATGTAGTATATAAATCCTATAAGGAATTTGTCTATGATGTTAAAAAGATAGCAGGTTATTTGGAGGAAAAGTCTATTTGTGATAAAAAAATAGCTTTGATTGGAAAAACATCATATGAATATTTAGTTTCTTATTTGGCAATTGTATGCTCTGGCAATATTGTTATCCCCATAGATAGAGAGCTTCAAGATAGCGATTATGTGGCATTGTTTCATAAAGCAGGAGTAACTAATGTATTTTGTGATGGTAAGTACAAAGGTTTTATACAGAAGTATCAACAATTTATTAGTACCTTTTTTGTCCTAGACCAATTAGGGGATGAAAGTGGTATAATGAGCCAGATAATAAGTGTACCCGATATTCTTTTAAATTATCAGAAGTATTCGGAGTTAATGACGTGTAATGCAGATAAAACAGCCGTAATAATATACACTTCAGGAACAACCGGTAAAAGCAAGGGAGTTATGTTGACACAAAGAAATATTGCATCAGATGTAGCTGGCGCAAAGAGAATTTTAGGGCTTAATTCGGAGGATGAGTCATTATCTATATTACCGATATTCCATATGTACGAAATGACATGCGATATTCTTTTAATGCTTTATTTTGGAGGAACAGTTGCTCTGAATGACAGTATGAAAAATATGAGAAAGAATATAAAGCTATTGAAACCTACGATAATTTTTTGTGTACCTCTTATTTTACAGAGTTTACAGAAAATGATACAACGGGCACCGACAGATACCAATATACAGGAGGAATTAGGAGGCAGATTGAAGAGAATTGTCTGTGGTGGGGCTTTTTTAGACCAAAGTGTGATTGATTTTTTTGAACAATATGGAATTGTGGTAGTCCAAGGATATGGAATTTCTGAGTGTTCTCCGTTGGTGGCAGCTAATCCAGATAGGTATCGTAAAAAGGGGTCAATTGGAAAAGTGATATCATGCTGTGAAGTTAAGATTGCGTATGATGATAAGTATGGTAAATTGAACCATCATAAAATAGGTGAAATATTAGTCAGAGGAGCTAATGTCATGAGTGGTTATTATATGGATGAAATAGCTACTAAAGAGGCGTTTGATAATGGTTGGTTTAAAACAGGGGATATTGGATATTTAGATGAGGATGATTACCTGTATATAACAGGCAGAATTAAGAACTTAATTATATTGAGTAATGGGAAAAATGTAAGTGCAGAGCTTCTGGAAGGAAGAATAGCTGCATTTGATATTGTAGAAGAGGTGGTAGTTAAACAGAGTGAAGAAGGTGGCGTAGAACAAATATGTGCCGAAATTTATCCAAACCAAGAATACATAAGGGAACAGCAGATAGTGAATATAAGGGAAGTATTAGAACGTAAAATATGTGAACTAAATATGAGTTTACCAACGTATATGCAGATAGGCACAATTCAAATTAGAGATTATGAATTTGAGAAAACTGCAATAAACAAGATAAGGAGAGGATTATGATGAAAATAGCAGATATCAGGGAGAAAGTGGTTGATATAATTACTCATTACGTTAATATGGACAAGGAGGAAATCCATGATATAAGTAATATTAGAACAGAGTTGTATTTTAATTCAATTGAGTTTATTAACTTTATTGGTGATATTGAAACATCATTTGATATAGAAGTGCTAGAAGAAGATATAAGAAGTATGTATACTGTTGCGGATGTGGTTGAATATATTGCTAAAAGGCAAATAGGGAGTTTAGAGTAAAAGGAGGAGTGGTGAATACGAAAATACTAGGAATCATTGGTGGCATAGGACCAATGGCAACAGCATATTTTATGGAATTGATAATAAATATGACAAAGTCCAGTTGCGATCAAGAACATATGAATATGATTATTTATAATATACCAAGCATTCCAGATCGAACTCAATATATACTGAACCAATCGAATGAGAATCCAATGAATTATTTGATGGAAATAGAGCAACAATTGGAGAAAGATGGAGCTGAAATTGTAGCGATACCGTGTATAACGGCACATCATTGGTGGGCAGAATTAGAAGAAAAAGCTCACATACCCATTATTAATTTGGTATATGAGATTAGAGACTTTCTTATAGGCAAGGACATTCATACGATAGGAATTATGGCTACAAATGGAACCATTAAAGCAGCATTATTACAAACGATTTTACAGGATGCTGGAATAGAAATGATTATACCTTTAGAAGAAGAGCAAAAGAAAGTTACGGATATTGTATATGAACAAATAAAAGCGAATCAAAGTGTGGATTGTGTTAAATTCCATGAGGTGGTATATCATTTGCAAGAAAGGGGGGCTGAGAAAGTTTTACTTGCATGTACGGAATTATCATTGGTAAGAAAACACTTTGAATTAGAGCCGGAAATTCTCGATTCTATGGAGATATTGGCAAAAAGATGCATTGAGTTGTGTGGGCTAAGTGTGAATGATAAATATAAATAGTACCCATTAATAGCGCATAATTTATGATGAGAATGAACAACTAAATAATGTTTGTTAATAAAATAATCGTATTAAATCCCTGAGTTCACCGAAACCCATACTTTTAGTATTCAGGATATCGACCTGAAGTTCCATTTGTGCCCTCTCTTTTGGTAGAGTTCAGGAAAGGTTGGCGGATGATATCCTGAGTCTGGATGGAAAAACCAAAAGCTTCACAGCACTGTAAATCATATCAATGAATGTAGATTGAATTATAGTTGCTTTCTTGCATCAATTTTTGATATCGTATTTATCAAAGTGTAAACAGCATAAATCTATGCTAATATTTATAGCAAACAACTGCTTAGAAAATTTAGTATGTTGTTTGGCATAAATTAATGAAAATAATGAAAGGAAAAATTTAAAATGAATTTTAAAGTAGTTGAAAGAAAGAGTTTTACTGTATTTGGTGTATCGACAGAGGTTAATCCAAACAAACAAGATAACAGTATAGGCGAATTATGGAGTCAATGTTTTACTGATGGAACATCTGAAAGGATGACTGAGGTTGCAGGTTTTGCTTCAGGAAAGGGTGAGTTTGGTTCTGTTTGTTATGATTATAATCCACATACGCAAGGATTTCGTTATATGATTACTGCTGTTAAAGGGGAAAAGGATGTACCAGATGATTTTGAAGAATTAGTGTTGCCAGAACAGGTATGGGGTGTATTCTATGATGTATATGAGGATCACGAAGACATACATATTATATGGGAACAATTGTTTGATTACTTGGAGAATACAGAATATTCATGCATTGATGGTCCTCAGTTAGAACAGTATTATCCGGTAGAACAAGGAACTTTATGTGAGGTTTGGATACCAATTAAGAAAAAATGAGGTTGATTATATTGTTGTTAGATACTTACTAACTATGGAAAAAGTGATGATAATATATTGAGTATTGTAATCTTAAACCTGTCGACTAAAAGTTTATTGGTTGGATGAACCTTGAAAAGCAAATATTATCCAGAAAAGATGGACGTGGGAAAGTTTAAGTAAAATGGCGCACTTGTACAGACTCTGCACCGGATATGATTTATAATAATGGCTCTTATTCAGTCAAGCGGCTTGTTTAAGAAAATCTTTTAGTGAGGATGCCTTTAATAAAGCACGGGTATCAAATGCTGACATATCATGCTGTTAAAGAGACGACAGTACCATGTCTTGGGGAAAGGTGTTTGATATCTTCTAAATTAACAATCTACTTTCTCACGTTTATTACAACGTTCAGCAGAAGTCCTTATATTGTGTTTTTATTCTTTATTGCTGTAGGGTGGATTGATGAAAACCCTTAGAGTATCTTTCAAAAGCAGGTTCTATATTTTTGCATTAGAACAGGGAGGTAAGCAGGTGCATGTGACATTGCCGCTGACAAATCAGATCTTAGGGCAGAGAATTTTATCCTGCCTTTGGAAGATTCTGCTTTTTCCTGCGCATGGCATGATCTTTATGGCAAACAGATCCCTTTATCATTGAGAGTAAAATTATCCTTGTAGACAACCGGGCATCTGCGTTTATCATTAAAATCAATAAAGGTTGTATGCAATGATTTTGGCAGTATTTGTGGAAATCCAACAGCAGTTTCTATGGTTCCATTTGGAAGGAACTGCTTTATGGAAAAACAGTTATTAAGGAGTGTGAGCGAATTGTGCCTGAAAGCCGGATTTCAGAGTGAGCAGAATGTTCAAGGAAAAGAATTTTGAATATTTTGTAGAACCACTTGTAGGATTCCCTATCGCAGGGAGGATTGGGTTCGAACTTTTCAAAGGGAACTTTCACGGTAACCTTTTCGGCTGGAGGAGCCTTTTCTTTCTTCTTTTTTGCTCTTAGTACTGGTCACGAAGCTGCTACGGATTATCCAAACCATTGTGGTAAAAGATGCAGCGTATGATGAAGGAAAAATGATGTCATCAATTCGGAATCCGGAAGAGTTTGTACATGCAGGCTGAAAAAGATAGCCGATTCCAAACAAAGCCTCTGATGGAATGGCAACAGCATCGTAGGAGAAAGCAATTTACTGAACAAAAGGCAAAAGTGGCGATCCCGTATAGCCTCCATTAGGGCATAGACCCGTATACGAGCATCACGGACTCCACTTATGATGATATAGGACGATGGAAGTTAGGCGCAGGACATTGGTAGAAAGAGGTCATATGCTCATGTTTTTAAGTGGAGCTAAGCTACTGCCCATACAGAAGACAAAGGTTGCCTTATTTAAGTGAGGGTATTTATTAAAACTAATACAATTTAGGACAACAAATTACGGGATAACTAAGTAAAAAATAAATGCAAGTACTGATAAAATGGTACTTGACTGAAAGAGGAGGGAAGCGTATGAAGATAGAATTGTTTTCACCTAAATACGATATTCAAGAATGTTTAAAGCAGATTCAAGAATGTCTTGAATGTGGATGGACAGGTTTGGGTTACAAAACAATTCAATTCGAGGAGGCATGGAAGGAATATACAGGTTTTGAGAATGCGCTGTTTTTAAATTCAGCAACAGCTGGTTTATGTTTAGCAGTAGATATTTTCAAAGAAAAGTATAATTGGAGTGATGGGGATGAGATAATTACCACCCCACTTACGTTTGTATCTACGAGTCATGCCATATTGTTGGCAGGACTCAAACCGGTATTCGCTGATGTGGATGATACCTTGTGTGTTGACCCTGCTGAAATTGATAAGAAAATTACAAGTAAAACAAGAGCTGTGATGTATGTAGGTCTGGGAGGGAATTCTGGTCACTATGGAGATATCGTGAAGCAATGTGAAAAATATAAATTAAAACTGATTCTTGATGCTGCACACATGGCTGGAACTCGTGTTAACTATGAGATACCCGGAAAAGAAGCTGATGCGGTCATATATTCATTTCAGGCTGTGAAAAATTTGCCTACTTCCGATAGTGGAATGGTTTGCTTTAGAGATAAGGAATTACATGAAATAGCTCGTAAGAAGTCCTGGTTAGGAATTAATAAAGATACATATTCTCGTCGAGACTGCTTGGGGCATTACAAATGGCAATATGATGTTGAGTATGTAGGATATAAATATAATGGAAATTCTATTGCTGCAGCGATTGGAATTGCACAATTAAAACATTTGGATGCAGATAATTTGTATCGGAGACAAATAGCAGATTGGTATATGAAGGGGTTTGCACCGTATTCAGAATATATTAAATTTGTGGATGTTCCTTTGGATT
>VIDN01110687.1_pt1 | contig 26385 bp, 23 predicted proteins | sample 5025121 | NCBI WGS metagenome assembly VIDN01 (sample SAMN11852952, study PRJNA449069) | gut metagenome | isolation source: stool from female vole | host: Microtus ochrogaster | place: USA:Florida | collected 2017 | reverse complement strand
TTCTTCCCCTCTCCTGCAAAGCTGTATATCGCAGATGGGTTACCGTAGGTCTGCCTGAAAAAGGGAAGCATTTCATTTAACACTTCTTCGCTTACCTGCGTAGTTGCAGCATTATCCAAATAAATCAATTTCTTCATAAAAATATTCCTTCTTCCCTTTGATTCCCGCTCATACCACTACCTCCTGCCTATCTTTATCGGCTGCTTTTGCACAGAAAAGATGAAAAGGCTGTCACACGAGCGAATTGCGACAGCCTTGTATAAAACCAGCAGTTTATTAATCTTTTAATTATTGTTAAACAATGGAGTAGACAAATATCTGTCTCCGGAATCAGGAAGCAATACTACGATTGTCTTTCCTTTATTTTCCGGTCTATTCGCCAATATCACTGCTGCCTTAAGTGCCGCACCGGAAGAGATCCCTACAAGGACTCCTTCACTGACTGCAAATGCCCTGCCCTCTGCAAAGGCATCTTCATTCTCAATCGTAATAATTTCATCGTATACTTTCGTGTTGAGAACTTCCGGAACAAATCCGGCACCAATTCCCTGAATCTTATGTGCTCCCGGAGTTCCCTTTGACAAAACGGGGCTCCCTTCCGGCTCAACTGCCACGATTTTCACATTCGGATTCTTTTCCTTTAAGTATTCACCAACACCTGTAATGGTTCCGCCCGTTCCTACACCGGCAACAAAAATATCAACCTTTCCCTCTGTCTGCTCCCAAATTTCCGGACCTGTTGTTGCCTTATGTACTGCCGGATTTGCCGGATTTACAAACTGTCCTAAGATAACAGCTCCATCTATTTCTTTGGCAAGCTCTTCTGCCTTTGCAATTGCTCCTTTCATTCCCTTGGCTCCTTCTGTGAGCACCAGCTCTGCACCATACGCCTTTAAGAGATTTCTTCTCTCAACGCTCATGGTATCCGGCAGGGTAAGGATTGCCCTGTATCCCTTTGCCGCTGCAACAGCCGCAAGACCGATTCCGGTATTTCCACTGGTAGGCTCAATAATGGTAGACCCTTCTTTTAAAAGACCTTTCTTTTCCGCATCTTCAATCATTGCCAATGCAATACGGTCCTTTATGGAACCTGCCGGATTGAAATACTCCAGCTTTGCAAGGATTGTAGCGTCTGTTACGCCTGCTTTCTTCGCATACCCATTCAGTTTCAGTATCGGGGTTCCTCCGATTAACTCCAGTGCACTTTCTTTGATCTGACTCATAATAATAATCTCCTATCATATAAATGATCTGATGTTTTATTTCCTATTCGCCAATCGGCTTTATAGGTTTATATATTGATATTGTACTTTTTTCTATTTATCCTGTCAATAGATTTTCTTAATTAAAATAATATATTTTCTCTTTTGGCGATAAATCTTAACTATAAATTGGCAAAATCCAAAAACAGCAGTCTCATTTTTTCTTCCGATTCAAAAAATTCATTTTTGTGATTTTGACCTGTCATTACCTGTTTCCCATCCTGATAAGCAATCAGTGTGTTCATCGGCACGTTTTCCCAAACATGATGGTCAAGCGGCGTGGTAGATATTACAACTGCCCCGTCTTTTTGACGACTGTATAAACTGTTTTTATAATTCGTATGCACATACATCAGTTCCCCATCAAACAAAAGAAGGTTCACTTTATTTTCCGGCGTTATTTCGCAGATCACTTTATCTACCAGTTCAAATCTCTCCTGCTTGGACAATTCTTTTTTCTTTTCTATTGCTTCGTTCATCCGGCTGACAATATAAGAAAGAATCCTCTCGCTGTCTGTCTGTCCCTGCTGAACATGTACAAAGGGGTTTAGCAGATCACAGTCAAAGATTGTCCCATTATGCGCCAATGTCCATGTTCTGTCACTATTGTCCCTCATCACAAAAGGATGGGAGTTCTCATAAGTAATATTTCCTCTTGTGGCAAGCCGTATATGTGCAATCATATGATCCGCTTCTACCCTGGATTGCAGCCGCTGTTTCAGATAAACGCTTTTATGTGAGCTTTCAGGCTGTTTTTCCAAAGATACTGCATTCCCATAAAAAAATGCCATACCCCACCCATTCGGATGATTGACGCCGTGTGAGAAAAATTCCCAAAGCAGCTCATTCAATTCCAGCTTTCTTGGGGAGCTTACTCCAAACAATTCACACATTTATTTCCCCTGCCTTTCCTTCACAAGCTCCAGAGCTTTTTTTACATACCCGTTTCCGAATTGCTTTCTGATTTTCCACGCGTACCTATTTTCCGCATCCGTGAATTTTTCATATTCAAACTGTAGGACATCATTCACATTTAACCCGACTTCGTCATAAAACGCTTTCATTATATCTATTACCTTTAGCGCTGCACGGGCTACGGAATAGATTTTCCCATCCGGACTCAGGATATGAACGGTCTTTAAATCATAACGGGCGGCATTTTTAAAATTTTGTACCGCCTGGATCTGATCCTTCTCGCTAAACGGCTGGTTTGGCGTTGATGCAAGCCACACCATCAAAAGCTGGGCAAAAATCACATCCTTTTCCTCCACACCGGCATCTACAAGGGGATTTAAATCAAACATGCGCAGTTCTATATGATTGACTCCTGTTTTTCGTAAGGATTCCAGCGTATTTTCCCCTGCCGGTTTCAGCCGGATGGGATAATATAGTTCAGAAGCAGCCTTCAATAATCTCATATCCACATATTTCTGGATACTGTCTGCATATGAGGAAATATCATGATAATCAAAAATGGGCGCAAACTCGTTCCAATATCCCATTTCACCGCATCTGACTGATGCCATCCCCGTGAACACATCTCCATCACAAATGCCTTTCTCTACAAAGGAACTATCCAAAATCGGGCTTGCCGCAGTCACTGCCACAAGCAGCCAGCCATACGCCGCCATTTTTTGTGCAAGCACAAGATAAAACCGATCTTTGTATTCCTGATAATCCATTCCTTTCTGCAGCTTAAAATCTGCTTTCAGCAGTTCCTCAGAAAAAGAATAGTTTACATGGATGCCGGAAAACGTCATTTTATACCGTCCATATTTTGCAGACAAATATTCCCTGTATGCGGTTTTTGATACCTCAATGCCGCCAAAAACCGCAACGGGTATGTCGCTTTCCTTCTCAATATAAGGCGGATTGGAAAACGGCCACAGGTATTCCCTTTCCGGCAGGTTTTTTAATCTTTCATAAATACGCCTGTTATGAAATCCCAGCTCTTCAATCGCTTCTTTCGCGCTGGGATGCACCGAAGTATTGATTTCTGTCTGGTTTTCACAAAAATCTTTTACAATATGCTCATCATTTGGAAATGGATGAAGGGTATGGGACAATGTGCCATCCTTTAAAATTCTTAAGCTTTCTTTCTCCAGTCCGAAATTTCCATCCAATATATGATTTTTTACTTCATCATTTTCAATATGTAACATTTCTCTATTATGCCCTTCTCTATCCCCGGAATGCCTCTTTTAACCGCTCCAATGCCTCTGACAGCACACTCCTTGGACATGCTGTATTGATTCTCTGGAAGCCCCTGCCGCACTCCCCAAAGATTTTACCACTGTCAAGCCATAATCCTGCCCTATGTATGATCCGTCTCTCAATCTCCTCCACTTCAAGTCCGGTTCCCCTGAAGTCAAGCCATACAAGATAAGTTCCTTCGTGTTCGATCATACGAACGCCCTCTAAATTTTCTTCTATAAATGTTTTTGTAAATTCTATGTTATCCGCCACATAGGAAAGCATCGCCTGATACCACTCTTCTCCTTTGCTGTAGGCAGCCTCACAGGCAACAAGCCCCATAACGCTAAGCTGGCTGATGCCTGCCGCATCCATTTCTCTGCGGAATTTATGTTTCAGTTCCTGGTTTGGAATAAAAATATTTGACAACAGCATACTTGCCAGATTAAATGTTTTACTCGGTGAAGTACAGGTTATGCTGATATCCTCATATTCCTTTTTCAGATTTGCAAAAACCAAATGTTTTCCCTTAAATACAAAGTCCTGATGTATTTCATCGCTGACAACAATGACATGATATTTCAAACAGATATCGCCTAACTTCGTCAGTTCCTTTTCACTCCAAACCCTTCCCACCGGATTATGGGGATTGCACAGGAAAAACAACTTGACCTGTTCCTCCACGATTTTTTGTTCAAAATCTTCAAAATCGATATAATAGCGGTTATCCTCTCCCAGATATAAGTTGCTGCTTACCACCTTTCGTCCGTTATCTTCAATCACCTCTGAAAAGGGATAATATACCGGTAATTGAACCAGCACGCTATCTCCCGGCTCTGTATATGCCCTTACCGCCATTGCCAGTGCAAAGACGACCCCCGGTGTTTTCACCAGCCATTTTTCCTGGATCTCCCAGTCATGGCGTTTCTTCATCCAGTCCCTGACAATTTCAAAATAAGGTGTCTGCACCTCACTATAACCAAAGATACCATGTTTAACCCGTTCCATCAGAGCATCCTCAATATAGGAAGATGTCTCAAAATCCATATCAGCCACCCAAAGCGGCAGCACATCTTCCGGCATACTGCGTCTTCCGGCGAAATCATATTTCAAGCTTCTTGTATTCCTTCTATTTATGATTTTATCAAAGTTAAGATTTTTCTCAGCCATATTAATAACCATACCTTTCCATTGAAAAATCAAAGATTTTTCAATCTGTCTCCTTCTATCTCTCTAAAAACGGTTTCCAACTCATCCAGTAAATCCTTTATATCTTCGATTCCAACAGAAAGTCTCAAGGTGCTTTCCGTAATCCCATTTTTCTCACGGACTTCCTTCGGGACATCTGCATGTGTCTGTGTTGTCGGATAAGTGATCAGCGTTTCAACTCCTCCAAGGCTTTCCGCAAATTTGATCATGCAGACCTTTTCTAAAACAGCCAGCGCAAACTCTTTACTTTCCAGCTGGAATGTAATCATGGCCCCAAATCCTCTTGCCTGTTTTTTCATAATTTCATGGCCCGGATGTGTGGGAAGTCCCGGATAGATTACCTTTGATACCGCCCTTTGTTCCTTTAACCAATTTGCAATCGCTATGGCGTTCTGCTGTGATTTTTCCATACGGATTCCTAGTGTTTTGATTCCGCGCAGGATCAGCCAGCTGTCAAAAGGTGCCAGCCCTGCTCCTGTTGTCTTAATAAGAAACCGGAACTTCTCTCCGATATCCTCCCTGTTTGTGACCAAAAAACCTGCCAGTGTATCATTGTGACCGCCAAGATATTTCGTCCCGCTATGTACAACAATATCCGCTCCCAGATCCAATGGATTCTGAAAATACGGGGAAAGAAAGGTATTGTCAACGATCAGCAATAAATGATGTTTTTTTGCTATTTTTCCCAGCTCCTCTATATCCGTCACATTCATCATGGGATTTGTCGGCGTTTCAATATAAACAGCCTTTGTGTTTTCCTTAATATAGCTTTCCACATCCTCTTTATAACAATCAATACTTGAAAATGTAATTCCGTTTTTCTTCGATACGTTGTTAAAAAGCCGGATGCTGCCCCCGTAAAGATCTGCATCCACAATCAGATGATCCCCCGGACAGAACAGCTCCATCATTAAAGAAATGGCCGCCATTCCTGTTGTAAGCGCCAGGGCATCTGTTCCATTTTCCAGTGAAGCCACCACTTTTTCCAAATGTTCCCTCGTAGGGTTCTGCAATCTGCTGTAATCATAACCGGTGCTTTTCCCAACGCAGGGATGCGCATAGGTGGCAGTCTGGTAAATGGGGAAACTGATTGCCCCATAATTGCTGCTGCCCCCTTCTTCCTCCTCCAGATGCAGACATTTTGTTTCAATTCCTCTTGCCATAATTTCCTCCTGTTTAGCCTAATAATTTATCCTTGTATTTTATTATTTCTTTAAGATATATGTAATTGTTCAGCCCAACCATAAGATTTAATAATATTCTCCTATTTACCTATTAAATTAGTATGTTAATGGAGTATATCATACTATATCTAAAAAAGCAAATTTTTTATCATTCTTTTTTCCTTTAACTGGTTATAAATTTTACTTAAATGTTAAGGTTCACAAAAAACACCTGTCCATTTTTTAAAAACAGACAGGTGTGTTTGTGTAAAAATATCTTTATTTAAGAATATATTACTTATTGCTTGATCCATGTTATATGATTGCTATCCCACACATCTTGATGACTATTGATATATTCATCAAGGGCATTACCGGAATAATAAACTGTTAAATCACTGCATGAATCAAATATATTTTCATTGATACCCAAAATATCATCCTCAACAATGCTGGTTACGGAATCAGGTATGGTGATCTCCCTTAAACTACTGCAACCATAAAATGCACCATAACTTATGCTTGTTACGGAATCAGGTATCGTGATCTCCGTTAAATTACTGCAACCATAAAATGCATACGCGCCTATGCTTGTTATGGAACCCGGTACGGTGATTTCCGTTAAACTACTGCAACGCGCAAATATTCCATAACTTATGCTGGTTACAGAATCCGGTATCGTGATTTCCCTTAAACTACTGCACCCTGCAAATGCACCACCATCAATGCTCGTAACAGAGTCCGGTATCATGATTTCCTCTAAACTACTGCAATCCAAAAATGCATCATCACCAATGCTCGTAACAGAGTCCGGTATTGTGATTTCCGTTAAACCACTACATTCCCGAAATGCACACTCGCCTATGACAGTTACCGAATCAGGTATCGTAATTTCCCTTAAACTACTGCACCCATAAAATGACCAGTCACCTATACTGGTTACACCTTCATCAATGATGATCTCGTCTATCTTCTCATACAAATTTCTCCAATACCATGGTGTAGTAACCTCTTCTATATAATACCAGCCGTCTAAATCACTCATATATCCGATATCTTCATAGTCTTCCATTTCTCCCGTACCTGTAATATATAAAACTTCATTTTTATAATACCATATTATATTTTCTCCGCATTTTCCGGATGTCTCTGTATTTTCAATCAGTTCTTCTGATTCATCGCCCTGCTGTTCTGATTCGTCATTCTCTGTCTCTGATTCTTCACCCTGTTGTTCTGATTCGTCATTCTCCGTCTCTTCTTCACCCTGCTGTTCTGATTCCCTGTTCTCTATCTCTGATTCTTCTATCTGCTGTTCTAATTCGCCAGTACTTTCCGCATCCTGACCGCAAGCTGGTAAACCTACCACAAGTATTAAACTCATAATAATCACGAATGTTCTTTTCATAACGTAATGCCTCCTTTGATGAATCCTATTTTCACTACAGGAATCGTTATTCCTGACCATATGTCAGATAGCTATCTGTTATCACCTTGTCAAAGTACTCTGACAATGGCTGCCCCTCATAACGACAGCCATAATCCCCATCTTCTACTGTCAGCCGGCAAAGCCGCCCATCTTCTAAGATAAAATCAATATACGAATGCAGATCTGTCCTAAAAGCCATGACCCACATACCTTCTGTCAGGGTAATGCTTTCTCCCTGATCCTCTCCATCCACATTTACAATTCTTCCTTCTATGGAATTCTCAACCTGATACAGTAGATTCCATCTACTGTAAAACCATGTATTTGTATGGGTACTTTCTTCCGGAATACCGGTTTCACTAATATCCGATATATGATATGCATCGGCAAACCCATCTCCTACAAAAAGCATCTGCTCGTCGTAAAGCCTGTTAACTACACAGGCAGGATCTATTATGCTATTTCGTTCAATCAATCCATTGTCCGTATAAAGATAGGCAGGCTCTTCCCCTGACAGATCATAAATGGCTGCTTCTCCCGTATAGTCCAACCCGCCATCTGCAGTATGGTATAGGAACATATCTCCGTTTCTTCCGGATATCAGTGTAAGACACTCATTATTGTTAAACCATACAAACTCATCAAATTTGTCTGCAACATTTTCCCAATTGCCCGTATTGATCCACTCTGCTTTACCATCATTATCCGTATCCGCTACTACCCCTTCCATAAAGTCATATTGCATTGCATAATATTCCGGAATATCACAATATTTTTCCACAAAGAGATCTGGTTCTGCCGCAAAAAAAACCGGCGCCTGATAAATACGGATATCATCAATGCCGATCTGTCCTGACTGTATATAAAAGGTGATTCCCTGATACCCCAAAGACCATGCAAGCTCACCGTTCTGCAGCAGGTCTTCGATCATACTCTCTGATCCTTCCGGAAGTGTTTCCTGATAGACTTCTTCCAAAGATTGCATGATCAGCTCAGGCAGCTGTTCCTGATCCGTTACGATATCTGTCAACGTCAGTCTCTCCCCTGTCTGCGAATCAAAGGTGTACCCAAAATATCCATTATAAAGACATGTTTTCAAATAGAAATCCCTATAAGGCTTATTTTGTTCCAATTCCCCTATCATGCATTTTTTGACATAACTATAAACGCAGGTGTCTGCACGCTGCATGTAACTACCTACATAACTTCCTATAGTTTCATCATCCACACCATATGCCATCCTAACAGCTTCTATTTCTGCACTAAGCGACGGATCTTCCAGAGCTTCTGCCAAAGAAGCATATTTTTCCAACAACATATTTCTCCTCGTGGTTGCATATGCTGAAAAATCAATGATCTCAGAATCCTCGTCAAGTACGTTCATATAGGAATCATAATAACTTAGCCAGGAGCCTCCCAGATCTTCATAATATTGCCTGTACCGATCGTCAATTGACCATGTCACTATCCGACCCGCTAATACTGCATAATACCTTTTAGGAAAAATATCTTCCGTATCATCCATATTTTCCGTATCATCCGTCATCACAGTTTCCGGGGTAATATCATTGTCTGATACCACATTGTCTGAAGCCGTTTTATTCGGCTTATCTTCACTAACTATTTTATCACTTTCGTTATAATCTTCTTCATGATTTTCTTGTATTGTACAGCCACACAAAAGAATGAAAACCATGATAAATACTAATTTTTTCATATTAACAACTTCTCCTTTTTGTAACCTGCGAATTTTAATGCACTTTAGTGCTATGCCGTGGGTACAATATTTGCGATACCATACCTAATTAAAGGGCTGCATCAACAGCCCTTTTCAAACTATTTTTCAAATATCAATCTGTGGATTTCATCAAAAGCTCATAGAACTTTTCAAATTCCTCATTGCTGTAGAAATCAATCTCCAGCTTACCGGTATTCTTATCCTTCAACGATACCGCCACCTTCACTCCATGCTTCTCTGCAAGGCGTCCGGCATACTCGTCAAAATGAACTTTATATTGTTCTAAGTCTTCCTTCTTCTTTCCCTTCTTTTCTTTTTCCGGTTTTGTCAGATTCTTGACTAACTTCTCCACTTCCCGCACAGAAAGCTTCTTGTCAAATACATCCATCGCAAGCTGAAGCTGCTTGTCCGGATCCGTGACCATCAAAAGCGCGCGGGCATGTCCCGTCGTAATCATATCATCCATTACCATCTGCTGTACCTTCGGGGAAAGCTTCAACAGACGCATGGAATTGGTCACTGCGGCGCGGCTCTTAGATACTTTGCCTGCCACCTCATCATCAGTCATCTTGAATTCCTGCTTCAGACGGCGGAATGCCAGCGCCTCCTCGATGGGATCCAGATCTTCACGCTGAATATTCTCTATCAGCGAGATCTCTACGATCTCCTGCTCGGTCATATTCTTAATAATAACAGGAACTTCTTTTAATCCCGCCTTTTTCGATGCCCGCCATCTGCGCTCACCGGCGATGATTTCATAATGATCCTTCCGATCCTGCACAAGCAGAGGCTGCAGCACGCCATGCTGTTTAATGGATTCCGCAAGCTCCTCCAATGATTCCTCATCAAATTTTTTTCTGGGCTGTTCCTTGTTCCGCTCTATCTTGTTGATATCGATCATAACCGCAGCGCCTTTGACTGCGGATTCCTTCGGCGCTGCCGCTGTCCCCGGTTTATTCTTGATCAGTCCGTCTAAACCCTGCCCTAATCCTCTTTTTGCTGCCATGCCTGCCCCTTTCTCCTATCACATCTCTACTTTTAAACTTCTCTGCGAAGCAGCCTTTGCTGCGAGCAGTTAGAAGCTCCTCTCACATTTATCAGTATAGCATATATTTTGAGAAATACAAAAATTATTTGTAGAAATTTGAAATTCAAAATTGAATTAAAGATATGCAAATTAATGAAAATATGTTATAGTTAAAGTTATGAAACTAAAAGACAGCATGCAATACAGCAGAGGAGGACTGGTGTGAGGCAGATAGTATGGAATGACGACTATAAACTGGGAATCGATATGATCGACAAAGATCATAAATTACTTTTTTCCACAATCAATAAATTACTGCGTCTCAGCCAGGAGGGCGATAAGCATGAATGGCTGTGCCGGGAAGCGGTTAAATATTTAAAAAATCATTCTTTAGAGCATTTTGAACGCGAAGAACAATATATGAAGTCGATTAATTATGCAGAATATGATATACATAAACGTCTGCATGACAACTTTAAAAATAAGACATTGCCGGCGCTGGAAAAGGAATTGGAAGAAACGGATTTTTCCGCGGAGACCGTCGGACATTTTCTTGGCGTGTGCATTGGCTGGGTAATTTCCCATACGCTGACGGAAGATATGGCAATCTGTGGCAAAGCGAACAGCAAATGGGGGGATATTCCGAAGGAAGGCTTACAGGAAGCCATAGAGCGCACGATCCTTCAGGTTTCTCAGGAAATCTTTCATTTAAAGGTGAAAATGATCAGCGAGCAGTATGACGGACAGGATTTCGGGAAGGTTGTCTGCTACCGATTTATCTACCGGGGACAGGAAAATCAAAAATGGGAAGTCATCCTCGTCTATGAAGAACAGCTTTTGCTGAATATAATGAGTGGAATACTCAATATCAATTATTATAAAATAGACGCTATGGCAATTAATGTCAGCCGGTATATTACCAGGCAGTTTATTGAACGGGTAAGGGAAAGCTTTCTGTCTCTGGAATTTTTTGAATTGGAACAGGAGAATCTTCTGACTCACGAGCAGCTTCTTGAATCTTTTGAACATGCGCAGCCGTCCTGTAGTCTGTTATTTAATGGAGGAGCAGGATATTTTGCATTTTGTGCAACTACTGCGGACTCTTTAAGCGAAGAGAGCGAGGATTCCATTAACCATCAGAATGCAATGGATATTGTTAACCAATATATTGAGAAGGAAAATAAGGAATGGGAGGAACAGAAGAAACGGATCCTTATTGTTGATGATTCAGATTTTCTACGGAAAAATATCATCCAATTGCTGGGGGAAGATTATGCCATGCTGGAAGCCGCTTCCAGTGTATCCGCCATTCAGAGCATCGTAGTCAATAAACCGGATCTGATCCTGCTGGATTATGAAATGCCCGTCTGTGACGGAAGGCAGACCTTGGAGATGATACGATCAGAAGAATCCACCGCCGATATCCCGGTTATTTTCCTCACCGGAAAACAGGACCGCGAAAGCGTAGAAAAAGTCATGTCCTTAAAGCCGGAGGGATATCTGTTAAAGACAATGCCGGAAGAGAAAATCAAAAAATATATCGATAATTTTTTCAAAAATCAGAAATAAAAAAACATTTTTATCCTGAAGTATTGACCGCAAGGAGCGCATATGGAGATCTTAGAATTTGAACATGACATGGTCATAGCAAGAAAGAATGATAAAGTAAAATGCTGGTATCTGATCCAGCAGGGAAGCGTATTACAGAAAATGGAGTTCTCGGAGATCCGTCTGGAAAAGAACTCCATCATCGGTTTTCTGGAAAGAGATATCTATCTGTGCGATTATATCGCCATCGAAGACACTTCACTGGTTGCTTTAAACTGCGAAACCTCCGAAAGTCTCAAGCGGACACTTGCCGGCAAGGAGAAGATCCGCAATATCTTTCTGCGCGCCGCCGTGATACAGCGGCACAATCTGTTGAAGCTTTATACGGAACTGTCTGACAAAGCCAACGAATTCCATAGTTTGGTGGAAAACCTATATTACGATTACAGACTCTTCTGCGGCAAATATAAAATTGAAACTCAGAATTTTTCCAAGATGGAACTGTTTAAACCGCTGGTGATGCAGCATAAGGCGGAAAAATGGGAAGTCAATAACAGCATCAGCATCGTCCGTAAATATATGCAGGAGTATCTGCAGCTTATGGAGAAGGACGACAGCCTTACAGTAGGCGTCATTATGGAGGCTGCCGCACAGATGCGAAGATTTACGCTGGGTATCAACGAGCTGGAAAGCTACCTTACTTATAATAAGGATATCCTTCTCAGTGAAAACGAGCTGGATCTTTATCGGCTGTATTTTGATCTTTCTATTGAAATGTATGCAAAAAAATATGAAATTGAACCGATTACTGAGGCGCTTGGCCGGATCACACAATCCGCGGAAAAATTCCAGATCTACAACAGCCGCCTAATCCGCAGACGCATTAAGGAATATGAGGAATATGATTACAGTGGAGAAAGCAGGAATGGGCTTACCGCAGACGGATCAGTCAGGCGGATAGAAATGAATGTCTTAGAAGAAGACTGTCTTTCCCATATTCTGGAATATGCCGGTTATCAGAATACGGAAATCGACGAGCTCAGCGAGCGGATCAAAAAATACTTTAACCTGCCTGACCTGTTGTCTACTGACAAGGAGACCTATGCACTCAGAAAGAAGATCTCTGCTGATTTTTATGAGATATATTATAAGGTATTTATTAAAGCGGTGGAAGACGAAAGCACACTGACCCCGATCCTGGAAATGTTTCTGAATTTCGGCTTTATGGATACCTCCTTTGTCGGGGAAGACCGCGTCAAAGAGCTTTATGATCTGTGCGCCCATCTGGATATCTGCCATTCCAGACATATTTATACAATCTATGAGTGGCTGAAGCAGATCTATAAAGGAAAAAAGGAAACTTCCAAAAATGAATATGACGCCAATTATCCTGCTTTTCTTGCCGAACAGTATAAGGAAAAATCGATTACAAAAGAAGAAATGGAGAAGCGTCTGGGAGATCCCCGACTCCGTGTGGAATTTGAGATCAACAATATGTTTTCCATGATCAATAAGCTGACATACGGCAGAATCACGACATTCTGCCCTATCTTAAACGGCAGCGACCTGATCAACTCCATTGACAAGATGCTTATTACTGCGGAAAAACTGGAAAATGCCATGAATGAAATCCGGATGATCGACTATTCCATATTTTACAGGGAAGTTCCCTTCTCTGATAAGGATCATGGGATCGCCAATGACAGGATCGTTAAAGAGATCCTGCCCGATATCATCCTGATGCCCAACGTGGGAATACGGTCTATGATGTGGCAGGAGACAGCCACAACAAAAACCGACACGCCGGGCCGCTTTATGTTCCCGATCTTTACTTCCGCAGATCTTTCGGATCTGATGATGGTTGCCATGGGACGCTTCCACTGGGAGATCTGCAGAAAGATCGAAGGCATGCGCTGGAACGACCTGCGGGAAAAATCGCTGACTGCAGAGTATTGTAACTATCTGCAGTTTTATAAGAAGAACAGCGAGCTTTCGCCGGATGCAAAAGAGAAAGTAAAGAACGTCATGCAGAATGTGAAAAATAATTACCGCGAGGTATTTGTACGAGATTATATCAACTGGATCAAATTTGAAGCACGGGGCAGCTACCGTCTGAACAAGGTTGCCCGTGATATTCTGGTCCGCCACATTCCGTTTAATAAATCTATTCGTGATGGAATTAGAAACAATCCGTTCTATCAATTATCCATGACGAGATTTGAAAACGAACTGACACGTAAACAGCAGCACTATGCCGGCGTACTCGTCAAATACGAAAAGGCAGGCGGTCAATTTATGAAGGATCTGCAAGAAACGGCACAGTATTATAATATGTAATATAAACATCTAAACTGCAAAAGCAGGACTCATGCTATCATGCATGTTCCTGCTTTTATCATTTATATAATCACTTGATTTGCTTTTTATCTTGTTAGATTATTTTATTAGATTATCTTATCATATTGGTCATGACTGCCGGTTCTTTTTCAGGCAGACCAAATTTTTCTTTCCCAAGCTGGATCGACTTCATCAGAAATACCATATTGCGCGCCAAGGTCCGCATCTGCTGTAATCCTTCTGCATCCTGCTGCGCTTCGCCCAGTTCCCTTCCATGGATTCCATTCCAGTATTGTCCGCTTGCAACCGGCATACCGCAGATCGTAAAATATTTATTCAACTCATCAAAGGTCGCCGTAAGACCGCCCCGCCTTGCCGCGGCAACTGCTGCCCCGACTTTCATCCTCTTATCAAAATGTGTGCTGAAGAATAATCTGTCCAGATATGCGATCAATGTGGCATTGGCGGATGCATAATAAACAGGAGTGCCCACAACCAATCCATCAGCCTCCTCAAACAGACGCGCCGATTCATTAACAGCATCATCAAAAACACATTTGCCGTTCTGCACACAGGATCGGCAGGCAATACAGCCTCTGATATCCTGATTGCCGATATGTAAGATCGTTGATTCCACCTCTTCGGATGTAAAGACCTGCTGCATTTCATTCAGCGCAATATAAGTATTGCCTTCTTTATGCGGACTGGCGTTTACTAATAAAACTTTCATTGCTCATCTCTCCTTTTTTAAATTATTTTTTATTTTTATATATATTACATACTCTTTCCCATAATGATAACTTCTTATTTTAAGCAGTTCAATATAACGCTTATCATCATTTCCATTTCGTCCGGCTTGGATTCGGCAGTTATTTATGCTATCTTTTCTTTTACTGCATCCAGCTTGTACAAGGTATCGGGATCGATATCGATACATTTAGTATTATCCCGATTTCCGGCTATATCCCATGCTAAGGTATCGTTCATTATGGTACAAGTATTCATAAAATATCCGGTATCTTTTAAAACAGCAAATACTTCTTTCTCTAATAGTGGTTTTACATCATAGCATACTATTTTACCGTCTTCAAAATAAACATACACTGTAAATTCTTCTGTAGGAATTACTTGAACAATTTTTGGACACATAATGATCCTCCTCACATCAATGGTGCAATCTTATTAAGTTCTTTACCATTTTTAGCCAATTCCCAATTTTTCATCAGCTCAACCTGATGTAATACACACTATGCCAATATCAGTTTTAACTGTTTTGACGGCAAGGCACCTTTTATAACTCTTGCCTCATCAATTTCCACCAAAGCTTTATTTCCATTATATTCTGCATGGAAATGTGGCGGGTTATGGTCATCATAATACATTGTAACACTTATTCCAAAAAACAATGATATTTCCGGCATTCTCTTTTCTCCTTTCCCATTCTCATCTTCCCTAAAAAACTAATCCTATTTTAAGCAGTTCAATATAACGCTTATCATCATTTCCATTTTATTTCTTTATCGCTAGTCTCAAACAATACAATTTCGCCTTTATCCATTATCGGCATCTCCTCTACTTCTAAATTTCAATATTATGCTCAGGAAATGACTCTTCTTATTCAGATTTGTGGCTTTAAGTCTATCATTTATATTTTATTATTTCAAGCCTTTTCAAGATTAGATTACGATTTTAAACATTCCTAACCTTCGTGAAGCGCTTCATAAAATGAATAATCAACCAAACCGCTCATTCTGTCTAAAGCGCCCTTATCCAGTTCTTTAATCATCAAACAATCAGGATGCGGCAGCTTTATATTCGGTCCTGCCTCTATGCCAAATCTGTAGCTTGGTTGGAAACCACGATTACTATAATTACGCGGGTTGCCCTCAACAAGAATTGCTTTAAATCCCAGTCTCTTAGCGACATCGAAACCATATTCCAATATATCCTTAGAAATATGTTGTCTTTGCAGTTCTGTTTTTACAGCAACAGGTGTCAATATCAGCAATTCATTTTCATATCTTCCCTCGATATGAAAACGCGAAAACATCGCATATCCAATTACCTCATCATTCTCATTGACCATAATAAGCTCTAATTTCGGCATGTAATATTTTTTTGCTCGAATTTCTTCCACCAATTGTCTTACGGTTTTGCCTTCTTCAGGACTATCATATTCCGTAAAAACCTCCTGCACCAACTCCAGTGACGGAAGAAGATACTTATTCTCCATTGATTTTATAATTCGTTCCATTTATCATTAACCTCCATATTCTAATCTTCTGACTTTATCACGACATCTGTATATTTTCTTTGCATATCATGACGTTTTTTCCGGTTTTCAACCGATTCAAATATAATTGAAAAGTCATAATCCTCCGGATATAATTCTGTTGCTGCCACATGTAGTTTTACCCGCTTATGATTAATCCAGATTTTTTTATTTGGCAGCTGCACCCTTAATACACCTTTTTCATTAATAAGCTCACACACAATCCCTATCTTTTTTTCGGGATAAACCATTACACTATCGCCAATTTTATACTTGGTAATATGTTTAGCATTACTTTTTCCGGTTTTCGCTTTAGTAATTTTAGTCGTACTTTTCTTAATGATATTACTTTCCGGATTTTGAAATGTATAAGACTTTACCGCTTCTTCGCCATATGCTGCACAAATTGCCACTTTTAGCATTTCCCTCGGCATTCCCAATCGATCTGCAATATAAAATGCACAACTCTCTCCGGCCTCTCCAATTATCATTTGATAAGTGGGACATAATGTTTCTTTGTCAAATGCCATTCTTGCATTGACAATATCCTTTGCCTTGGCTGCGTATTCCTTTACTTCCGGATAATGTGTTGTCACCAGGAAAATAGCACCGCTTTTTCTGAGTTCTTCCAATATTGCAATTGCAATCCCCATACCTTCCATAGGATCTGTACCAGAGCCTAATTCATCCATAATCACAAAGCTATCTTTATTTGCTTCACTTAAAACATCCAATACATTCGTTATATGTGCAGAAAATGTCGACAGATTCTCCGATAAATTCTGCCCATCGCCAATATCGCACAGATAAGAACTATTCATACATATATCAGCCTGTTTACATGTAACATGCAGTCCACATTGTGCCATGATACAATTTAGCATAACAGTTTTAATTGCCACAGTTTTTCCTCCCGTGTTAGGACCGGTTATCACAATACCTCGTACCGATTCCCCTACCTCAAACTGTAATGGTACAGCTATAGACTTATCCATCAATGGGTGACGTGCTTCCAGCAGTTTCATTCTGCGTTCCGTATTTATTGTCGGCTCTGTCGCCTCCATATCAAGGCTCAATTTTCCCTTGGAGAAGATAAAATCCAATTTTTCAATCATTGTCAAATCTGCATGTAATATAGGTGATGATGCCAAAACAAAAGCTGATAAGGTGTACAAAATGTTGTATACTTCATTTTCCTCGCTTATTTTGAGCAATTGAAGCTCTTCATAATACTTTGCAACACTTGATGGTTCAATAAAAAGTGTGCTACCGGTAGAAGACTTATCTATAACACTGCCGGATATCTTAAGCTTATAATCTTTTTTCACGGGAAGACATATCCGCCCATTTCTGAAGGTACAGTAATTATCTGCCATACATTCCTTATTGGAACGTAGGATTTGCTCCGCCTTTTGCTTCATCTGTTCTTCACACTTTATGATTTGCTTTCGTATCTGTTCTAATTCTTTTGATGCATAATCATCCACGGCTCCATTCCGTATTTTATTACCTATTTCCTGCCCCAATTCTGAAATGGCATCCAGATTTTCATCATAATATGCTAATGAATTCTGATACATTTTTCCTCTTGCCAAATAATCCTTTAGTCGTTTTATTACAACCAACACTCTTTCTACCCGCTCTATTTGATAAGGCGTTAAACAATTCCCCTTTTCTGCTATTAATAATACCTCTTTTATTTCTGAAATATTTTGTAACGGCGGTGTCCCCAGTTTTTCAATCAGAATCCTGGCATCTGTTGTGTCCCTTAATTGCTTTTTTAATTCAGTTTCAGAAAAGTACAAGATTGCTTCTCTGATTTTTTCTTTAGCCCAATCTGTAACAGCTAAATCAGCCCATATATCTTTTACTTTGTCAAATTCAATTTGTCTTTCAATGTTCATTTTCTTTTCCTTTCACTCTAAATTATAGCATCGCCTTAACACAAAAAAACCATAGATACCTTAAATGCATTAAGATACTATGGTCATTAAATCTCTATATGATTATCCTATATACTTTAAAAAGATATAAAAATAGCATGTCCATACAGCCATGCTAATATCATCTATGGAAATATATATACCACAATATTAAGCAATTGTAAGGCGAAAACGCTGACAACCTATGTGCCAACAAATGGGAAGACTTCTAGTGCAGAACTAAAAATCACCCTGCAATATTTATTTTGCAATTTTCTCCATTACAATAACACTTAACATGCAAAATCCTCCTAAAAACTTTTTCTCAATTATACATCCCATTATATTATTAGTCAAGCATATAGTGATCGGGGAGCTGGCATAGGATTAAGGTAAATCATTCATGCTGCCATAAACCTTACCCTTCTTTAAAGCCCGGCAGGAAATTTTTTCCTGCTCCCGTAATATCTTTTCAAATTTTTTTGTACTGATATTATCAGAAATCGGCGGAAATGAGTCATCGTAATGATCCAAAAGAACTTTTTTAGGTTTCAGTCTTCGGACAATGGATAATCCGCACTTTTCTAAATCGCTGCGCCCCTGAAACGGCAGGATAAGTATATCCGCTCCTGTGGGATATTCCACATCCGCAGACAGATTCAAGCTGCCCATGATCTGTATTCTTTTATCTCCACTGAGAACCTCATAAAGCAGGATCTCTTTATTTTCCGGATATTGCAATAGCATTTTCAGAAAATGAAACAGATGAACCGGATGGCAGAAAACTTTAGGGCGAAACAGTGTTTTAACAATAAGGGGCACATCAAATCTACAGTGTCTGCTTTGATATGCCGTAACCGTAAACGGCTCCACATGGATCTGTTCTCCCGGTCGGATCACCTGCATCTGTTCCGGCCGCATACCTTCCCGCAGCAAGGTATTGTAAGGAGTCTGCGTACACCACAATTTTAAGGGGGCTTTTTTATAAATAGCAGGAATACGGGCAATATGATCAAAATGCCCATGTGTGATAAATACATGTTCTATCTTGCGTAATTCCTGTTCTCTGGGAGACAGATTCTTTGAATGCAAGGATTCATTCGGCTGAAGTCTGCAAAACGGATCAAACGCAATTGATGTATCATCTTCCTTTAAAATCAGAGCGGCTGTCCCGTACCATTTTAACTGCATTTTTTTACCCCCCATTAATACTGATAGAGAAAAGCCGCCACATCACAGACATATCTCTTACATGGCATGGGTTTCCTCGGCTTTCTGTCCAAGATATACGGCAAGGGCAGTTCCTTCCCTGCCAATCTCCCTGCAACGATATCCTGCGCTCCCTTTAAAATTCCCGGAATGATGTCCGGTGTCAGCGGATAATTCCCATGAGACGGCCAGATAGAATCAAATGCATCCTCCATAGCTATTATCTTTTTAAGACTGTGTTGAAACGCCTGCATATTACGTCCCTCCCCAAACATAAAAATGTCCCCATCCTGAATCGTATCACCTGAAATAAGCATACGTTTTTCACGCTCCAACAGCATTATGCTCCCCGGAGTATGGCCAGGTGTCAAAATCACTTCAAACTTCCAATATCCAAGGTCAATAACATCGCCCTCCCACAACGGAAGCACATGTTCCATGGAGCATTCTTCCGGAAGTGAATTTTGATAATGCTCCATTTCTGCCGGATGCATATATACATGCTCAAAATCCTGATTGCGTCCCGTATGATCTTTATCCGTGTGGGTGTTCACTAAAAATAAAGGCAGATCCGTCAACCCTGCTGCCATCTCACGAATCGGCAATGTACCGAATCCCGTATCGATCATCATAGCTCTTTCCTTCCCTTCAAATAAGAAAGAGCGGACACCTTCTTCCTGAAAAATCCAGAAATGATCTGAAATCTTTTTGATATTATCCATTTTCCACCTCCAAGAATTAACATAAGAATAGGTAATTGCGAAACTCTGACATGATTTTTTTCTAATGTGCAACATTGACAATTCATCACAGGCACGCTTATGAATTTGTCAATACTGCACATTAAGATTTATGTTATTGAGAGTTTCGCAAATATCTATTAGTACTTTCCTGACGGTTTTCCGGTCAATGTCAAGCATCCGTCCAATCTGTGTCTTGCTATACCCGTCATCTTCATACTCTGATTCTGATTTATATATAATTGCACCATTTGAAATCAATAAAATTACCTGACCTTTTACTCTATCAGCCATTTCCTTTAACACATTCATTCTATCATCCTCTTATGATTTTGATTGATTTGTTTTGATAAATGGGAAAATGATCGATGAGAAAAATCCGAGGCATTGCGCCCCGGACTTTATCAGGTTCTTATTCCCAGCTATATGTTCCGTCGGCGTTCATGATATCGCCGAGTTCTGTGTAGTCAAAGCTGCTGAATTCTGCCTGTGTGTCAAAGTAAGCGTAGTCAACACACGCCATTCCGACAAAGGCGCCGGTAAAAAATCCACCATAGCTCTGTAACACGTAATCGTCAGAAAGAATGGCAGCATCCAGTACAACCGGAATTTCTTCATAATTTTTGCCGTCAAAAGAGTACTCATACGAATAAGTTTCTTTTCTCACTTTTACCCGGAACCATACATCGGAGCCTTCCGGTACAGGAATGGCATTGTCTTTCAGGAAAGAGGTATAGTTTCCGCGGTTGCATTCTCCGACTTCGATGACGCGTCCGTTTTTTTCATTCCATGTCACAAAAGCGAACGACCAGTGCTTGTCATTATAATAGTTTGTAAGACCTGCCATCTGCTGATAGGAATACGGCTGGTAGTTTACTTTTACGGATGCATCAAAGTAAAATGCCTGCCAGCGTTTGGCAACCAGTGACAATTCATGGGTATTGCAGAGGGAGCCTTGTCCACGAAGAACCAGCTTGCCGCCGCCGACGGTTCCCATGTCATCGGTAAAGGGAACCCGGAGCGTGTTCCACTCATCGTGAAGCGTCGTTGCCTCAAACGTATCATGAAGAGAGTGGTCAGCCGGCGCATTGGTAACGATGCCATCAGCCGGTGCATCTACATAGATAGTTCCGCCGTGACCGCCTTCGATGCGCGGCCAGCCTTCATCATCCCAGTAAACTTTCTGAATCGCTGTCTCACGTCCCAACGTGCAGTAACCGCGAGGGTCGATGCAGGATTGATTTTCATGTGTCCATGGACGTCCGCAGAGACTTGCATAGTACCATTCACCACCCGGGGTCTCTACAAGTGCGCCATGTCCCTGTTTCTGTATGCCAAGATACGGAGTATCAAAGTTTGTAATAAACGGTCCGTCCGGCTCTGTTTCAAAGCTCAGCGCGTCCAGCGTTTTGGAACGTGCGACAACCTCCTGATGCGTGTAAACCGTACCTCCCTGTGCGGCAAACAAATAGTAATAGCCGTTTATTTTATAAAGATGAGGACCTTCTACCAATTTGACTTCCGTTCCTTTGTAAACAGTTCTTGCCGTCTCCGGTTTTAATTTCATTGTCGCCGTATCAAATTCGGTCAGGGTAATGCCGTCAAAGGCATGATGATATTCGCGATGATCCCACGTCTGCTGAACGAGATATTTTCGTCCGTCATCATCATGAAAAAGTGATGCATCAAATCCAACACCGTTGATACGGATTGGCTCCGACCACGGTCCGCGTATATTCTCGGCTGTCGTCAGATAATTTACCATATCTTTAAATTTTCCCTCTGTCACTTTCACATCCGTGTAAACAAGCCAGAATTTTCCGTCAGCATAAGACAAATCAGGCGCCCAGATACCGCCGGATGACGGATTTCCCTTCATATCAAGCAGGGTTGTGGTAGATAGCGGGGAAGGAAGAAGATTCCAGTGAATCATGTCCTTTGACTCGTGCAGACGCACACCCGGAAACCACTCAAAGGTAGAATTCGCAATATAGTAGGTGTCATCGACACGGATGATGGACGGATCTGCGTTAAAACCGGGCAGTACCGGATTTTTCAATTGTTTCATAAGTTAGGTAAACCTCCTGTCTGATCATGTTTTATTCTTTTATTAAATATAACTATTTTTGGCGGAAAAGACAAGATAAAATAAACATATATGTGTTATTCGATGTTCATAAACAATTAATACTTGACTGATCTATTGTTTTGCATTGTTTCATCAATATCATTAAACCAATTCTGGTTCACCCGTTTTCTGTGCCTTTTCAGACTCTAAAGTCATAGTCTCAAAAGGTATAAACTGATATGGAGCAAAAACGGATTCGATACAGTAAGCTGTGCCAAACAATTATTAAATGTCATATCAAATAGCAATTTTAGTCAATTTCCTATATCCTCGACTATTAGCCACATATTAACCTTTTTAAATGATCTTGAGGACTGTTTTTAAAAGTATCAGTAATATCACCACTAACACCAAAAGTACACCCGTAAGCATAACACCCCAGATCCTGGCTTTTGTGACCAATTCCCCTTGAAAGGGACTTGCCGGGATGATCTCCTGATAATATACCAGACTATCCAGCTCTTCCTGCAGCGCTTCCACCGTCATGACAAGCTCACCATCTTCCAGTTTTCGTTTCAAATCATATAAATGGAGACGGTGATGATAATAGGTGGAAAGAATGCGGGTCAATTTTTCTTCTTCTATGACATAACTCTTTTCCTGTCTCAGAAGCACTTTATCATTTCCCGTATATTCTTTTAAGGATTCCTTTTTTATCGCTTTCTTTTTACTGAGTTTATAAAACATGATTGCCTTGAACATGGAATATGCCAAAAAAGACAGCACAAATAAAGACAATAAATTTATAAACCCGGCAATAATGCTATAACTCGACATCAAAAATTCCGGATTGTTTTTTGCGGAGCGGAATATTTCCCACACAATATAACATAAAGACGCGATTATAAAAATTATGATACAGATGATCACTTCCCTTTTCGCCAGATCCATACGATTTCTGCAATTACGAAGCTGCCCTTCCGCTTTTCCGATTTCAAACTCAAGATGATCTTTTTCCGTACTCCAGGCGTATTCATGATATGCGGTAAACATATATATCCTTTCCGGTTGCAAGGTCTATCTGAGTTAAGTCTAACACAGACAGACGGAATTTGTCACTATAGATCCGATGATTTTTTGCATTCATAGGGTAGTGATTGGATGATTCGTACATACGTAAATTGAGAAAAAACATAGAATACACAGGGTGCAGTTATGTACGCACATTGATTTGTTCGGCAATATGTTCTATAATAAGCAGAGAAGTTATGTTTACGAAAAATCCGACCTAAGGAGATAAGATACAATGAAAATGAAAAAGGAAGCGGTTGTTGCGGCGATTGCATTTGCGGCGGCAATAAATTTAAGCGCCTGCGCGTACGGTCCTCCCAATGAGGATTTTGAACAGAATCTGCCAACCGAGGAAAATACTTTCGTTCCTGACGAAAATCAAAATCCAGGCGTATATGGTCCTCCCGAAGAAGAATATGAGGACACGACACAGTCCGAGGAAGAAACCTCTTACGACCCTGCCGACAATATAAACGGGGACGTATACGGTCCGCCGATAGATCAATAAGGGAGATTTGTAAAATGAACGGCGCAATAAAGACCGAACACATGAAACAGCTTGCTGAATACAAACGCACTCTATGGCAGGAACCGAAACTGAAATTTTTGTTCTTGGAGCTTACTCTGCGGTGCAACGAAAGGTGCATACACTGCGGCAGCCGCTGTGGGAATTTCCCCAACGAGGAACTGACCTTGGAGCAGTACAAAAATTTCCTTGATAAAATAAAGCGCGATTTCGGCACGGGAGATATACAGCTTTGCATAACAGGCGGCGAACCCTTACTGCGTAAGGATTTTTTTGATGTAATGGGATATGCCCATTCGCTGGGCTTCCATTGGGGAATGACCTCCAACGGCACGCTTATCGACGACAAAATTGCCGCAAAACTTGAAGAGTGCGGAATGGGTACGGTTTCAATAAGTCTTGACGGAATGAAAAATTCCCACGACAAATTCAGGCAGACACCGGGCGGCTGGGAGGCGGCAATGCGGGGGATAAATGCGCTTATTGACAGAAATACGTTCAAGCATGTACAGGTAACGACCGTGGTGCATAAGGGCAATATTGATGAACTGGACGAGCTGTATGATTACCTTTGCGGCGTGGATATCGACTCTTGGCGGCTTGTGACTATCGAACCTATAGGCAGGGCGTTAGACGCGGGTCTGACCCTTGACCCTGAGGATTACAAAATGGTATTTGATTTTATCCGCAGCAAAAGGAACGAGGGTATGCCTGTGCTTTACGGCTGTACACACTATCTGGGACTTGATTATGAGCGTGAGGTGCGGGACTGGTATTTTCTCTGCAATGCGGGAATTTACGCGGCAGGCATACGCACAAACGGAAATATCGGCGCATGTCTTGATATAGAAATGCGTCCCGAGCTTTTGGAGGGAAATATCCTCACAGACGATTTTACTCAGATTTGGAAAAACGGATTCAAAACATACCGTTCGGATTATTATAAAAAAAGCGAAAAATGCTCCTCCTGCGGCGAACGCGAATTCTGCGGCGGCGGGTCTTTCCACAGCTGGGACTTTGACAAAAACGAACAGCGGGTCTGCTTGAAAGGGATAATATTTTAATAATAAGAGTCAGAATTTTTTGTCAAATATATGGACTGTTTCAAATACCCCATATTTTCTCTTATATATCTGGATAAGGTATATCCCCCATGAAGATATACCTCATGATAGGCAATCCATACCGGCACCAAAGTGGCGGCCATAAAGAAAACTCTCACTGCCCGGTCAAACCAACCTTTTTCCATATGACCAAGCGTATAAGACTGGAACATAATATGCGGCAGCTCGTCATGCAGCATCTGCGCACAGATACTTTTCAGCGCGGGAGATGCCGTACACTTGGATAATGCATCATAGTAAGTCAGCGCAATCATCTCTGCAGTAACCAGTACCGTGATCTCACACTTTAATCCGCCAAGCTTTCTCAATCTGCGGAAACAATCATCCAGAAAAGTTCTGTCTTTTGACTTCACGCCATAATAATCCATATATTTTTTCAGATATGCGGAATGCCAGTTCTCCTCTTTTATGAACTGCCGCATCGTTTCTATGTATTCTTTCTTCTGATACTTAAAAGCAAATTCTTCTACTGCATACATAAGAAACGCTCCGTCAGAACCTTCCCCTTTCTGAAACGCCTGTATCGACGGAAAAATCAGCTTTTTCTCTGCCTCCGTAAGATCCGTTTCCTTGGAAAAATCTATCTTAAGTCTTTTCCTGTCATTCGCCATAAAATATTTAGTCCATGCCTTATAATTAAAACGATTCATCCTTGAATGTGTGATGTTGACCATATTCTTTTTCCTTTCCCGGATATTACAAAATATCTCTCTTCATTCCCTTTTTATTATCACCCTCTTTTTTAATAAATGCAAGTATTTCTCTGAACATTACGATTTTAAATAAAAGTCCGCTGCTTCAGGCGAGGCGGGCGTAAATCTTGCGATGATAAACTATTGTTTCGGTGAAGGAAAAGCTTATACTGCTGCATTATGAATCAATGAAAATAATGCTCCAAAACTTCAAATATGTAAAAGCCATATCGCTGCATAAGCTTATCAAAAACAGACTGCCCGTGCCATTCGGATACAGTATCACGGCGGAAGCTTTTGAAGATGGTACATTGTCCGCCTCCGCCGAAAAGGAGGCTTGATAAGCTGCTGAAGGTGGGAAAGGTTATTTTGCTTGAGCGTTTCATTCAAGCTTCAAAAAATCAAACTTAAATCCATACGACTTTCCCCATTTTTTATCTATTAAAAATCCCCGAACAAAACATCCGGAGATTTAAAATGATTTTTCTTAAGTTTAGTTTACTCCCGCCAGACGAAGCTTCTCCTGTAAACGCTGGATCTCTGCCTCCTGCTCAGCTATCTTTGCCTCCTGTTCGGCATCCTTTGCTTTGTATTTTGCCAGTTTTGTTTCCTGCTTAGCATTCTCCGATTTCTGCTTGGCTAACTCTGTTTCCTGCTTAGCTATCTTCGCTTCCTGCTTGGTTATCTCCGCTTCGTATTTTTCCTTCTGGCTGGCAAGCTTCGCCTCCATTTCTCTGAACTCATGGGTGGCTAATTTTATTAAAGGCGCTGTCATCTGATCGACCTCCTTCCACAACTCTCTGTGCTTCGCAAATACCCGCTCCGCCGCATTGCGGATCAGCCTTACATAATCATGGC
>VIDN01043478.1_pt1 | contig 26687 bp, 25 predicted proteins | sample 5025121 | NCBI WGS metagenome assembly VIDN01 (sample SAMN11852952, study PRJNA449069) | gut metagenome | isolation source: stool from female vole | host: Microtus ochrogaster | place: USA:Florida | collected 2017 | reverse complement strand
TTTTCCCTGGAAATGAGAAAGGCTTCGCGGCTGGATGACGTTGATATGGACGCTATGGGAATGCATGTAATTAAAAAACAGGCTCACTATTATTTTTACAGGAAATATCAGGGATTTAATTCCCTGATTGTAAGAATATGAGTAGAGTTTCGCAATTACCTGAAATAAATAAAAAGATGGGGAGAACTGCCATGAAGATTTCGTTAAGAATAAAAATGATCTGCGTAATCCTGCTGACTGCTGCGGTTTTTGCGGCAACGACGGCAGGGATCAGTTATACGCTGTATTCCTCAACCATGGATCGGCATTATAAGACACTTGCAATGAATACCGCAAAGACGGCTTCCCTGATTTTAGACGCGGAGGCAGTCAAAACTCTGACTGACGGGGTCATGGAGATATACCGAACTCACTGTGCAGGAGATGCTGCCCCTGTATTTCAAGAGTTTACGGAAGAGGACTGGGCGGATTATTATGCTTCTTTTAATGAGATGACCGCCACCGAAGCATATTTTAAGGTTTTTCATACCCTTTCCGTATTCAGGGAGGAAAGCGGGGTGCGCTGGATGTATATTTGCTATATGGATGAAGAAACAGAAAAAGCAGTTTATATCATAGATGCGGATACAACAAAGAAAGCGACTCCAAGCGGGCACTGCGATCCTATAGAAGACGGTAATATGAAATTAATGCAGCAGGGTATTTATGATTTCCCTGCTTATGTCACCAATTATGAGGAATACGGATGGCTCTGCTCTGCAGCGGCAGCCATAATGGATAACGATGGTAATGTGATTGCCAATGTATATGTGGATCTTTCCATGAATGAGGTGATGCGGGACAGGCAGAACTTCCTGATACAGATGGGACTGGCTCTGTTTGTCATAACCACTATCTTGATTCTGACGACGACCATTGCTGTAAATCGTACTGTGGTAGCTCCGATCAATAGGCCGTCCTCTGCGGCAGACCGTTTTGTACAGGATAAGAAGGATTGCGAAGGCGGTGCCTCTGCAATATCACAGCTGGACATCAGGACAGGTGATGAGATAGAAAAGCTTACCGTTTCCATTAAAAAAATGGAGGGGGAGATTAATAAATATCTCTCTGATCTGAGTGATATTACAGCGGAGCGTGAAAGAATCAGCGCAGAGTTAAATATTGCCAGAGAGATACAGTCTTCTATGCTGCCCCGTATATTTCCGAAGAGGGGAGAATTTGATATTTATGCAACCATGATGCCGGCAAAAGAGGTGGGCGGCGATTTTGAATTATATTACGATGTTGACCCTGACGATCAATGAAAAATGCTGATTTTGCTTCTGTCTAAGTCGTTTTTGGGAAAAGTGAAAAATGTTCTTCAGACGGTATTATTATCATTACAATAACTACGGATGCCTTTGAAAAGGTTTAAAGGAGGAAGACAGATGGAACCTATCAGACCTGAACGTGTTACAGAATCAATACGTCCTTTTCTGGGACGCCCAAGCGCAGAACACAATGTTTTTTTTCGCGGGGAGGCAGCATTTCCGGGTACATTGGCACCAGAGGACAGAAATTATTATTATCATGCCACAACGCTAGGGAATCTTCCGGGAATTCTGGAGCGAGGACTTGATCCAGGTATGGGAGGAAGAGGTGGGGCAGGTGAATATATTGCTGCTCCGGTGGATAAGAAAGTAGGAGATGAGTTTGTAAAAAGGGATGCGGGATTTGTATATTTGGCGGATAATGCTGAAATAGCAGCCCGTTATGCATTTCAATATGATGATCAGGCTGATGGATTTGGTGAACCTCCGGCAACCGGCAGGGGGAATATAGAGAGAGCAGCAGTTATACTGCGGATTCGTAAGGATGTGGATGTGCTACAAAAGAAAGAAGATTCACTGGAGAGAGACGATGCTGAGGAAGAAGATTCACTGGAGAGAGACGATGCTGAGGTAGAAGGGGCTTACAGGACAACTCAGAAATTGATTCCAAGTAATTTGGAAGTCCTGACAGAAGAAGGATGGGTGCCCCTTAGAGATAGGGATCTACGTCAGGATATATATAACAATGTAAACGAGATGTTGGGTCGGGGAAAACCGCGTAACGATCTGCCGGAAGACGAAAATGATATCAGGGAAAGGGAAGCCAGAACAGCAGGGGAGGCAAGACCATACAGGGAAGAAACCTCTCTGGAAGAACTCAGTGGCGAGGAAGGTTCCAAGAGAGATGTCGGAAGAACGACTCCGACTAATCATACGGAAAAATCATATGATATGAGTTTGGATCTTAAATAATAATAATATTTACAGCATTCAGTATCTGTGGTTAGGCAAAAGGAATGGAGATCTTTTATGGAAATTAACAGACAGAAAGAGGAGGCAAAATTAACGATAGCGCTGGAAGGACGGCTGGATACACTGACTGCACCGCAGCTTGAAGAGGAACTGAAGCAATCGGTAGGTGATGTGACGGAGCTTGTCTTTGACTTTACAAAACTGAAATACATATCTTCCGCCGGACTACGTGTGCTTCTTTTTGCACAGAAAGTAATGAACCGGCAGGGCAGTATGATGATCTGCAACGTAAATGAGATTGTTATGGAAGTGTTTGAGGTAACGGGATTTGTGGATATTCTGGACATTAAATGAAAAAAATTCCCCCTAAGCAGTTAAATTATTCTTTCTGCTTAAGGGGAATTACAGGATCTTTAATCGATCTTCGGAAGCATTTCCCTGTATTTTGCCAGATCTTCATCTGTAGGAATATAGTCGTCCATCTGACCATCATGGAATTTCTCGTATGCCACCATGTCAAAATAACCTGTACCGGTAAGACCGAACAAAATGGTCTTTTCTTCACCGGTTTCCCTGCATTTTACAGCTTCGTCGATCGCCACGCGGATGGCATGGGAGCTTTCGGGTGCAGGCAGGATTCCCTCTACCCTTGCAAAATACTCTGCCGCCTCAAATACATCGGTCTGTTTTACGGAAACAGCTTCCATCAGCCCGTCATCATAGAGCTGGGACAAAATGGAGCTCATGCCGTGGTAACGCAGACCGCCCGCATGGTTGGCGGAAGGAATGAAGTCGCTGCCAAGGGTGTACATCTTTGCAAGCGGGCAAACCATACCCGTATCGCAGAAATCATAAGCATATGTGCCGCGGGTAAAGCTGGGACACGAAGCCGGTTCTACAGCGATGAATTGATAATCCGCTTCTCCGCGAAGCTTTTCGCCCATAAAAGGAGCGATCAGACCGCCCAGATTGGAACCGCCGCCGGCGCAGCCGATGATCACATCCGGCTTGATGCCATATTTATCAAGGGCAATCTTGCTTTCCAGACCGATGACGGACTGATGAAGCAGCACCTGATTGAGCACGCTTCCCAAAACGTACCGATAACCTTCATTTGTAACGGCTTTCTCTACAGCTTCGGAGATAGCGCAGCCGAGGCTTCCTGTGGTGCCGGGATGTTCGGCAAGGATCTTTTTGCCGACTTCCGTCTCCATAGAAGGGGAGGGCGTTACAGAAGCGCCATAGGTACGCATAACTTCACGGCGGAAAGGTTTCTGCTCATAGGAACATTTTACCATATACACCTTGCAGTCAAGTCCTAAATAAGAGCATGCCATAGAAAGAGCAGTACCCCACTGACCGGCGCCTGTTTCTGTCGTTACGCCCTTCAGTCCCTGCTTCTTAGCATAATATGCCTGTGCAATAGCGGAATTAAGTTTATGGCTGCCGCTTGTATTGTTGCCTTCGAATTTGTAGTAGATCTTGGCGGGTGTTTTCAGCTTTTCTTCAAGACAATATGCCCGTACCAAAGGTGATGGGCGGTACATTTTATAAAAGTTTCTGATATCCTCCGGTATATCAAAATAAGCCGTGTCGTTATCCAATTCCTGCTTCACAAGCTCTTCGCAGAATACGCCTGCAAGTTCTTCGGCAGTCATGGGCTGATGTGTGCCTGGGTTCAGGAGCGGCGCAGGTTTGTTTTTCATGTCCGCGCGCAGGTTATACCATGCCGTAGGCATCTCCTTTTCCTCAAGATAAATTTTGTAAGGGATTTTGTTTTCTGACATTTTTTTACCTCCTTGTTCATGGTTTTTTGGGACAGTCACAAAAACCTCCTGTCCCAGATAGTATATCTGCTGGGACAGGAGGTGATTATTGCTCCTGCGGTGCCACCCGGCTTGACGTATCGTTATGGTACGCCCACTCATAAATCCTTACCGCTTGTTTCCAGAAGTCCATTCAGTTCCATGTATTTACCGCAATCCCACCATCTGCGGCTCTCTGTAAAAAAGGGATGAAACCTACTTGCTCTTCTTTAACGGTTTAGCATATCATACACTTTTCTAATCGGGAAGTCAATATGGAAACTCAAAACAGAGAAGGAATTGTTTTTATTTAATTAATCTGGTATAATTTGATGAAATAAAATGTATTTTTTCGCAAATATAAACTGGGTAAAGGTAGGAGAGGGATATACTTTGATATTCTTTGTAATACTGGGGCTGTTATCCGCAATTATGGCATTTTTGTTACTTGGCTTTTATGTACGGATTTTTAAATATGGAAGTGTGATAGGAAAAATTTGTGAGATAGATGGTCCTTTCGCTTCCCATGCCCCAGGGGTGACGATTTTTCATATTGAGGTACAATTTAATGAAGATGGGTCAGAAAAAAAGCTTGTAGCGTTTAATAGGTTTATTGTGCTTCCCTTATTTGAGAGGTTTAAACTTTCACAATTAAGAAAAAAACATATAGGAAGGCAGATACATATTTATTATAATCCAGATAATAATGCACAGGTATTGCTCCGGGAATATATGTGGAAAGAAATTTTAATGTGTGTATTTTTGTTGTGTTTGGGAATTCTTTTGATTTTAACAGGTGTTTATAGATGGTATTAAAGAATATATAATGAGGAAAATGAGTTATGAAATGGAGCAGATTAAGGATTAAAACAATTGCAGATGCGGAAGACGTTATTATTTCTGCACTGTATGATATCGGGCTGGAAGGGGCGCAGATAGAAGACAGTGTGCCGTTGACGGCAAGAGAGAAGGAGCAGATGTTTGTGGATATCATGCCGGATGCTCCCGAAGATGACGGCATTGCGTATCTCAGCTTTTATATAGAGCAGGAGGAGAACGAGAGCGAAAAAGAACATCAGGACAGGCTGGCTTCGATGGTGGAACAGGTAAAGCAGGAGCTTGACGATATCAGGACTTATATGGAGATCGGAGATGGCAGTATCGCAGTATCGGAGACGGAGGATAAGGACTGGATCAACAATTGGAAGGAATTTTTCCATCAATTTTATATTGATGATATTCTGGTGATTCCTTCCTGGGAAAAGATGGATGAGGCGGACAACGGCAGGATGGTGCTGCATATCGATCCGGGAACGGCGTTTGGTACAGGCATGCACGAGACGACACAGCTTTGTATCAGGCAGCTTCGCAGATTTGTCACATCACAGACGCGTATCCTTGATGTGGGGACGGGGAGCGGTATCCTGTCGATCCTTTCCTTGATGTTTGGAGCAAAAGAGGCGGTTGGGACGGATCTGGATCCCTGCGCCGTCAATGCGGTAGATGATAATAAAAAGAATAATGGGATCAAAGAGGAGAAGTTTCAGCTTCTGATTGGCGATATTATAACGGATCAAAACATACAGGACGCAGTCGGGTATGACAGTTATGATATCGTTGTAGCAAACATTTTGGCGGATGTGCTTGTGCCATTGACGCCGGTCATTACACATCATTTAAAATCAGGTGGCGTCTATATTACTTCCGGTATCATCAAAGATAAGGAGGATATCGTGCGGGAAGCTGTTACAGGGGCAGGATTGGACATTCTGGATGTAACGTATCAGGGGGAATGGGTCTGCATCACTGCAAGGAAACAGGTTGAAAAATCATAGATTTTTCAACCGCAAATTTGTGCCTGCGGCCCAAATTCGCAGGCTGTGGAAAGGCATGATTATTAGATGGCGAAGAGGAAAGGATGGAAGGATCTATATGCAGCATTTTTTTGTGGAGCCTTCCCAGATCGTTGGGAATGAGATCAGGATTACGGGCGAAGACGTTGATCATATCAGAAAGGTCCTCCGCATGAAGGAGGGGGAAGAGCTTTCCGTCGGCAACGGCATGGATGATACGGAATACCGCTGCCAGATTGATCATTTTACAGATGACGAGGTGGTCTGTAAGATACGGTTTATCAAGGAAGAAGGCGTGGAACTTCCGGCAAGGATTTACCTCTTTCAGGGACTTCCGAAATCTGATAAGATGGAGCTGATCGTACAGAAGGCGGTAGAGCTTGGTGCCTATGAGATCATTCCGGTGGCGACAAAGAGAGCGGTGGTAAAGCTGGATGATAAAAAGGCAAAGAGTAAGGCCGCGCGCTGGCAGGCGGTCAGTGAGGCTGCGGCAAAGCAGAGTAAGCGGGCTGTTGTTCCGCGTGTTCATGATCTGATGACCATGCAGGAGGCGGTTGCTTATGCGAAGGGAATGGATGCCAAGGCGATACCTTATGAACTTTCCGAAGGGATGGAGGCGACGCGTGAGTGGCTTGCCTTTGCTGCGGATGCAGTATCCTCGGCGGAGGGCGATGCGGTCAGTATAGCGATCTTTATCGGCCCGGAAGGCGGATTTGAAGAGAGCGAGATCCAGCTTGCAAAAGAAGCGGGCATTATGCCCATATCCCTTGGCAGGAGGATCCTGCGCACGGAGACGGCAGGTCTGACGATCCTGTCGATTCTGATGTACCAACTGGAAATAAAAGACATATAATAACAGTATATTAGGAAGAATAGGAGAGTATGCCATCTTAGGCACAAAAAAATATGGAAATCTATTTAGACAATTCCGCGACCACAAAATGTCTGGATGAAGTGGTGAGCCTGATGGATAAGATATATTTATCAGAGTATGGCAACCCGTCCAGTATGCATACCAAAGGTGTGGAAGCGGAAAAGTACCTTCGTAATGCGAAAGAAACGATTGCGAGAAATCTCAGGGTTTTACCAAAGGAGATTTATTTTACCTCAGGAGGAACGGAAAGCGACAATCTTGCGTTGATCGGCACGGCGATGGCGAACCGTCGTTTCGGCAATCATCTGATCACAACGAAGATCGAGCATCCGGCGGTTCTTCAGACCATGAGATATCTGGAGGAGCAGGGATTTCGGATCACATATCTTCCGGTAGATCAGTATGGAGTAATCTCTTTAAATGAATTAAAAAAGACGGTCTGCAGGGAGACGATCTTGGTTTCCATCATGCATACGAATAATGAGATCGGTGCGCTGCAGCCGGTGGCGGAAGCAGCGGCGCTTGTAAAATCCATGAAGCCCTCAGTTGTATTTCACGTGGATGCAGTACAGGGATATGGAAAATTCAGGATCTATCCTAAGAAGATGGGCATTGACCTGATGTCCGTCAGCGGGCATAAGATTCATGGACCGAAGGGAGTCGGTTTTTTATATGTCAGCGAAAGAGTTAAGATTACTCCGATTCTCTGGGGCGGCGGGCAGCAGAATGGCATGCGTTCCGGGACGGAAAATGTACCGGGGATCGTGGGGATGGCGGAAGCAGTCCGGCTGATCTATCAGGATCTGGATCGGGATGTAGAACGCTTGTATCGCTTGAAAGAAAAGTTTATCAAAGGGATTGAGACGATTGATAAAATCAGAGTGAATGGGCATACCGGTTATGACAGCGCGCCTCATATCGTCAATGTATCGTTTCTGGGAGTCCGTGCCCAGGTATTGTTAAATGAATTATCGGAAAGAGGGATCTATATTTCCGCAGGCAGCGCCTGCGCAGCCCATAAACATACGGATTCTCCGACGCTGAAGGCGATTGGCTTGAGGCAGGAATCTATGGATGCGGCAGTTCGATTCAGCTTTTCTATTTATACCACAGAAGAAGAGATAGATAAGACTCTGGAGACGCTGGCGGAGGTGCTGCCGAAGCTGCGAAGATATACCAGAAGATAATTAATGTGAAGCGATGTGCTTCTTATAAGAAAGAGCAGGTTGTTGTATGCTTCCTTTTCGCACAAATATCATCATATTTATTATTGAATTTTTATGTACTGTTCTGTTACAGATCGTATACGGGGCGTCCGTATATGGCTGGGAGGTAGCTGGGATGGTGGCGATTGGATTGCTGCCGGTTCTTTTAGTATCATTGATTTCTTTGAATGTAAACAATGAAAGCGTAGTCATCCGCTGCCTCTACATATCAGGCATTGCTACATTCTATTATATGAGTTATGCTATGCATACCCAGGGAACGCTGTCATTTTTCTTCCTGGCGCTGGGGATTACTATGGCGTTGTTTATCAGACCGCGGGTGATTGTGGAATACTTTGGGATCACCATAGCGATTCTTGTTTCAATGGTATTTTCCGAATCAAAGATCATTGAGGAATTTTTCGACCGTCAGTTGTATGTTACCTTTTTGACGATGTATGCGTTTGCCGGAGTAACAATCTTTTTTGTTGTCAACAGCGTAAAACGGTATCAGCAGGAGATGGAGGAAAAGAACGAGATCGCGAGGGAAGCGCTTGAGGCGAAATCTAATTTCCTGGCAAATATGTCCCATGAGATCCGTACCCCGATGAATGCGATCTATGGTATGGCTGAGCTTTTGGAAGAACGGGGTTTTGATAGAAAGGAGAAAGAGTATATTGCGACGATCAAGCGTTCTTCGGAAACGCTTCTTTCCATTATCAATGAAATTCTAGATTTTTCCAAAGTGGAATCAGGTTTGATGAGGATTGTGGCGGAACCGTACCAGTTTAACAGTATGGTTCAGGACGTTATCACAATCATAGAATTTCGGGTGAAGGACAAGCTGATCCAGATGGAGTGCAATATAGACGAGAATATTCCAAGAGAGCTGATTGGCGATGAGATCCGTATCAAGCAGGTTCTGATCAATATATTAAATAATGCCGTGAAATTTACAAATCAGGGAACTGTCACACTGACGATTAATTGGAGGGGCGGCAATGCCTCTGCGAATCAGGGAGAGGATCTGGGTGTTTTATGTATCAGCGTAAAGGATACGGGTATCGGTATTTCAGAAGATGACCTTAGCAAGCTGTTTACCGCGTTTGGACAGATTAATACGAAAAAGAACCGGAATGTGGAAGGTACAGGTCTGGGACTTGCCATTTGTAAGGAATTGACAGACGCTATGGGCGGTGTCATCAGGGTAGAATCCGTTTTAAAACAGGGAAGTACTTTTTATGTGGAATTGCCGCAAAAGGTGGCGGATCCGCTGCCCTGCAATTTTATAAGGGATGAAGAGACGATCTATACGCCAACTAAAGATTTTCAGATCGATTTTATCGCGCCTACGGCAAAGGTGCTGATCGTGGATGATAATAAGGTGAATCGGCAGGTTGCGTGGGAGATGATGAAGCTGTTTGGTTTTGAAGCTGCATTGGCGGAAAGCGGTGCGGAAGCAATTGACCGCGTGAAAAAGCATTTGATCTCATATGATCTGATTTTTATGGATCACATGATGCCGTTTATGGATGGCGTGGAAGCCACGCAGAACATCAGGCAGATGCCGGGGGAATACGCACAGAAGGTACCGATCATCGCGCTGACAGCCAATGCGATCAATGGGGTGGAGCAGCAGTTTATTGATGCGGGAATGAATGACTACATTGCAAAGCCTGTTAAGATTGGGGAACTGCAGAAAATCTTGCAGAAGTGGCTTCCCAGACACAAGCAATTTCCGGTGGGAACTTCTCTGGAAGAAATAGAGAATATCAGTAATCAGCAGGCGGCAAAAGACTGGAAACGGATGTCTCCCGACATGATTCTGGAGCAGTTGGATGGTATTGATACGGAAACCGGGATCCAAAACTGCGCCGGCAGTCAGAGCGCGTACTTTGAAGTGCTGCAGACATTTGCTGCTTCTAATCTTGTCAATATATTGAATACGTATTTTGAAAAAGAGGATCTGGAAAATTATTCGGTGACGGCTCATTCTATCAAGGGTGCCTGTAAGAATATCGGAGCGCATGATATTGCGGATAAGGCATATTCTTTAGAGAGAGCGGGAAAACGGGGAGATATCACCTTTGTCTGGGATCATCATGAGGAAATGGTAGAGGAATATACGGCGATGATCAAGATGTTGAAAAAGATTTTTTTTGGCAATCTATAAGTATTATGGTATAATGTCCACGTAGCAATGATGCAGTGAATAATGCACTGCGGAAAGGTATGTTTATTAATATGTTTCGGGTAGCGATCTGCGATGATGAAGCAACATCATTAAAGTTAAATACTATATTGACGGAAAAGATCCTGAATGAAGAAGGGATCGTTCATGAGATAAAGACATTTGAGGATATGGAGTCAATGATCAATGCGGTGACAAAGCCCAGTTCTCCATTTGACGTGCTTTTGTCGGATATACTGGCAACCGGCATGAATGGGATCGAGGCTGCGGAAAAACTCCGTGAACTGGGAGACAGGCTGGATATCATATTTATCTCTACAACAGCGGAATATGCCTTGGAAGGATATCGGGTTCAGGCATTGCGTTATCTGCAGAAACCGGTTGATATTGAAAAGCTGCGTGAGGCGTTGCTTCAATCGTACCGCAAACGCGCGCATAAGGGCGGACTGTCGATTACTTCCGAGGGAAAAGTTTATAATATCAATTTTAGAGATATCCTGTATATTGAAAGCAACGGACGGGATGTGGAGCTGGTTTTGAAATACCGGCGGCTGGTTTCCCATGGAAAGATCTCCGATTTTGAGAGACTGCTTCCGGAAGACCGCTTTTTCAGGTTCCACAGATCATATATTGTTAATCTGGCGGAGATTGAGACGATAGAGCGTTATCAGGCGACGATCAAAAACGGGGATATCCTGCCAATCAGCCAGCAGCAGTATACAGAGACGAAAAACAGGTTTTACCGCGTTTCATCAGTGTGAGAAGAACTTCCGGGGGATTAGTATGAGATATCAGGCATTTTTAATAAAATACGCGGAAATAGCGATCAAGGGAAAAAACAGGTATCTTTTTGAGGATGCGCTGGTACATCAGATCACCTGTGCATTGCACAGGGCGGAGGGTGTATTTAAGGTATATAAGACAAGGGGCAGGATCCATGTGGAGGCGGAATCGGAATATGATTATGAAGAGACTATGGATATCCTGACCAAGGTATTTGGCATCACCGCGATCTGTCCGGTCGTTGTTTTGGAAGATGAAGGCGTGGAAGCGCTTCGAGCGGAAGTTGTGGATTATCTTGGCGCGGTTTATCCGGACAGGGTATCCGGTGATGGAGGGTTGACTTTTAAGGTAAATGCAAGAAGGGCAAGAAAGAACTTTCCGCTGGATTCCATGGGGATCAATGCATCTGTAGGCGAGGCGGTACTGGAGGCTTATCCCGCTATGAAGGTGGATGTCCATACGCCGGAGCTGATGATCAATATTGAGATCAGGGAAAAGATATATCTTTATTCCGAGTCTGTCAAGGGTGCGTGCGGGATGCCCGTAGGTACAGGCGGAAAAGCGATGGCGCTTTTGTCCGGGGGCATCGACTCACCGGTGGCAGCTTATATGATCGCAAAACGCGGTGTGACTATAGAAGCTGTTTATTTTCATGCGCCGCCATATACGAGTGAACGGGCAAAACAGAAGGTGGTCGATCTGGCGGAGCTTGTGTCCCGATATGCGGGAGATGTGAAGCTGCATATAGTTAATTTTACGGATATCCAGATGATGATCTATGATAAATGTCCGCATGATGAACTGACGATTATTATGCGGCGGTATATGATGCGGATCGCGGAGACGATCGCGAAGGAGAACGGATGCCTTTCCTTAGTGACGGGAGAGTCGATAGGACAGGTGGCGTCACAGACGATGCAGAGCCTTTTGGTGACGAATGAAGTATGTACGCTTCCGGTATTCCGCCCGCTGATCGGATTTGACAAGCAGGAGATCGTAGAGACAGCAGAGCGGATCGGTACGTATGAGACGTCGATCCTGCCATATGAAGACTGCTGTACGATATGGGTCGCAAAGCATCCTGTGACAAAACCGAATCTGAATATTATTAAGAAGCATGAGGGTCATCTGAAGGACGAGATCGATCAGTTGGTAAAGAAGGCGTTGGAAACAAGAGAAATCGTAGAGACAAAACATTTTGCACAAAATCGAGCAGGGGAATGACCTTCTCCCCTACTCGTTGCGCGGCCCGCATGCTGCGTCAGCAGCAAACTTCCATAGGCGGGTCTTTGCAAATAAAAAGCAGGAATGAAATCCCTGCTTTATAAATAGGAATGGGTTTATATACCATTATTCAGTGATCAGATATGGTTCTAAAGCAGCCATCATCTCTGGATCTTCGTTCTCCATATGGATATTTAACTGTATGGGTTTTGAAAGATCCAGACTGAATATTCCCATGATGGATTTTGCGTCAATCACATATCTGCCGGAAATTAAGTCGAAATCATAGTCAAATTTGGTGATGACATTGACAAATGATTTTACCTTATCGATAGAGTTTAATGATATCTCAACTGTTTTCATTGGGATAACCTCCTTTCATTCTTCCCTATTATATTAAGACAAGGAAGGAAAGAAGTCAATCAGAAATATTTTTTTGAGGTGAAAGATGAAAAAAGCAGCGCTGCATAATCTGGGCTGTAAGGTCAATGCTTATGAAATGGATGTGATACGTCAACTGCTGTCAGAAAACGGTTATGAAATCGTGCCGTTTGAGGAAAAGGCGGATATTTATATCGTCAATACCTGTACTGTGACCAATATCGCAGACCGGAAAAGCAGGCAGATGCTCCATCGTGCAAAGGAGTGTAATCCGGATGCGCTGGTGGTCGCAGTCGGCTGTTATGTGCAGACAGGTCTGGAAACAGCATTGGAGGACGACAGGATCGATCTGTGTATCGGAAATGATAAAAAGAGCGAGATCGTTCCTATATTGACAAAATATCTGGCGTTAAGGGCGCAGGCAAAAAAAGATAATACAGCAGGGCGGGATAACGAACAGGGGATGGGAATCAAAACGCTTGGGGGCAGCACGGTTGCCGATATTGCAAAGGCTGCGGAGTATGAAGATATGCAGCTTGCTGATTCGGTGGAGAGATGCCGGGCGTTTATCAAGATTCAGGACGGCTGCAACCAATTCTGCAGTTACTGCATTATTCCGTATGCAAGAGGGCGTGTCAGAAGCAGGCGGCCGGAGGAAGTGATTTCAGAGATAGGAAAGCTTGCGGCAAAGGGGTATCGGGAGTTCGTCATTACGGGTATCCATTTAAGCTCCTATGGCTCGGAATGGGAGGAGGCTGACGGGCGCAGTAGGGCAGGGAGATTTTATCCGCAGCATCTTTTATCTTTGCTTCAGACGATCTCGGAGATCCCGGATGTTAAGAGGATCCGTCTGGGTTCGCTGGAGCCAAGGATCGTAACAGAAGAATTTGCAAAGGCGCTGTCGGAGCTTCCAAAGCTCTGCCCGCATTTTCATTTATCCCTGCAAAGCGGCAGTGATGCTGTATTGAAGCGGATGAACAGGCAATACACGACGGAGGAGTATGCAGCCGGGGCGGGATGTCTTAGGAGATATTTTGAACATCCAGCCATTACCACAGATGTGATTGTGGGATTTCCGGGGGAGACGGAAGAGGAATTTGAGGCAGGCAGGGCGTTTCTGGAAAAGATGGCATTCTTTGAGATGCATGTCTTTAAATATTCCAGAAGACAGCATACGCCGGCGGCGGCGATGCCGGGGCAGCTGACGGAAGCGCAGAAAGCGTCAAGGAGTGAGGAGCTGATTGCATTAACGAGGAGACAGTCCGAAGAGTTCCGCAGTTATTATATCGGGCAGAAGGCGGAAGTGCTGTTTGAGGAAAAAAAGCTGATCGGTGGCAGGACATACTGGGTCGGACACACGCCGCAGTATGTCAAAGCAGCGGTTGAGACAGATGCGGAGCTGCATGGTCAGATAGAAGTTGTTGAAATAAAGGAACATTTGATGGATAATTATCTGTATGGAATCCTTGGCAGGAATTGAAACTCTTGCCAAAATAGTGTATGATGGAGACTGATTATGGGAAAAATCAAACAAGCGGTGATATTTGCGGGAGGACTTGGAGAGCGGCTGAAACCATTTACGGAGACCAATCCAAAACCGATGTATCCGATACAGGGCAGACCGTTTATTGAGTACCTTGTGAAGCAGATCGTATCTTTCGGGATAGAAGATATCATTATCCTGCTTGGATATCTGCCGGAGAAGGTGACGGAATATCTGGGAGATGGCAGCAGTTATGGCGTAAAGATACATTACTGTATTACACCGTTGGAATATGACACACAGTTTCGGCTGAAAGCCGCGGAGGCTGATCTTCAGGATGAGTTTCTGATGATGTACTGCGACAATTACTGTCCGATTAATTTTGAAAGACTGGTAAAGGCTTATGAGGAAAGCGGCGCATGGATACAGTTTACCGCATATGCCAATCTGGATGGCTATACAAAAAATAATCTGAAGATCGCCGAAGATGGACAGGTTCTGGTATATGACAAAAAGCGCACGCAGCCTGATCTGCAGGGCGTGGACATTGGTTATGCCATCGTATCTAAAAAGGTCTTATCCCTGATGAGCGATCGGAATGAGAACTTTGAGGCAGTTGTCTATCCGCAGCTCGTGGAGCGGGGACTTTTGTATGCTATGGTGACGGAGCACCGGTATTATTCTATTGGCTCATTTGCAAGGATAGAACTGACGGAGGAGTTCCTGTCGGGACAGAAATATATCTTCTTAGATAGGGACGGAACCCTTGACGTACGTCCGCCAAAGGCGCAGTATGTAGAGAAGCCGGAGGATTTTATCTGGCTTCCGGGCGCAAAGGAAGCAGTCAAAAAATTGAAGGATGCGGGATATTTTATCATTCTGGTGTCCAATCAGGCGGGGATTGCCATGGGAAGGATGACGGATGAGGACGTGGCACGGGTGAATGAAAAGATGCAGGATGATCTTCTGGCCATCGGTGCGTGTATTGACGCTATCTATTATTGCCCGCATGGCTGGGACAGCACGTGCTCCTGCAGAAAACCCAAGCCGGGGATGCTTTATCAGGCGCAGAAGGATTATTCCATCAATCTGCCGGAATGTTATCTCATCGGGGATGATGAACGAGATGTTCAGACGGCGGAGAATGCGGATGTAAAAGGGATTCTGGTGGATGAAAATTACACCCTGCTGGACGCGGTCAATGATCTGTTGGAAGGAAGAAAGGATAAAAAAGTTACATGATCATATCAAAAACGCCCCTGCGGGCATCCTTCTTCGGAGGAGGAAGCGATTTTAAAGACTATTATGAGAACAGCAGACTGGGATATGGCAGCGTGATCAGTACGGCATTGAATATGCATGTATATATCACGGTGAATAAAAAATTTGACGATATGATCCGTGTCGTTTATAACGGTAATGAGCTGGTCCATTCTGTGGATGAGGTGAAGCATAATATCATCCGGGAAGCTTTAAAGCTGACCGGTATCGATAAAGGGATCGAAGTGATCTATATGGCGGATATCCCGCTCAGCGGCGCCGGTATCGGGCTTGCGTCTTCCAGCGCGCTGGCAGTCGGCGTGTTGAATGCCCTGCACGCATACAAGGGAGAGTATGTTTCCCCGGAACAGCTGGCAAGGGAGGCATGCCATATTGAGATCGACTGTCTGGGGCAGAGGATAGGGATACAGGATCAGTACGCCGTGGCATACGGCGGCATCCACCGTTACCGCTTCTGCAATGACGGGTCGGTCAGTGTAACTCCGCTGATTTGTAAGAAAGAGACGAAGGATAAGCTGTTTCAGCATCTGATGCTCTTTTTTACCGGCAATACGAGAGATTCCAGACAGATCCTGCAGGAGCAGACACAGACGATGGAATCAAAACGCGCCATGCTGGATGATCTGGTGGAAACCGTGGATAAAACATATCAGGCGCTTGCCGACGGAAAACCTGAAGTCTGGGGCGAGGAACTGGATCGTACATGGAAGATCAAGAAGCAGTTTGCGGGCGGCGTTTCCAATGAGATGATCGACGGTATGTACCAGTCGGCTAAGGATGCAGGCGCTGTAGGTGGAAAGATTCTGGGCGCAGGCGGCGGTGGGTTCATGCTTTTGTATGTGCCGCCGGAAAAGCAGGATGCAGTGCGGCAGGCGCTTAGCGGGTATCGTGAGGTGCCGTTTGAAACGGACGCGCAGGGAAGCCGGATCATATTTGAAGATTAAATGAGAAATGGAATATTATTTAAAGAGAGGATATAGAAGTGAGCAGTATACTTATCACAGGCGCGGCAGGATTTATCGGCTCCCAGCTGGCATACCATCTATGGAAAAATGGTGACGATCTTACTTTGATTGACAACTTTTCTTACGGTTCTGAGGATAATCTGATTTTTGAGGAACATTGTTTTACGGATGAGATCATCCGGGATGATATTTTAAATCTTCCGTTGATCAACAGGCTGTTTGAGGAAAAGAGATTTGACTATGTTTATCATATTGCGGGCATCACGCCGCTGCCGGACTGTCAGATGAATCCGTCAAAAGCGGTAGAAGTCAATACGATGGGGACGGTAGGACTTCTGGAAGCAGCCAGAACCTATGGGATCAAAAAATTTATCTTTGCAAGTACCTCCGCGGTTTATGAGAATAACCGGGACTTTCCGTCTGTGGAGAGTAAGGTGGAACCGCCGAGCCTCATCTATCCGAATACGAAATATACGGCGGAGCGTTTCTGTCAGTCCTATGCGGATGTTTATGGGATGAATATTACATGTATGAGATTTGCCAATGTCTATGGTCCGCACCTGGACTGCCTGAGGACACAGCCCCCTGTTGTGGGGTATCTGATCAGGGAATTGTACTATGGAAGGCGGCCGGTGCTGCATTCCACAGGGACACAGAGAAGGGACTTTGTTTATGTGGATGATCTGATCGAGCTGGCGGAGCGGGTACAGGAGGGAACCGGATTTGACGTGGTCAATGTCTCGACGAATACCACGGTCTCAATCAACGAACTGGCAGAGACCGTCAGACGCCTGATGGGGAAAGAGGAGATCGCGTTTGAATATGTGGCTTCCTCCAATTACTGGAACCGCTATCCGGCGCTTTATGAAGGAGCGATGCCGATCTCGGAGCAGGCGCTGGATAATGAAGTAAATAAATTTACACAGCTTTCCAATGAGTATGCAGCAAAAAGATATGGTTGGAAACCGAAGACAACCTTGGAAGAGGGCGTGCAGGCGACGATCGACTTTTCCGTAGAGGTATTGAAAAAAGCCAAAAGGGGATAGGGATGGAGACGACTATGGCAGAACAGAGAAAGGATCTGATTTCTCTTGTGATTCCCTGTTATAATGAGGAAGAAGCGATTCCCTTATTATATCCGGAATTGATCAAAATCAGTAAGCAGATGGACGATGTGGATTTTGAGTTCATCATGGTGGATAACTGCTCTGAAGATAAGACGCTGGAGCTGATGAAGGGGCTTCATAAGAGTGACGTGAGGGTGCATTATATCTCATTTTCCAGAAATTTCGGAAAAGAGGCTTCCATGTATGCGGGATTAAAAGCAGCAAAGGGAGATTATGTGACCATTATGGATGCAGATCTTCAGGATCCACCATCGCTGCTTCCTCAGATGTATCAGGCGGTGAAGGAGGAAGGGTATGACTGCGCTGCTACGTACCGCAAGGACAGAAAAGGGGAGCCGCTGCTTCGTTCTAAGATGGCGGATGCTTTCTACCGGATGATGGGACGTATCTCCTCTGCACATATGAAAAGCGGGGCAAGGGACTATCGCCTGATGAAGCGGCAGATGGTAGAGGCTGTGCTTTCCTTGGAAGAAAATGAACGCTTTTCAAAGGGTATCTTCGGATGGGTTGGATTTAAGACAAAATGGATTTCTTTTGAAAATGTGGAACGGAGCGCCGGAACAACAAAGCTGCCGTTTTGGTCGGCATTTACTTATGCGCTGCGGGGCATTGTATCATTTTCCACAGTGCCGCTGGCAGTATCTTCCATGACCGGTATGGTATGCTGTCTGGCAGCTGCGCTCTATGCAGTTTATGTAATCATTAAACAATTGATCACCGCGGAGGCTGTGGAAGGATATCCTTCTCTGGTCTGCCTGATCCTGTTTATAGGCGGCGTGCAGCTTTTGATGATCGGCGTTCTGGGGCAGTATATGGCACAGATCTATCTGGAGATCAAAAACAGACCGAAGTATATTATTAAAGAAACGGATGCGCAGGAAAAAGAATTTTCAAAATAGAACAGAAAGAGATAAAAGACAGCCATATCAAGTGCGGGCTGCGAAAGGAGAAAGGATATAAAATGATGGAAAAACAAACAGAAGATATTTCCCAGACCCAATATTTCAAAGTTGAGGTGGAGCAGGAAGACAGTGTTAAGACCATATTGGAGGATGTGTATGATGCGCTGCGGGAGAAGGGCTACAATCCGGTGAACCAGATCGTCGGATATATTATGTCCGGTGATCCTACGTATATCACCAGCCATAAAAACGCGCGAAGCATCATCATGAAGGCTGAGCGTGATGAATTGGTAGAGGAGATGCTGACGGAGTATATCAGATCCAATCATTGGAACGAGGATTAGACGGCATCTGCTGCTATGGCAGGAAAGGTATGATGTTATGCGGATTATGGGATTGGATTATGGAAGCAAGACAGTCGGCGTGGCGATCAGTGATCAGCTTCTGCTGACGGCACAGGGAAAAGAAATCATCCGTCGTGAACGAGAGAATAAGCTTCGTCAGACACTTGCAAGGATTGAAGCATTGATTACGGAAAATGACGTGGAAAAGGTCGTTCTTGGCTGTCCGAAGAACATGGACGGCAGTGAGGGAGAGCGGGTAGAAAAAACCAGAGAATTTCAGGAGATGCTTGAGAGAAGAACCGGTCTGGAAGTGATTCTCTGGGATGAGCGTCTGACGACGGCAGCGGCTGACAGGTACATGATAGCGGCAGGCATCCGCAGGGAGAATAGAAAGCAGTATGTGGATGAGATCGCTGCGGTATTTATCCTGCAGGGGTATCTGGATTATATCAGAAATCAGAAGAAGCAATAGGTGAATTGGAAAGGCAGTAAAGCTGCTCTGACATGGAGGATTAGTATGGAGAAGATCACATTGATACCGGAGGATGAAGAACGTCCGGTGGAATTTTATGTGCTGGAAGAAACGACGCTTGGCGGAAGGGATTACTTTCTGGTGACAGATGCGGAGGATGGAGACGGCGAAGCATTGATTCTGAAGGATATGTCGGAGAAAGAGGATGCGGAGGCATTGTTTGTGGTTGTATCGGAGGATGAGGAACTGGAGGCGGTGGCAGACATCTTTGCCGGACTGATGGAGGATGTATCACTGCAGAAGAATGAAGGAGACCAATGACAAAGGGATTATGAACTGACGGAACGGAACAAGACGCATGACAGGGAGGTTATGCGCTGAAAGAATAAAAATATAAAAAAGAATGGAGGATTGTTTTGAAAAAAGGTGTAATAGCAGATGCTGCAGCACTGAAGATTATTCCGCTTGGCGGATTGGAACAGATCGGTATGAACATTACCGCATTTGAATATGAGGACAGCATCCTTGTAGTTGACTGCGGTTTGGGATTTCCGGAGGATGATATGCTGGGGATCGATCTGGTCATCCCGGATATCACGTATCTGAAGGATAATATTGAGAAGGTGAAAGGCTTCGTGATCACACATGGTCATGAGGATCATATCGGGGCGCTGCCCTATGTATTGAAAGAGGTCAATGTGCCGATCTATGCAACGAAATTAACGATGGGTATTATTGATGCGAAGCTGAAGGAGCATGGACTGGATAAGCTCGTGACCACAAAGGTAGTACAGTTTGGGCAGACGATGACTCTGGGGGATTTCCATGTCGAGTATATCAGGACGAACCATAGTATTGTGGATGCTGCAGCATTGGCAATCTATACGCCTCAGGGCATCATCGTTCATACCGGTGATTTTAAAGTAGATTATACGCCGATCTTTGGAGATGCGATCGATCTGCAGAGATTTGGTGAACTCGGAAAGAGAGGCGTGCTTGCATTGATGTGTGACAGTACGAATGCGGAGCGCCCCGGATTTACCCCGTCGGAGCGGACGGTGGGAAGCACGCTGGATAGTATCTTTGAAGAACATAAGGACAGACGCATCATCGTTGCTACATTTGCGTCAAATGTGGATCGTGTGCAGCAGATCATCAATTCCGCTCATAAGTTTAACCGCAAGGTAGCGATCGAAGGCAGAAGCATGGTGAATATCATAGATACGGCGATCGAGCTGGAGCGGCTGAATGTTCCGGCGGATACGCTTATCGATGCAGAAACATTGAAAAATTATCCCGATGAAAGGACGGTCATTATCACTACCGGAAGTCAGGGGGAACGGCTTGCGGCGCTCAGCAGGATGGCGAATGCGACACACCGCAAGGTGTCGATTGGTCCCAAAGACATTGTGGTCTTTTCCTCTCATCCGATTCCGGGCAATGAAAAGGCAGTAACAAAGATTATTAATGAGCTGTTTCAGAAGGGCGCGGATGTTATTTTTCAGGATACCCATGTATCAGGGCATGCGTGTCAGGAGGAGATCAAGCTGATCTATTCCCTGACACAGCCTAAATATGCAATTCCGGTGCATGGGGAATACAAGCATCTGATGGCGCAGGCAAAGCTGGCGGAGCAGCTGGGGATAATGAAGGAGAACATCTTTATCCTGCACAGCGGAGACGTACTGAAGATCGAAAAACAGGAAGCGAAGGTTGTTGGCAAGGTGCCGTTTGGCTCGATCTTTGTAGATGGTCTTGGCGTTGGTGATGTCGGCAATGTAGTCTTACGGGACAGACAGCGTCTGGCGGACGACGGTATCATCATTGCTGTACTGGCGATGGATTCGGAGGGGGAACAGGTGCTTGCCGGACCGGATATCGTAACGAGAGGATTTGTCTATGTGAAGGAATCCGACGAGATTCTGGAGGAAATGCGTTCTGTGGTCAATGCGACGATGTATGATATGATGATCTCCAATGTTAAGGACTGGGGAAAGATTAAGAATAATATAAAGGATGCTGTGGGAGATTATGTCTGGAAGAAGACAAAGCGCAGACCTATGATACTGCCGGTGATTATGGAGGTGGATTGAAGAATGTCATGCGAACTCGTTCGCTTTAAATGTAGGAAATTTTTGTACGGATTTGAATGATGAAAGCAGGGAGTTTAGGATGGATGTTAAGAAGATTTTAATGTCATTATTTAAAAGCGTGATTACTCTGGCGTTTGCGGCGCTGATTATCATGGTGATCTATAATGTGATGCTGAAAGCCTATGATTTTGGTTATAGGATCTTTGCCGAGGAGCCGATGTCACCGGCACCCGGACTTACGATGTCGGTGGCTATCGTGGAAGGGAAATCGGTAAGGGAGATCGGTGAGATCTTAGAGGAGAAGGGACTGATCAGAAGCGCGTCCCTCTTTTACCTGCAGGAGCTGGTTTCCTCTTATCATGGGGATCTGCAGCCGGGAATCTATGAACTGAGCACCGCGATGACACCGAATGAAATGATGGAGATTATGGCGGCCAATGCGCCGGAAGATGAGGAAGACGGAAAATGATACAGGACGACAGGATGCTATCCTTTATTAATTCATTGGATTCCGGACATCCGCCGCTTTTGGCGGCGATCGAAAAAGAGGCTGTCGCGGACAATGTGCCTGTTATCAGAAAGGAAATGCAGGGGCTGTTAAAATTTATGGTTACTGCATTTGCGCCGGAGCGAATCCTGGAGGTGGGTACAGCGACCGGATTCTCCGCCCTCTTGATGTGGGAAGCATCCGGAAGGAAATGTAAGATTACGACGATTGAAAAATATGAGAAACGTATCCCGGTGGCAAGGGAGAATCTGAGGCGCGCCGGAGCGGAAAGCTGTATTGAGCTGATCGAGGGAGACGCGGATGAAGTGCTGGATGATCTGAAGGGTACATATCCCATGATCTTTATGGATGCTGCAAAAGGGCAGTATCTTCATTTTTTGCCTAAAGTAACAAAGCTTTTGGCGGAGGGAGGCATCCTGATCACGGACAATGTATTACAGGAAGGCGATATATGTGAATCGCGGTATGCGGTCACCAGAAGGAACAGGACGATCCATAGCAGGATGAGGGAATATCTGTATCAGCTGACGCACAGTGATGTCTATGAGACAGTGCTCCTGAATATCGGTGACGGAGCGGCACTGTCTGTCAAACGCTAATATGATAATGGAACAGGTTAATGATGATGAGAGATAGAAAAAAACCGGAGCTTCTGATACCGGCAAGCAGTCTGGAGGTGCTGAAAACTGCCGTGATTTATGGCGCAGATGCGGTATATATCGGCGGTGAGGCATTTAGTCTGCGGGCGAAGGCAAAAAATTTCTCAGAAAAGGATATGAGGGAGGGAATCGCGTTTGCGCATGCGCATCAGGTGAAGGTGCATGTGACGGCGAATATCCTCGCGCATAATGAGGATATTAAGGAAGCGGCAGATTATTTTAAGGTGCTGGAGCAGCTGCGGCCGGATGCGTTAATCATATCGGATCCGGGGTTGTTTATGATGGCAAAAAAGATATGCCCTGAGATAGAGATTCATATTTCGACGCAGGCTAATAATACGAATTATGAAACTTACCGTTTCTGGTGGGAGTTAGGCGCAAAACGGGTGGTATCGGCAAGAGAGTTATCCTTGGAGGAGATTAGGGAGATACGGGAAAAGATTCCGGAAGAAATGGAGATCGAGAGCTTCATCCATGGAGCAATGTGTATCTCGTATTCAGGAAGATGTCTGCTGTCCAATTATTTTACCGGAAGGGATGCCAATCAGGGCGCGTGTACGCACCCATGCCGTTGGAAATACGCGGTCATGGAGGAAAAGCGTTCCGGTGAATATCTGCCGGTCTTTGAGAATGAACGGGGGACCTATATATTTAATTCCAAGGACCTGTGTATGATCGAACATATTCCGGAGATGATCAATGCCGGGATTGACAGTTTTAAGATCGAAGGCAGGATGAAGACCGCATTGTATGTTGCCACGGTAGCAAGGACATACCGGAAAGCGATCGATGATTATCTGGAATCAGAAGAGATCTATCGAGGCAATATGAAGTGGTATCAGGAGGAGATCTCCAAGTGTACTTACCGGCAGTTTTCCACAGGCTTTTATTTTGGAAAACCCAGTGAGGAGAATCAGATCTATGATAACAATACCTATATCAGTGAATATATTTATCTGGGTATGGTTGAAGAAGAGAAGGAGAAGCTTGTCAGGATCGAGCAGAAGAATAAATTCTCTGTGGGCGATCAGATTGAGATCATGAAACCGGATGGAAGAAATGTTTCTGTCAAGGTGCTTGCCATGTATGATGAAGAAATGGCAGCAGTTGGGAGCTGTCCGCATTCTAAGCAGATCATCTGGCTTAAATTAAGTGAACAAGCAGAGAAGCATGATATTTTAAGGGTGCAGTGTGAGAATAGTTAAGCCCGGCTTACATAACTCTTCGTTTGAATATCTATGTTTCAAAAATATCATATATGAAATCATTTTTGAAACATAGATATTCAAACTTCAGATTATGTAAACCTTATGGGTTGAATTGTACAACAAAAAATGACAAAGCAATTGTTTCGGAATTGCCTAATTAAATAAAATAGGTAATTGCGAAACTTCTAACAGTAGAATTTTTATTGTGCAGCATTGACAAATTCATAAGCAGACTTTTGAAAAACGCCGGCACTTAGATGCCGTTCTTTGGCATCTTATGTGCCGTTGCGTTTTTCACGAAGCGAAAGCGTGTCTGCGTTGAATTGTCAATGATGCACAATAGGAAAATTTTTGTCAGAGTTTCGCAAACGCCTAGATTAAATAAAATATAAATGAGGAGCAGTTTTATGAATGTAGAAGAGATTTTTGCCCAAAATGTTTTTACGCTGGGAAAGATGCGGGAGCGTCTGCCGAGGACTGTCTATAAAGAAGTCATTCATGTAAAAGAGGAAGGCGGCGAGCTTTCCAAGGAATCTGCGGATGTGGTTGCCAAGGCGATGAAGGACTGGGCGGTAGAGCGCGGCGCGACGCATTATACCCACTGGTTCCAGCCGCTGACGGGTATCACGGCGGAGAAGCATGATTCCTTCGTGTCCCACCCGGACGAGGAAGGAAAGATGATCATGGAGTTTTCCGGCAAGGAGCTGATCAAGGGCGAGCCGGACGCATCATCGTTTCCTTCGGGAGGTCTGCGCACCACCTTTGAGGCAAGGGGCTATACCGCGTGGGATATCACTTCTCCGGCCTTTTTAAAGGAATCGGCAACCGGCGTGATCCTGTGCATCCCTACCGCTTTCTGTTCTTATACCGGAGAAGCTTTGGATAAGAAGACGCCGCTACTACGTTCTATGGAGGTTATCAGTGAACAGGCGCTTCGTATCATAAGACTGTTTGGCAATACTGAGGCAACGAAGGTTTATCCGTCAGTGGGAGCGGAGCAGGAATATTTTCTGATTGACAGAGAGCTGTATCTGCAGAGAAAGGATCTGATCTTTGCCGGACGGACGCTGTTTGGCGCGCCCGCGCCGAAGGGTCAGGAGATGGAGGATCATTATTTTGGCGTGATCCGGGAGCGGATCGGCGCGTATATGAAGGATCTGAATGAGGAGCTTTGGAAGCTTGGCGTGACGGCAAAGACGCAGCACAATGAGGTGGCGCCGGGGCAGCATGAGCTTGCGCCCATCTATGAATCCGCTAATATTGCGGGGGATCATAACCAGCTTGTGATGGAGACGATGAAGCGCGTTGCGCACCGTCACGGGCTGACCTGTCTGCTGCATGAGAAGCCGTTTGCGGGGGTCAATGGTTCCGGTAAACATGATAACTGGTCGTTGTGTACGGACAACGGAGTCAACCTTTTGGATCCCGGCATCACGCCGAATGAAAACATTCAGTTCTTGCTGGTGCTTGCCTGCATCATGCGCGCAGTGGATATCCACGCCGATCTTTTGAGACAGAGCGCGTCAGATGTTGGTAATGATCACAGGCTGGGAGCGGATGAGGCTCCGCCGGCAATCATATCCATGTTTCTGGGCGATCAGCTGGAGGATGTGGTGCGTCAGCTAGTGACAACAGGCGTGGCGACGGAAAGCAAGGAAGGCGGCAAGCTGATGACCGGTGTGTCAACATTGCCGGAGCTGGATAAGGACGCTACGGATCGGAACAGAACTTCACCATTTGCGTTTACTGGCAATAAATTTGAATTTCGTATGGTGGGCTCTGCGGATTCCATTACGGCGGCCAATACGACATTGAATGCGATCGTGGCGGAGTCTTTCAGCGAAGCGGCTGATTGTTTGGAGGGTGCTGAGGACTTTGATATCGCGGTGCATGACCTGATCAAGGAATATATGACAAAGCATCAGCGGGTCATCTTTAACGGTAACGGCTACTCGCAGGAGTGGGTGGAGGAAGCTGAAAAACGGGGACTTCCGAATATCAGGTCTATGGTGGAGAGCGTTGCTACGCTGACTACGGAGAAGTCGATCAGGATGTTTGAACGGTTTCATATATTTACAAAAGCCGAACTGGAATCTCACGCGGAGATCTTATATGAAACCTATGCAAAGTCCATCAATATAGAGGCGCTTACGATGATCTATATGGCGAACCGTCAGATCATCCCGGCAGTCGTTTCATACACAAAGGAGCTGGCGGACGCCGTGATCGCGGTACGGACAGCGGGCGCAGGTACAAAGGTGCAGGAGGCGCTGCTGCAGGAGACGACGGAGCTTCTGGAAGAGATGCAGCATGCTTTGGAAATGTTGGAAAAAGATGAGGCAAAGGCGGCAGATCTTACGGATAATAAAGAAAAGGCATTTTATTATAAGGATGTGATTCGGAAGGATATGGAGGCGCTGCGCACACCCGCGGATCGTCTGGAGCAGATCGTAGATAAGAAGATGTGGCCGTTTCCGACCTATGCGGATATGTTGTTTGAGGTATAAGCGGATATCGGCAGTACCGGGATGCATAATAATTAAGGAATATTTATCCCAAATACCAAATGGATATATACATCGACACGTGGATCATAGCGTGTCGATTTTTTTGGTTTTGCGCCTAAATGGCTCCTAAATAAAAATAGAGCAATATAACGAATAATAATATGACAAAAGGTCAACAATTTATACCAAAATGTTGACTATCTGTTATTTTATATCATATTTTGCGATATTATGCAATACTTTATTTTTTCAGTTTCCAATTTTATCAATTAAAAATCCCCGAACAAAACATCCAGGGATATAAAATAATTTTTCTTAAGTTTAGTTTACTCCCGCCAGACGAAGCTTCTCCTGTAAACGCTGGATCTCCGCCTTCTGCTTGGCATTCTCCTCTTTCTGCTTGGCTAACTCTTTCTCCTGCTTTGCATCCTTTGCTTCGTATTCTGCCAGTTTTGTTTCCTGCTTGGCGTTCTCCGCCTTCTGCTTTTCCAACTCCGCCTCCAGTTCCCTAAACTCATGGGTGGCTAATTTTATTAAAGG